>OBJA01000026.1_pt1 | contig 155906 bp, 133 predicted proteins | sample 1519751 | NCBI WGS metagenome assembly OBJA01 (sample SAMEA3881238, study PRJEB22517) | soil metagenome | biome: lake sediment; feature: soda lake sediment; material: sediment, water from around vicinity | place: India | collected 2013-12-23 | depth 3 m
TGGTTCCATCAACTTCATCTACATCTTTTGATATAATACTTTCAAGTAAGTCTTTTGGGATTAATAATTGCTCTTTTGCTGGCAATTCCAGGCTACCTGGCCATCCTCCGCGACAAATATAGTGAGCGATGTCATTAATGTTTGTTTTTGATTTTGCTACTTTTATTTTTTTGCCTTCAAATAGATCAGCTAACGATACAGAGCCTATAGAATCTCCGCTTTCAAATAAACTCATGGGCCTCATGTTTATTGAATTAATTCTTCCCGTTCCCGTATGAGATATATTTACGTTTTGTTTCTTTGTAGAACCTGTAAGTAAATAAGCTCCTTTATATTTGTTATCATCTATATCAAGCCTTATAAAATCCCAAATCTCAGGAACTTCCTGCCATTCATCAAATAAAATCGGTTTTTCACCAGAAAGTACTTCGTCTTTTGAAATGGTTGCTAAAGTTTGATATTGCATTTTCGTAATAGGATTTTGTAATTTAATGATAGTTTTAGAATAAAGCTCAGCTGTAGTTGATTTGCCAGTCCACTTTGGACCTTCTATAACTACAGCTCCACTGTATTTCATTTTAGCTTCAATTTCTTTTTCAATAATTCTCTTCTTATAATTATCAGGAATCATAATTATTACCTCCACTTATAGTATACACCAATTCCAATAATTGTAAAGTTTTTATTCCAATTTATGTGTAAGTTATATTCCAATTAATATTGAAATATTCTCAACGAGAATCAGTTTACACGTTATAATCATGTAAAAAACCTCAAATCGTGTACATGATAATTAAATCGTGTAATTTGAGATGTAATCGTGTAAGCATTTTGAATTTTGTACTATAATGGGTTAACATATATTGATTTCCAGTGAGGTCTAGTACAAATTCTAATATACTAAATGGTTTAACAAAGACAAAAAAAGTCCGATACAAATCGTATCAGACCAATTCTCGTCTAATGGTGGAGCTGAGGGGATTTGAACCCCTGTCCAAAATAGCCAATCATTTAACTTTCTACATGCTTAGTTAACCTAAAGGATTCAATATAATACATTTGGTTAACTAAACGTATTATATCTAATCTTGCTAAATTTATCTACTAACCTTAAGATGGCAGGCAAGTAAACTATCCTATATTCTGAAATTCAAATAGACCTATAGGCAAGCCTAAATGAATTCGCAACTTCTTCTTAAGCTGCGTAAGCGTAATTTTGGTTTCCGGTTATATTTAACCATGCATTTTTACATCTGCCGATAGCATGCTTATTAAACTTGAACTACCCTGTCGAATCCAAGAACAGCCCCATATTAATATTTTACCACTTTTTCGATTCTTTTTAAAGAATCTTTATCTTTTTGTGCTTCTCGCTTATCATACAATTTTTTACCCTTACAAAGGGCGATTTCGATTTTACATAAACCTTCTTTCAAATATACTTTAGTAGGAACTAAAGTTAAGCCTTCAAGTTTTAGTTTCTGAGAAAGTTTGATGATATCTCTTTTTTCTAAAAGCAGTTTTTTATTTCTTGTTTCTTTATGATTAAAAATATTACCTTGTTCATACTTAGCAACATGCATATTAATGATAAAAGCCTCAAAATCACTGGAGATTTTGACGTAAGCTTCATTTATCGAGAGTTTTCCTAATCTTATCGACTTGATTTCAGTGCCTTTTAAAACAATTCCACACTCATATTTTTCAAGTATATAATACTCAAAACTAACTTTTTTATTGTTAGCTAAGATCTTCATGTTTGTCTCCTTCTTTAAAGTATAATAAAGTCTATTCTACCCAATAATCGGTTTACTTTAGTTACCTTAACTTTTACCACTTGACCAATTTGATATTTTAAATCTGATTCTGTTGAGCTTAATAGCAGATTTTGTTCATCAAACTCCATTTTTTCTTTAAAATTCGATATATGGACCATACCTTCTACTGTATTAGGTAATTCAACAAATAGTCCAAATTTTAATACTGAAGAAATAACACCTTCGAACTCTTCATTAATGTGTTTTTCCATGTACTCAGCTTTTTTAATATCTAAGACTTCTCTTTCAGCATTCATCGCTGTTTTTTCTGTATCTGATGATTGTTTTGCAATTTCATCTAGTTTTTGAAGTGTATCTTCATTATATTGCTTATTATTATGGAAAAGATATTTTCTTAGGTTGCGATGGACTATTAAATCGGGATATCTTCTAATCGGTGAAGTGAAATGAGTGTAGTTATCAAAAGCAAGGCCGTAATGCCCTTTGTTTTCTCTTGTGTATCTCGCTTTGGACATTGATCTTAACAAAAGGGTATTAACAACTTTCTCGAATGTTGTGTTCTCAACCGCTTTTAAAAGGCTTTGAAGATTCTCTTGAGAGTAATCACCTTCGTAATGATCATAACCCAATCTTTTCACAAACTCAAAGACATGTTCTAATTTTTCTGAATTAGGTAATTCGTGAATTCGGTAGATAAACGGTAGCTTCATGTTAAAGATATGCGTTGCGACTACTTGATTGGCAACGAGCATGAACTCTTCAATCATTCTTTCGGCAGTTTCTCTTTCTCTAGTTACGATATCGCTTAACTTGCCGTTATCATCAAAGATAAGTTTTGGTTCAAGCGTTTCAAAGTCAATTGAACCCATTTTCTCTCTGATAACATTAAGAATGTTTTGTAAATTTTGCATGTGTAAAATGTCTTGATAAATATCAGAGTATTCATCAATAATATCTTGGTCTCCTGAAAGAATCTTGTTGATGTTGGTGTAAGTCATTTTGTATTTTGAATTAATTACCGATGGGTATATTGAGTAATTGACTACTTCACCTTTGGGAGTGATTTCCATTTCGCAGCTTAGTGTTAAACGGTCAACCCGAGGGTTAAGTGAACAAATACCATTCGATAAGGCTTTTGGTAACATTGGAATAACTGAATCAGCTAAGTAAACACTGGTTCCACGATTAAAAGCAGCTTTATCAAGAATAGAGTCTTCTTTGATATAATAACTAACATCGGCGATATGAACACCTAGCAAATAATTATCTTTGATTTTTTTGATTGATACAGCATCATCGATATCTTTAGTTGACTCTGAGTCAATGGTAAAGATTGTTTCTTGTCTTAAGTCTTTTCTTCCCTTAAGTTCATCAGGTTGAACTTCTTGGTTGACTGAAGCCGCAAAGGCTTCCTCTTCCGAAGAAAACTTATTGATAAGATTGTATTTATGAACAACCTCTAAGATTTCAATCCCCTCGTCATCCACATTACCGATTACCTCAAGCAGTTCACAATCTTTGAAGTAACGATGTTTGTAGTTAATGATTTTGACTTTGATTAGTTGATGGTTTTTTACTTTTTTCAAGTCTTCTTTGACAAGTTTTAAGGCAATATCATCATGAAAATCCTTAGGAAAAACTTGGCCATTATAATACTCACCAACAATAATTGCGAGGTTTCTTTCTAGAACTTTTTCAATTACGCCTTCGATTCTTGATTCTGATTTGATGTTAATAATTTTCACTAAGCATAAATCATTATCCATAGCGGTATTTATATTACTTCTAGCAATATAAATGTCAGGCATTTCTATGTCTTCAACGATGATAAAGCCATAGCCTTGGGCTTTTAAGTCTAAACGCCCTTTGACTATCACTTCTTTATCATCCATGATATTATAATGCCCGGACTTATCTTTATAAACTCTTTTTTCTTTGATAAGAGTATCTAAAGTTCTTGTTAGCTCTTGGAAATCTTTCTTAGTTGAAAGATGAAGATTACTAGCAATAGCAATCAACGTCCGATCCTTATATGAAGATTTTTTTAGATTATTATAAACTTCCTTTTTCATAATAGATAAGACCTCCTTCTAAGAAAAAAGAACACATAATGTGTTCTTAAACAATCGCTAATGCTAATATCGCCAAAACTGCAAAAACAATTGAAACTCCGGCAGTAAGTCTTGCCATAAAGAGTTCTGAACCCCTTTGCTTTTGGTTTTTAAATAAATCTGATTTTTCACCAGAAAATGTATTTTTAACATCATCTTTTGATTCTTGAACCATTATTAGTGTAATTAATATTAACGATACTGCAAACAATATCCAATGTAAAGCTGTCATGATTTACCTCCTGAGATTTTCGTGTAATAAATTCAGCATTACTATTATACCATAAAAAAATGTTTTTGGTAGTCCCAAAAACATCTTTTTTTAGTGTCTTATTTTAGGTTATAGAATGTATCTAAGCCTTTATATTCCGCCACTTCATCCAACTCTTCTTCAATTCTGATTAGTTGGTTGTATTTAGCAATACGGTCTGTTCTTGATAATGAACCAGTTTTGATTTGACCTGAGTTTGTCGCAACAGCTATTTCAGCGATAGTTGTATCTTCAGTTTCCCCTGAACGGTGAGAGATAACTGCTGTATAACCAGCACGTTTAGCCATTTCAATTGCGTTGAAAGTTTCTGTTAATGTTCCGATTTGGTTAACTTTAACAAGGATTGAGTTAGCAATTCCTAATTTAATACCTTTAGCTAATTTTTCAGTGTTTGTAACGAATAAATCATCACCAACGATTTGAATTTTCTTTCCAAGAGCATCAGTCATTAACTTCCAGCCATCCCAGTCGTTTTCATCTAACCCATCTTCAATTGAGATGATTGGGTACTTTTCAACTAAACCACAGTAGAAATCTACTAATTCAGCTGAAGTAAAGGTTTTTCCTTCGCCTTTTAATTCGTATAGTTTAGTTTCTTTGTTGTAGAACTCTGAAGCTGCAACATCCATAGCTAATACTACGTCTTTTCCAGGAACAAATCCAGCTTTTTCAATTGCTTCAAGAATAACTTTGATTCCATCTTCATTTGATTGTAAATCAGGAGCGAATCCACCTTCATCACCAACAGATGTGTTGAAGCCTTTTCCTGAAAGAACTTTCTTTAAATTATGGAAAACTTCAGCACCCATTCTTAGAGCTTCTCTGAATGTTTTTGCGCCAACTGGCATAATCATGAATTCTTGGAAATCAACGTTGTTGTCAGCGTGTGATCCACCGTTGATAATATTCATCATTGGTGTTGGTATTTGTTTGGCATTGAATCCACCTAAGTATAAGTATAAAGGTAATCCAACAAAGTCAGCAGCTGCTCTAGCTACAGCCATAGAAACACCTAAAATTGAATTAGCTCCTAGTTTTGATTTGTTTTTTGTTCCATCAAGTTCTAACATAATCTTATCGATTGCTGTTTGGAAAGTAACGTCATAACCGATTAGATTTGGTGCGATAACTTCGTTAACATTTTTCACTGCTTGTAAAACACCTTTACCAAGGTATCTTGCTTTGTCTCCGTCTCTTAATTCAATAGCTTCATGTTCGCCTGTTGATGCTCCACTTGGCACTATAGCACGACCAAAAGCTCCTGAATCTGTTAAAACTTCTACCTCGACAGTTGGGTTTCCTCTTGAGTCTAATACTTCTCTTGCAAAAATACTACTAATGTTTGGCATTTAAACCATCTCCTTTTTAATCTATTTTTATTTAATAAGTTTGTTTAACTCCTAAATAAGTTCCTATTCCAAAGATAAAGATTGTTAACCATAGGTTAATGTTAAACTGAGTAAACAGCCCTGTAACAAAGTTTTTAAAAACAATTATGTATAAGTTAATATCAAATACTAACCCTGGTGCTTCATATGTTAGTACAATGGAGAAAATCAGTGGTAAAAAGAAAATAATCAAAGCTTGAAAAACTAAAAATACTCCTGTAATAACAATATATACAATATGAGGATACTCATACTGCTTTCTAACCAGTTTCCCTATTTGGATACTGCTTAAAAAGAATAAAAGACCTGCAAATGAAATTCTAATATAAGTTGATAAGTAATAATCAATGAAACCTAGTAAAACACCAAATAATAATGATAAAACTGCTCCATATAGAATCACAAATAATAAATCTTTAAGTTTTATGTATTTGAGACTGGTATCATATCTATTCAATGATTGAAACTCCAGTCATGGCTTTTGGTTTTTCTAAATTAAGAAGTTTTAACATGGTTGGAGCGATATCACCTAAAGTAGCGTAATCACGTAGTTTCACATTTTGATCAGTAACAATGAATGGTACAAGATTAGTCGTATGAGCTGTAAAGATAGTTCCATCTTCATCAATCATCTTTTCACAATTGCCATGATCAGCTGTAATTAAAGCGATTCCACCAACTTCATCAATCTTTTTAACCACTTTGCCAACGCACTCATCAACAGCCTCAACAGCTTTAACAGCAGCTGGTATCACACCCGTGTGACCAACCATATCGCCATTTGCGAAGTTCAGAATAATTACATCATGAATCTTTGAATCTAGCTCTTTAATAACTGCTTCCGTAATTTCATACGCACTCATCTCAGGTTTCAAATCATAGGTTGGAACCTTTGGTGAAGGAATCAAAACTCTTTTCGCATTCTTAATTGTCTTATCTACACCACCATCAAAGAAGAAAGTTACATGTGCATATTTTTCTGTTTCAGCTATTCTTAATTGATTAAGGCCCTGTTCAGAGATATAATCACCAAACATGTCGCTTAAATCGTTAAGTTCAAAAGCAATCTCCCCAGTTACTGAATCGGCGTACTTCATTGTTGAAACAAACATGATGTTTTTTGGCCCGTTTTCAGTATTTAGGTGTTCTAATGCTTTCGGATTTGAATAAGCGGTTGATATTTGAATTGCTCTATCAGGTCTGAAATTCATGAAAATTATCGAATCATTATCTTTGATAAGACCGTTATCATCAACGACAAATGGGATGACAAATTCATCATGAACTCCATTCTCATATGAAGCCAAAACTCCTGCTTTAGCAGAATTATAATGTGCTGCCTTACCAAAACTCATCGCATCGTATGCTTTTTGAATTCGATCCCAGTTTTTATCGCGATCCATTGCATAATATCTGCCAGAAACAGTTGCGATTTTACCGTAGTTTAGGTCATTCATGAAAGCTTCAAGATCTTCGATGAAACCAACTGCCGATTGTGGGCCTACATCTCTACCATCTAAAAATGCATGAATATAGACTTTATCAACACCAACATCTTTTGCTGTTTGAATCATTTCCTTAAAATGTAAGATATGGGAGTGAACTCCACCATCTGATAACAAACCAAATAAATGTAGGGTTGAGTTATGCTTCATAGTATGTTTAAAAGCAGCTAAATATGCATTATTTGTCTTAAACATTCTTTCTTTAGCAGCCTTGTTTACTCTTGTCAATGATTGATATACTACTCTTCCAGCACCAATGTTCATATGACCAACTTCAGAGTTACCCATTTGTCCTTCAGGTAACCCAACAGCCTCACCAGATGCCTCGAGTACAGTGTGAGGATACTTTTCGAATAATTGGTCCAAGTTTGGTTTGTTTGCCAAACTATAAGCATTTCCTAGACCAGCTTTTGTCATTCCGATTCCATCCATAATAATTAAAACAACTGGCTTTTTCAACATGACCACCTCTTTATCTTGATAACCAAGGGTATTATACTATATTTTCGTGTTTTTTTAAAGTTAAATGACTGAATTGTAAACACTTACATTTTTTATAAATATAGTTTAGAAAACCGACCATATTAATAAAAAAAAGATGTTAGTTGTAATAACTAACACCTCTTAAAGTCATTGATTAAGGGATATAAAAATGATTCCTAATGTTTAAATGATAATCCACTAGTTGATGATTGTTTTTGCTACAGAAAACATATCCTCATAAACGAAATCTACTATGATATTATTTTCTTTGTCAATAATACCATACAAACCATTTTTCTTCGCAACTGCATATCCATCGATGAACATCATTAGAGCTTGATATTCAAAATCAATGATGATTTCTCCGGTGCTAACACTAAATGCACCGTACATATTTTGATTATTGCTTAAAACAACCATACCATCAGAAATAGCTGAGGCATAATAGTGGAGATCTTTATATTCTTCTGAGTAGTTTAAAATCAAATTGCCTTCTAAATCATAGATAGCATAATAATTCTCACTATTAACTGTTAACACATATCCGCCACTGACATCAATTGGTCGATCAGTATCAAACTCTAAAACAACTTGTCCTTGATTGTCAATAACAACATATTTGCCTGGAGTTGTTTCTTCACCTAAGACACTCAATATTCTCCCAATAGCATAACCTTCTTTAAATATTACCGGTTTTATCCCATCAAACATATAGTATACTTCATTGATAGTTGTTTCAAAAAGGATTTCTCCAGTTGGGTTGATTAAAACATAACTTGATGCATATGTATCAATTGATGGGATAAGTACAAGAGCAACACCATCTGTAAATACTGAACAGGACAAATAATTGTTTTGAAGTGTTACTTCTCCTTGTTGATTATAATAGACACATTCACTTCTATTGCCATTGCCATCAAAAAGGGTGATTGGGATTAATCCATCAGAATAAAAAGAAGCAAACTCAACTCTCAACTCCTGGTTGTTTTCAATCTCATATAGAACCTCACCATGAGTATTAATGATTTTTGTGATGCCATTGCCTATATAAACTTTTGAAAGACCATCCTGAGAAAACTGTAGATAACCATTTGTGACTGCAGGGTGCGCTTGGTGCCATTCAGAAAATTCATTTCCTAAAACATCAATGAAGGTTGTGTTACCATCTTTTTGAACCAAAGCATAGCCATACCTAAAAGGTTCAACTTTATCATACTTAGCCTCTATGACAATCTCTCCTGTTGGCAACATAAAACCATATAATCCGTCTTCTTTGAATGCTATATAATTTTCCTTACCCAACTCAAAGTGACTAAACCTTGCATGAATAGTTACATCATTATTAATTTCTTGTTCAAAGTTAAACTCTTGATTAAACTCAAGAGATGTATACCATCCTAAAAACTGATAATTATCTTTGATTGGATCATCAAGTCTTGTGACTTGTTCACCTGTCTTCACTTCTTTTATGATAGCATCAATACCATCACCAATAATGAAACTTACATTATGAGTGGTTGAAGAACACCCAGAAAAAGCAAATAATGTCAAAATCAATATAAAAATAGTTGATATTTTTTTCATTACTACCTCCTTTACAAGTATAATTAATTATAACACGTGTTTTTCATTCTTTGAACGGCACATCTGTCATAGTTTTTTCAACGGCCAAGTTTACCTAGTCTTTTTTTTTACAAAAATAAGAATTGTAAACACTTACATGTTTTAAAAACCAGGTCGCTTAAGTCAACAATTTTGATATAATATAGTTGAGGTGATAATATGCCGTTATCAAAGATAGAAAAGCTTAGAAACGTATTATATAAGAATATCAAAAAAGGACAAATCAATTATGTTGTGCCTGATTTATGGAACGCTTGGGATTATCAAGGGGAAGAAGCTAAGAAGCTCCCTAGTCAAGAATTACTAGTTAATCCTTACAATTTTTATTTCAGCATTATTGACCAATATATCTTACCAAGAAAAAAAGAAAATATTAGTTATTTAAAGTCTTTATCACAGATTAAAAAGAAAAAACTAAAAAAAGATGAAACTGGCGGAGATTGGGTAAGAAAAGCTGTTCTTTACTCCACCATGATTAGAACCAGTTCTGCTTGGGATCACGATCGGTCATTCTCATTAGATATTGATAATATTGATGGTTTAAAAGAAACAGGTACATTTGTTAAAATGTTGGCTTTATTGCCATTACTTAAGAAAATGGGAGTTGATACTTTATATTTACTTCCGCTTTCCAGATTCTCATTGAAAGACAAAAAAGGTGAACTAGGTTCACCTTATGGTGTTGCTAATTTCTTTGATTTAGATCCAAATCTAAAGGATCCAATTACAGGCAAAGAAATGACTTTGGAAGAAGAGTTTCAGGCATTAGTCGAGGCGTGTCATATGCTTGACATTAGAGTTACAATTGACATTATTCCAAGAACAAACGCTGTAGAAAATGATTTGATTAAGGACCATCCTGATTGGTTTTATTGGATTAAAGCCGATGAAGCAAACCAATTTAAAGTACCTTATGTAAAGGGATTAGATAACACATTGCCACCAGATATGAGATACATGGATAAGGTTTACGATTGTGATGATGTTAAAAGACATATAAATATGTTTCAACTTGATCCAAAAACTAAAAACCCTAAGTTATTTGATGAGTTGAAAGCAACTTCATCAAATTTGATGGACGATATAGAAAAACATTTCAATCTAAAAATCGCCCCGGCTTTTTCTGATCATATCAATGATGTTCAGCCACCATGGACAGATGTTACTTTCTTTAGAATGTTCATGGATCACCCTAAAGATACAGTTAAATTTTTAGAAAATAAAAGCATTCCTCCCTATATTCTCTTCGATACGATTAAAGCTAATATATTCCCTGGAGAAAAACCTAATCATGAGCTTTGGGACACTTTAAAAAGCATTATTCCTCACTATCAAAAAAACTATGGTATTGATGGGGCTAGAATCGATATGGGACATGCATTGCCTGATGAATTACTGGCAATGATTATTGAAGAAGCAAGAAAAATTGATAATGACTTCGCTTTTATCGCTGAAGAACTTAATCCTGACAATGCCCAAAAAGCAAAAGCCTCTGGTTATAACATCATTATTGGAAATGGTTTTTGGATGGAACCAAGGATTTGGGAAAAGAAACTTCATAAATTTGTTTATGGAGCTAAAGATATTGCTTTACCAATGTTTGCTTGTTCTGAGACTCATGATACCGCAAGAATTGCTGGGAGAGATGGCGGCATTGTTTTATCAAGAATGACAACCATTCTTAATATGTTACTACCAAATCTTGTACCTTTTATCAACAGTGGTCAAGAAGTGTATGAGATTCAACCGATGAACACGGGTATCGACTGCACAAGCGAAGATAAATATAGACTACCTTCCAATGATTTATTCTATGGAAAATTAGCTCTTTTTGATAAATACGCCATTCACTATTTAAATCAAAATCGTTGGGAGCTAGTTGACCATTTATCTGGTGTCAAAGAGATTAGGGCAAAATGGTTAGAACAAATCACTGATTTATCAGCTTATGAGCCGATTTATTTTAATGAGTTTGATACTCCAGTTATTGGTGTTTCTTATTATAAACCCGACGGAAAATGTTTATTAGTTGTCGCTAACTCTAATGTTTACAACGGTGTATACTGCAACTCAGATCTTAAGAAGCTCAGAACGAAAGCTAGTAATCACAGTAATTTTGGAAAATTACTCTATGCAACTTATGAGTTTGGCAGAGATTATCATGACTTTTCGCCTGATGGACGTGTTCACTTTCACTTGCAACCAGGTGAAGTAAAAATAGTTGAATTTTAAAAAATAGCCGCGCTAATTAAAACTAGCACGGCTTTTTATATGGTGTAATTTTTGAATATCTTGATTAGTCTAATCAGTAAAATAGAGTAGATAAAAATTTCAATTGGAGTTTTAATAATTCTTAATGGCAGTTGCGGTCCGAAGGGAATTGCATAAAGAATTGTAACCCAAAGAGGGGTTAGGACTAGTGTAACTAGTAGTTGCAAGATAATTACAGAAAAGATAATTCTTTGAGCTTTATCATCTTCATGTCGTTTCTTATACAAGAATAAAAGTGTAAAAACTATGCCAATCTCACCAAGAATTATCATTAAATAGACTACCCATGGTTCAAAACTCATACCTTCATTCAAACGATTTTCTATGATGTTAATTATCTCGTTTATATTAAACAAACCCCAAATACCTAAACTTAATAGAACAAGTAAAAGGGCAAAATTTAAAATAGTAAACAAATTATTTTTGTTGGTTTTTAGATTATATAATACCCCGGGAACAACCCCATAAAGAATTGAGTTAAAGGTGAACCCTGGGAAGAAAGGTCCCGAAGGAACACCAAATACCCAAATATAGACAAAATAGCCAAGAACATCTTGGATAATAGCGCTTGAAAAACCGATTTTAGGACCTAAAACTATCGACACAATAATCAATGGCAAATAGCCGATACCAAAACGGATAATAGTTGAGTTAGGTGGATATGATATCGAAACCACACTAGACAATACGATGCCAATCGCAACCATTAATCCAGCGAAAATTAGTTTCTGAAGATTTTTATTTTTCAATTTAAACCTCTTTATTGTCAAAATTTATCATTTTTTGATTAGTTAGTTTTAGAAAAGCATTTATCTTGCTAAAAGGTTTTGAACCAAAGAAACCTCGGTAAGCTGATAAAGGAGAAGGATGAACATTTTCAATGATAAAGTGATGGTTATTAGTAATTAATGCTTTTTTTGTTTTGGCATAAGAACCCCAAAAAACAAAAACAATGGGTTCTTCTTTTTTGTTTAGCATTCTTATTACTTGATCAGTGAAGTTTTCCCAACCGATTTCTTTATGAGATAAAGGTTGATTTTCTCTTACAGTTAGAATCGCATTCAATAATAAAACACCAGATTTAGCCCAATTGGTTAAGTCACCTGAGGCATAGTTCTTTATCTCTAAATCAGACTCAAGCTCTTTATAAATATTGATTAATGATGGCGGCAAAGGAATACCTTTATTGACAGAAAATGCAAGACCCATAGCTTGCCTTGGATTATGATATGGATCTTGTCCAAGAATAAGAACTTTGGTTTCTTGATAAGGTGTTAAACAAAAAGCATTGAAAATTTGTGAAATAGGAGGATAACAGATATTGCTTTTATACTCGTTATTCACAATACTCAATAGCTCTTTAAAATATGGTTTTTTTATCTCATCCTGAAGATGAAATTGCCAATCATTATTAAATAAATTATTTTCTTGAAGCACAATTATCTACCTTGCAACCCGAACATGATACATCTTCACAACCTTCAGGTTTCTCAGTTTTTTCATTTAAGATATATGAACCAATATATAAAGCGATTATTACTAAAATTATCCCTATTGCAATAAAGTATTCCAAACTATTTTACCTTAGCCACTATGGCATTAACACTTTCTAATAAACTTTCGACCATCTCACTGGCATTTTTCAAGTTTGCACCAATTACACCAGCGTAGATTTTTAGTTTTGGTTCTGTTCCTGATGGTCGTAAAACAAACCAAGAATCATTCTCCAAATGATATTTTAGTACATTTGACTTCTCTAAGTCAATTGGTTCGATAATGTTTTTAACATATCGCAAGGATTTTTCAAAGTCTTCAACAACGGTAATCCTTTGGTTATCAATAGTTGAAGGTGGATTATTACGGAAAAATTCCATAATTCTTTCAATCCGCTCTTGGCCTTCTTTTCCAAGTAAGTTGACATTCTTAAGACCTTCTAAATAAAAGCCAAACTCATGATAAACCTCAAGGAGTTTATCGTAAAGTGTTTTCTCTTCAGTTTCCATGTAATAGTTAGCTGCTTCTGAAATCATTAGGATTGCTTGAAGTGAGTCTTTATCTCTTACACCATCATTAATTACATAACCATATGATTCCTCATAACCAAAAACAAACTCACGATCTTCTTTTTCAAGATAACGGGCTTGTTCCCCAATGAATTTAAATCCAGTTAGAGTAGATATAATATCCATACCATAAGAACGAGCAATCTTAGCTCCTAAATCACTGGTTACTATTGTATTGAATACAACACCTTTTTCCGGTAAAATACCTAATCTTTCTTTTTGAGAAAGAATGTAATAGATAAGTAAAGCTCCAGTTTGATTGCCATTTAAGAGAATGTATTCACCATGGTGTAATACGGCGATTCCTAAACGGTCCGCATCAGGATCAGTTGCGATTAATAAATCAGCTTCGATTTGATTTCCTAGTTTTATGGCTAAATCATACACTTCCTTTTCCTCAGGATTAGGAAATTTAACTGTTGAAAAGTTTGGATCATTAACCATCTGTTCAACTACAGGATAAACCAAATACCCTTCTTCTTCTAAGAGACGTTTTCCTAGATAGCCACTAGTACCATGGAGCGGCGTAAAAACGATTTTTATATTCTTGTTTTTAAGATTATTAAGTCGGATTGATTTTACTAGATTTAGGTATTCTTTATCAATTTCTTCGCCAATATAAACTAATAAATTTTCCTTTTTTAATTGTTTCAATTCTTTTACAGGAATGTTAAAGATATCATCTGTTTTATTAACATAATCGATGATAACATTCGCATATTTTGGTGTATATTGACAGCCATACTCATCATAGATTTTATAGCCATTATAGTTTGGTGGGTTATGAGAAGCTGTTACAACAATACCGGCTAAAGCATTGAGTTTTCTTACGGCAAACGATAATTCCGGAGTTGGTCTCAACTCTTTGAATAAATAGGTTTTTATTCCGTAAGCACCTAGAACTTTAGCTGATTCTTCAGCAAATTCTTTTGACATATGACGGTTGTCATAGGCAATAACAACACCTCTTGGCAAATCTTTTTTACTATATGTGTTTAATAGATATAATGCTAAGCCATTATTTGCTTTTCGAATTGTATAAATATTCAAACGGTTAGATCCTGGACCAAGAATTCCTCGCATACCACCAGTACCAAAAGAGAGGTTAGTATAAAACATATCCTCTAACTGTAATTCATCGCTTGTAAGCAATGCTGATTTTAGGTTTTTATCTAAACTTGGATTATCAAGCCACTTTAAATATTCATCTTTCCACATATACAGTTCACCTAATTAGTAAATATAGTCAACTACTTTTTCTTTTCTCGGTTTAGCCTCTGGGTCTTTTCCCTTTGGATATCCTAAACAAATGGCAATATCATGATCATAGCCTTCAGGAATCTTTAAAACTCGATCGATATCAATTTTTTCAGCTTTATGATATAAGTATCTGGTTTGACCAATAATACAAGAGCCAATGCCAAGGGATTTAGCTGCAAGAGCAATATTTTGAACTACACAGCCGATATTAATTTCTGAAAAACCAGCTATTTTTGAACTTAGAATAATAACACATGGAGCGTTATAAAAAATGTGAGCATCCTTTTCTACCTCAATGCCAAAGCGAATCATCCCTTCGACAGCCAACTTGTTGACTTCATTAATCGTATCTTTGTTGGTAATGACAGTTAGATGCCATTCTTGCTTGTTTCTAGAACTAGGAGCAAAGATTCCACATTCGATAATCTTTGCTAGTTCAACTTCGGGTATCGGTTTGTTTTGATAAGATCTAACACTTCTTCTGCTTAAAATTGTATCAATTGTATTGTTCATCTCTTACCTCCTATATTGTCTGCGAAATTTTAATTATTCTAGAATACTTGTGAACAAATAATCAACGTCATATTTTATCATTTTTTCTGCAGTTTCCTTTTCGTTAACTACGCCTGTGATTACTTTTAACCCAACTAAATGCATGTCCTTTATTAACTCTTTCTTTAGTTTGTGATGATCCAAATAAAGGTTGATCCCATGTTTTTGGCAATAATCTAAAGTATCATCATCAACAAATCTTGCGTGATAGAATAGAACATGTCCAGGAAAAACTTTTCTAAGTACTTGAAGATGTTTTTTGTTCTCGGCTATTAAATGATAGTTATCTTCAACGCCGTATTCTTTGAAGTAAGTGTCGAGTTTACCAACAACTTCAATATCCATATCATCTTTGATTCTGATAAACATTGTCTTCTGATAAGCTTTACAGATGGAAAGAAAATCTTCTAGTTGTGGGATGAAAACAAACTCGTTTAAGTTCCCAGTTTTACGGTCAACTAAAGAGAATTTTTTTAACTCTGCATAACTAAAACTCGGGATATCTAAGTTTAGCAATCCGTATTTCAACAAACTGTCACAGCCAGTTATAATATATTTATTATCTTTTGAAAGTGAAAGTTCACAACTTATACCATGATATGAGCGATTAGCGGCTGCAAGGAAAGCAAAAATCGTGTTTTCGGTCTCGATTCCACTTAACCCGTTATGAGCAACCATTCCGCGGAAATATTTATCGATTTTAATTGTATTCATTAACTTCACGCCTTTTTTAATTTTTATATATTTATTGTAACACTATTTAGAATATTTATGAACATAATATTTATAAAAAACCTGTTATTTGATATAATGTTTTTCGGTAGAAAAGAGGTTAACAAAGAATGATTGATAACAAACTTGGTTTTAGTTTAGATAATATTGAGTACGGCACTATTCTTAAAAGAAACAAAAGTATTTCTGCGATTTTTTTGTTAGTAACTGCGGTAAACCTATTTGTGTGTATTCCCTTTATTGTCTTATGGATTCAGAAAACACCAATTGATATTGACGGAGTATTAAGGCAAAGTCATGAAATTGAATATATTAGATTTATGGTGATCTTCTTTTTAGTTTTCGGGTCAACATCTTTTGGTTTATTAAGTTTGGCTTTGTTTTTCCTTCTAAAGAGTCCTTTAGAATATATCATCATTGGTAAAGATAATGGTTTTAATAAATATATTGAAATAAAGCACAGTTCAAAGTCAAGTTACTTTATCAGCGATAATCGCGTGTTTGAATATCGTTATGATAAAGACGAAATCATTGATTTGTCTTCCAACCAAGCAGAAACTTTAGTTAAAAAACATCTGTTTTGGCAACGATGGTCTAGTATAGAGAATTATAAATTTACTAATAAAAATGGAAAAGCAGTCCTTACCTTCAAAAATAAAGAAGGAAGAACTGCTTCAGAATACCGATACGGTTTTAAGATTGGTACAGGTTCATTTCCCGATTCTATTTCAGAGATTGTTCAAGGTCGCACTGGAATGAGAAATAGTAATTTTTCTTACAATGAGTACCTCTTAACTGATATTAATCGTTCAAAGAATCAAAGAATCCCTTTAAAGGTCGCAGAAATTATCGAAAGAACTAGTTGATATCATCTAACATTGCAAGAATTGCTGTTCTACCAGGATAAGATTCTACAACCACGTTATCTACAACTCTAATAATTGTTGGCGTTCCGGTAACTCCTGTGTTTGGATTGATACCCCCAACACTGATATCAACAAGATACACAGTTGTCTCAGATGCATCGTAAAAAGTGTTAAGCACGTCATTTTTAATTAGTTGACAGGCATAGCAATTTAGACTATAGAAGTAGATATAATAATCAGATTCTGGCATATATAATTGATCATCTGTGATTTCAATAAATTGACCTGGGAAATCATTATAGTCTAATGCAGGTAGTGTTGATGAAGTTTTTCCACAACCAATGGTTATTAGAGAAACGATTAAAACAATTGTTAGTTTAAGCAGTTTTTTCAATATTAATCACTGTCCTTAGCTTTTAAAATCGTCGAGATTCTTTTATAAATGAGAATAACAATCACACTGTTTGCGACACCTTTTAATAGGTTAAATGGAATTGTCGCCGAAACAATGAACAAGAATAGGTTATCAAAGCCATAGAAGGCCAATAAACCGTCTAAAGAGTAGCCAAAATATAATCTAGCATATAATGGCAATAAAACAAAGATGTTTAAGAAAACTCCGATGGTAATCATTGATAATGTTCCAACAACAAGCCCGATAACGGCTTGTTTTTTTGTTTTGTGACGGTAATAAATGAAACTAGCTGGTATTACAAAAGCAATTCCAATTAGAAAGTTTGCGACTTCGCCAACATAAGCTGTATCTGAAGCCCCGCCTAAAACGATGTCCAAAAAGATCTTTAAAGCCTCAATTGTAACACCCACAACTGGACCAAATGCGAAGGCACCAATCATAACTGGAACTTCTGAGAAATCCAGCTTATATGGTCCTACAATGGTGAAACTGAGTAACATTAGAACAAATGCTAATGCTCCTAAAATGCCGATAATTGTTAATTTTCGAATATTTGCTCTCTTATTCATTTTTTCCTCCAAAAAAATATCCGTAAAAACGGACATTCTTCAGGCGATAGATATACTTCTTCCATCCAGACTTTAACTGTCGGTTTAGGAATCTCACCTAATCATGCCTAAGCTCGCGGACTATAACCGCCGGTAGGGAATTGCGCCCTGCCCTGAAGTGTTTTTAACACTTTTATTATAGTATATTATTTGCCGTTGTCAACCATAATTATAAATTTTTTGCTATTGCTCTAACCATTGAAGCTTCAATTGAATTGATGTTTAAAGGAAGGGCAATAAAATACACATGATTACTAAGTTCATCAAGATTTGTCAAGTTTTCGATTAAGTACATCCCAGCTTTAAGCAATTCGCGGTGCATCCTAAGATTAGATTCATTGATATAATTAAAACTTGGAATATCAGCGGCAAGAATTAATATGTTGTTTTCTTTTAAAAAACTAAACAGATTCGGTTCAAAAAGTGGTTGATCAAAATAGGACTTCGAGTTAAACTTATAGCCATGATTTAAATTTAGGATAATGATTTTTTCTTGATACTTTTGTTTAAGATATTTTTCTGCCAAATCCTGGGTTGAAACAATGTTATCGATAACCCTTGGTTTGATAACGTTGGCTTTACCCATAAAATCATTAAAATTGATTTCATCATCTTTCGCAGAAACATGGCTTCTAAAATCAATATGAGTACCGATATGCATGTTTAAATTAAGCTGATTTAAATTATAGCCATCGGCTGTCAAGTTTTTAGTTTTTCTTACCTCAAGTTTTTCATCACCAGGATAAACATTCGTATTTTGATCAATCCTTACACTTAAATCAATCCATTCATTCACAATAAATCACCTCATTTTTTGTATAGAAAAAAGGTTGAAAAATCAACCTTTTATTATTGGTTTTACACCCCAAATATTATTAGCATAATCATTAATAGAGCGGTCAGAAGAGAACACTCCACTTTTAGCTATATTAGTTAAAGCCATTTTTGCCCATTGGCTATGATTTTTATAAGCTTCATTGGCTTTTAGGGATGCTTTTTTGTAGTCTTGATAATCTTTTAGAACATAATAATGATCACGATATACTAAATTATCAAATATTTCTTTAAATTCATATTTGTCAACATTAGTAAAGAAGCCGTTAACTAACTGGTCCAAAACTCTTCTAATCTCTGGGTCAGTGTCATAGATTTGTTTTGGATCATAACTATGGTTCTTGGAAAGCTCATTGACTTCATCACTGGTCATTCCAAAAACAAAAATGTTATCTTCGCCAACTAAATCATTGATTTCAACGTTAGCACCATCAAGTGTGCCTAAAGTTATCGCTCCGTTCATCATGAATTTCATGTTGCCAGTTCCACTTGCTTCTTTAGAAGCAGTTGAGATTTGTTCTGATATATCAGCTGCAGGCATAATCACTTCAGCATAAGTGACGTTGTAGTTTTCTACAAAAACAACTTTCAAATAATCGGAAGTCTCAGGATCATTATTTACTTTATCAGCAATCGAATTAATCAACTTGATAATCTTCTTAGCATAATAATAGGTTCCTGCTGCTTTGGCTCCAAAAATATAAGTGTGTGGAACAAATGACTCTTTGAAATTAGGATCTGTTTTTAAATCGTTGTAGATGCTTAAGATATGAAGAGCGTTCATAAGTTGTCGTTTATATTCATGTAATCTTTTTACTTGAATATCAAATATAGAATCAGGATTAATCTGAATATTTTGCTCAGAGAATATCTTATTAGCTAATGCGATTTTTTTGGCTTTCTTCACTTTTAAGAAATCTTTTTGAAATTTTTCATCATTAATGAAGTTCATTAATTTTTCTAATTCCTTTGGATCTTTTTTGAAGTTAGGTCCTATTTTACTTTCGATTAGCGCTGTTAATTCTTTATTAGAATGCAATAACCATCGACGATGAGTAATTCCATTTGTTACATTATTGAATTTTCGTGGGTATAAATCATAGAACTTTTTCATTTCGATGCTTTTAAGAATGTCAGTATGAAGTTTAGCAACTCCATTAACTGAAAAACTTGAAACTATGCATAAATGAGCCATCTTTACTAAACCATCACTGACAATTGCTAGTTCTCTGATTAGATGTTCATTTTCATATCCAAATTTATCTAGTAACTCAAGACAAAAACGACGATTGATTTCTTCAATCAATTGGTAGATTCTTGGTAATAATGGTTTGATAATATCGATCGGCCATTTCTCTAATGCTTCAGCTAAGATTGTGTGGTTTGTGTAAGCAACGGTTTTAGTCACAATCGCCCAAGCTTGGTCCCATTCCATATTTTCTTCATCTAATAGTATCCGCATTAGTTCAGGAATAATCAAAGTTGGATGGGTATCATTAATATGCATTACTACATGTTCATTAAGTTTTTCTAATGATCCATATTTTTCTTTTTCTTTCCTTATAATACTTTTTACTCCGGCAGCTGACAAGAAGTATTGCTGCTTAACTCGCAGTTGCTTGCCTTCGTTAGTTGTATCATCTGGATATAAGAATCCCGAAATCTTTTGCAGCTCATTTTCATATTCAAAAGGCGATTTGTGCTCAGGATACTTATCTGCTGGTTCGGCATTCCATAAGCGAAGATAATTAACAATATTGTTATCATCACCGACAATTGGCACATCATATGGTACAGCTTTAATTATTTCTTGTGGATGGTAGACAAACTTTCCGTTATTCCAATCAACACGACCATAAAAAGCGATATCAACCGCCTCTTCTTGACGACGAATTTCCCAAACATAGCCATCATTTAGCCAGTTATCTGGACGTTCTTCTTGGTAGCCGTTATTGATTTTTTGACGGAAAAGACCATAACGATAGCGGATACACTCACCATACCCTAGCATTCCTAAGGATGCTAAGGAATCAAGATAACACGCTGCTAGTCTACCTAGGCCACCATTTCCTAGCCCAGGGTCTGATTCATAATCTTCTACTTCATTTAGATCAAGTCCCATTGCTTTAAATCCTTGTTCACAGACATCATGAATTCCCATATTCATCAGGTTATTGGTAATCAATCTTCCCATCAAAAATTCCATGGAAAAATAAAATACTTTCTTTTCATTTGTTTCATTAGCAAGTTTTTCAGTGTTCAACCAATCTTTAGAAATTTCTTCTTTAACCAAAGTTCCTAGAACATTGTATCTTTCTCTGATTGATGATTCTGATATATCTTTATAATATGTTTTTTTAAGTTTTTCTCTAAAGGCTTTAGTAAAACTATCTGAAGTCTTAAAAACACCTAATCTCATATTCTTCACCTCAATAACATTATACCATTTTTATCTGTTTTTAGGCTTAGTCGCTATCTATGACAACGGTTTCTCTTTATAACATTTGGTATAATTCAATATATTTTTTTGCGGAATCTAGCAAGGAAAATCTAGAGTTCATCGCATTGATAATAAGTTGTTGCCAATCGCTTTTATGATACTCAAAATAGTTTAGTGCATTATTAAGCTGAAAAACTAAATCACGAACATCATAATTGAAGAACTTAAAGCCGTTTCCTCTTTTACTTGATGTATCGTAGTTTTCGACAGTATCATTTAAACCACCTGTTTGTCTCACGATGGGGATGGTTCCATAACGAAGAGCATGCATCTGACCGATTCCACATGGTTCGTATCTTGATGGCATTAAAAAAACGTCTGCACCCGAATAGATATATGAAGGTTTTGTCGCATCAAACTCAAGATTTATACTTACTCGTTCAGGAAATCGTTCTTTAAGTTGTCTAAGCTGTTCCAAATAAACATCTTCTCCAGTTCCTAAGATTACAAACTCTACCTTGGGATTTTCTAAGAATTGATGAAGAGCGGGGATGACAATATCGAAACCTTTTTGTTCAACAATTCTAGTGACCATACCAATAACGAAATAATCATCACCCACAAGGATATCTTGCTTTTTTTGAAGATCAATTTTATTGATTTTTTTGGCAGAAAAAACGTTAACTAAATTGTATCTCATCGTAATTTCCAAATCTTCTTCTGGATTGATGGCTTCTGATAAACCGTTCAATATTCCATAGAAATCTCTAAAACGGCGATTGATTATTTCTACTAAATTTTTTGAATAGTATTCATATTTAAGTTCGTCTTTATATGTTTCTGACACAGTGGAGATTTTTGTTGCATAGTTGAGGCCCATTTCCATAAAGTTCAATCTACTTTGTCTTGTATAATGGACTAGGTTCTCAATATTCAACTTATTTAAGATGCTTAGATCATGAATACCTTGGTATTCAATGTTATGAATCGTCATTAGTGTTTTAATGTCAATCCCTTTAGATTTTAGAATTAAAGGAACTAATCCTGCGTGCCAATCATGAAAATGAATTATGTCAGGTTGTTCTTCAATCGCATCCATGAATGAGATAGCTGCTAAAGAAAAGAAAGCAAATCGATCGCCATCGTCTTCATAACCATAAATCTTCTCACGATCAAAAAAGTCATATGATTCAACAAAATAATAAACTGTATTACTGTTGGTAATACTGTAGAGATTTGCTTTATACTTCTTTTTTCCATAAGTTATCGAGTTAGAAGCAACTAAGACTAACAAAAGATTATATTTCCGTTTAACTTGGGTATATAAAGGCAAGATTACTTGTGATTTTTTACCTAGAGTAGAGAATTTTTCTGCTAAAGATCCGACAATATCGGCTAAACCACCAGTTTTTACATAAGGATAGCATTCTGCACTTAACTGTAATATCGTCAGTTTTTGATGGGATGTAACTATTTGTTTCTTCTCTGAAACATAAATATCTTCTCCATCACCTGTGACAATTGAATTTTTCAAAACTTGAGTTTCTTTGTCAAAAATTGCATATTCAACAATAGCGTCATTTTCAACAATTGATTGATTCATTATTATTGAATTATGGATTTGTGCACCATAGCTAATCTTTACTTTTCGACCAATAATAGAGTTTATTACTTCACCTTCAATTACCGCTCCAGAAGCAATTATCGAATTTTTTACATTAGCAAAATCGCCATATCTAGTTGGGGCGGACATGGTTTCTTTGGAATATATCGGTTTATTCGGCAAGAAAAGTTGATTTCTTACTTCAGGCAACAGGATTTGCATGTTAGCTTCATACAGTTCATTGGCTGAAGAAATATTATAAGAGAAAGTATTAATAATAATTGTATGTTTTTTTATTCCTGGCGCATAATCAAAAACGTCAGATAGATTTCTAAATGCGATTAGATCATAATTTTCGATATACTCCAAGAGTTTCTTCTTGGAAATTATGTAAGTTTTTAAAACTTTTCGTTGGTCTGACAAAACCTCTGTTAGGTCGGCTTCGTTTTTTAAATGTTGATTTAGAAAATCATTATAATCGACATTCCAAACCATGTTTGCTGGAGTGATTATCGCATAATCTTGATTGCTGCGATAGAAATACTCAAGATGTTCAAACATCCTTTGAAAACTAATCTCATTCTCAATATTTAAATTCAAATTCTTTGGCGGTAGAATGAAAATTCCATCATGTCTTTTACTTAAATCCCAACGATCTCCACTGCCGATATGATCAGATAAAGACCGATAGTTACCATAAGGGAAAATAGCAACGTTTCTGACTCCAGAGTTCTTACAATTTGAAAGAGTAAAGTCGATAAGACGATACTTGCCACCAAAGGGAATTGCCCCTGGAACACGATGTCTCGTTAGTTTTGCAAAGTTACCTCTTGAAGTGGCGTCGATTATCAAGAAAATATTATTCATAAATCTCACCAACTTCTAATAAATTATCTTCGGTAAGAAGGATGAGTTCTTTAAAAACCGCTTGATAATTATCCGGAATAACTAAGTCTTTATTGACAATAACGTTTTTTAGTTTCACGTTTTTTCCAATCTTAACATTTGGCAAAATAACCGCATCCTCTACTTTTGAGTCTATGCCTATTTCCACTTGATAAGCTATGGTAGAATGCTTGACAAAACCAGAAATAACTGCCCCGTCTGCGATTATCGAAGAAACAACTTGACCGGTTTCTTTGATAATATGAGGCGGTAGGTTTAAAGATTTAGAGAAAATTGGCATTTCTTTTGAAGAATTCAATCCTAAAAAGTTTTGGTCCTCTATTAAGTCCATATTTGCTTCATAAAGCGATTCTAAGGTTCCGACATCCTTCCAATAATCATTGAATTGATAAACATAGATATCTTTTTCATTTCGCAAACAATAAGGGATTATGTTTCTTCCAAAATCGACCAACTCGTTATCATTGTCATCACTGAAGATAGCCTCGAGTACCTGATAAGAGAAAATATACACTCCCATTGAAGCTAGACTGGATTTTGGTTGGTTTGGTTTTTCTTCAAAACTAATAAGTTTGCCATTGTTAGCAACTTCCAAAATACCGAAACGACTAGCTTCTTTAATATTTACTTTTGTAGCGGCTATAGTAACTTCAGCATTTTTTGATATGTGTTCACTTAGCATTAGATTGTAGTTCAACTTATAGATATGATCACCTGAAAGAATTAAAACATAATCAGGTTTTAAATCTTTGATAAAACGAAAATATTGCTTAATTGCGTGAGCTGTTCCTTTTTGCCATAAAACATCATCATATCTTGAATAAGGTGTTAGAAATTTGATGCCTCCATCAAGATAATCAAGGTCCCATGAAGCGCCTGAACCGATGTAGTTCATCAACTCAAAAGGTTCATACTGTGTAACAATACCACAAGTTGTTATATCACTATTTGATATATTGCTCAAAGTAAAATCAATAAGGCGATATTTAGCCCCAAAAGATACAGCAGGTTTTGCTGTAGTTTTAGTAATATCGCCTAATCTTGTTCCTCTACCACCAACTAAAATCATCGCTATCATATTCTTCATTATTCTGACCTTTTCTTGTACTTCAATATGGTAATAGCTAAAGGTGATATGTTAATTGCAATTGATTGTTTATATCCATGACTAAAGTTATTTGTAGTTGTTAAATCTAATCCATTGTAGATGTTTGAGCCACCATAAATCTCTTTATCAGAGTTAAGAATTTCTACGTAATCCCCTGCCATAGGAACACCAATTTGATAATTGCTATAAACAGTTGGGGTCATGTTTAAAACGATGATGCAAAAGTCATCTTCAGCTTTTCCTTTTCTGATAAAAGAATAGATTGATTGATCATAATTGCTTTGATCTATCCAAACGAAACCACTTGGACTATGATCAAGTTCATATAAACAAGAATGATTATTATAAACTTTAATCATATCACGAACAAAGTAATTAGCTGCACTATGCATTGGATAATCAAGTAACTGCCAGTCAAGTTCACTCTTATCTTTCCATTCATGCATTTGGGCAAATTCTCCACCCATAAAAAGGAGTTTCTTTCCTGGGTGAGTAAACTGTAAACCAATTAATGTTCGATAATTAGCGAATTTTTGCCAGTAATCACCAGGCATTTTATCTACAAGAGATCTTTTTCCATGAACCACTTCATCGTGAGATAAAGGTAAGATGAATCTTTCAGAGTAAGCATAAACCATTCCGAAAGTTATTAAGTCATGGTGATACTTTCGGTAAATTGGGTCTTTGGCAAAATATCTTAATGTGTCATTCATCCAACCCATATTCCATTTATAGTCAAAGCCAATTCCCCCATCAACAACACTTGTAGTTAAGTTAGGATAGGTTGTTGAGTCTTCAGCAAATAAAAGTATTGAATGATCCTTTTCTTTGATGGCAAAGGAGAGATTTTTTAAGAACTCGATAGCGCCATAGTTGGTCCCAACATTAGAATTACCCAAATAGTAGATAATATTGGAAACAGCATCTATTCTAAAACCATCAATGTGAAAATAATCTAGCCAGAAAAAAGCATTTGAGATTAAGAAACTTTTGACAACTCCTTTTCCCAAATCAAGATTAATCGTTCCCCAAACAACATTTTCTCTAATCTTATGGTCTTCATACTCATATAATGGTTCCCCATCAAACAAATAAAGACCATGAGCATCTTTACAAATATGTCCAGGTACCCAATCCATAATAACACCAATATTTGCTTCGTGGCATTTATCGATTAGATACATCAAATCCTTAGGAACCCCATATCTAGAGGTTGCACTATAGTATCCTGTTCCTTGATATCCCCAGCTTTCATCTAGTGGATGCTCCACAATTGGCATAATTTCAATATGAGTAAACTCATGTTGTTTAATATATGGAATTAATAAATCAACTAGTTCATTGTATTTATGAAAACTTCCGTCAGGTTTCGTCATCCAACTACCTAAATGGAGTTCATAAACAGAAAGTTTGTTTTCTAAATGGTTAACTTTCTTTCGGTTGTTTAAATACTCATGATCATGCCATTGATAGCCTTCAAGATCATAGACTTTCGATGAGGTTTCTGGTCTGTTATCGGAGAAATAGGCATAAGGATCTGCTTTAAATATCGTTTGGCCATAAGAAGTTACAATGCAATATTTATATCTAGTCCATTCACCTATTCCAGGGATAAATAACTGATATACTCCGAAAGCATCTTCTTTTTGCATTACATGAGTGCGAGAATCCCAATTATTGAAGTCTCCGACAATTGATACTATTTTTGCATGAGGAGCATAAACACGAAAATTGACACCGATGATCTGGTTAGTGTCATTTTTTACTAAATGTGAGCCAAAAATCTTATACGCTTCTTTTAGTTTACCTTCATTAAATAAGAACAAATCAAGTTCATTCATGGCATATCTCCTCTTTAAGATATTTTTTAATCAAACTATATGAAAAACCCTTTGAAAGTAATTTGTTGGTAATATACTGATTGGCGCTGACTTTTGGTTTGTTTTTATTATATTTTATTCGTAAAACTTTTATCTCATCAAGAATGGTTTTATCTTCATCCAAAGTTGATTTTAACTGCTCACTTTTATATGAAATGATATAGTTGACATCTTCGAATGAGAAGCCTTTATTAACGAGAAAATCGAAAAGATTCTTTTGTGTTTGTAATAAAGATTTAGCTTTTATTGTCTGGATTTTCTTATCATACCAAAATTCTAGGTTTTCCAATATTTTAATGTGATTGTAACCTTCCATCAATGTGTAAATCAGGTTAAAATCAATACCTTTCAATTTTAACTCATTCTCGATTTTTTTTGGTCCTAATCTCTTAAAACTTATTGAATCCTGAATAAAAATTTCTGCATACTTTTTATCGTCTATTAGTTTCACTCTGATCAGTTTATTGATGAAAAAATCAGGATTACTAATCTTATTTTTATTTAAATATCCAGTGATTTCATACTTTGTTCTTGGCTTGAATAATGCATAGTTTAGGACTTTTTGATAAAGCTTATCTTGATTGATACTCTTAAGGAGCTTATTATGCTCGTTTTGAGAGAATTCTTTGCCAGCATATATTTTGTGCTCGACAAGAAAATCTTCGGAGACAGAGTAAACCTCAGTCGTATCCTCACAGTCAATACTAATTGAATAGTTATTCTTTTTCTTAACTAATTCAGAAACTCTATACATTTTTCTTTGAGTTGACAAGGTAAGCCAGAATAAAAGCATCTAAGTCGCCATCAAGAACTTTCTCACCATTGCCGGTTTCATAATTGGTTCGATGGTCTTTAACCATCGTGTATGGATGGTAAACATATGATCTGATTTGTGATCCAAAAGCATTGGCTTTATACTCATTAAAAGAGTCTAAGTGATTTTGTTTTTTCTCTAACTCAAGATTATATAATTTGCCTTTTAGAACTCGCATAGCAATATCGCGGTTTTGCAGCTGTGATCGTTCATTTTGACAAGAAACAACAATCCCTGTCGGCAAATGGGTTATTCTAACCGCTGAGTCAGTTGTATTAACTCCTTGCCCGCCTTTTCCGCTTGATCTAAATGTATCAATTCTTAAATCTTCTTCATCGATTTCAATATTGATTGTGCCTTCAATCTCAGGGATGACTGATATTGATGCAAATGAAGTATGGCGTCTACTTGAAGAGTCAAATGGCGAGATCCTAACTAACCGGTGAACTCCTGATTCAGCTTTTAAATAGCCATATGCATAGGGTCCAGTAACTAATAAAGTTGCAGATTTAAGACCCGCTTCATCGCCCTCAATATAATCGAGAACTTTTGTTTTAAAATTCTTTCTATCAGCGTAGCGCATATACATTCTAAACAACATCTGTGCCCAATCTTGTGACTCAGTCCCACCAGCTCCGGGGTGAAACTCAAGGATTGCATTAAGTTTATCATATTCCTCGTTAAGCAAAACATTAAGAGTGAGTTCTTCATTGAGTTGGTTAAACTCAGTGATAAAATCGGTGATTTCTTTTTCATTGAATGCTTCTCCTTCTTCTGCTAAAGAAATAGTTAACTCAATGGTTTCATAAAGATCTTTTACTCTCTGGAAATTATTAATCAATTCGTTATTTTGATTAATTTCTGCGATAATTTCTTGCGCTTTTTGAGGATTATTCCAAAAATCTGGAGCCATTGTAGCTTGTTCCAGATTTTTAACATAATTGATCTTTTCAGTGATATCAATATTATTATTTAGTTTTTTGAATTCGGTTGTTAAATCATAATAGTTTTTTTTTAGTTCATCTAGAAGCATATGTAACTCCTAATTATCATTTATTCCATGACAGTGTTTGTATTTTTTTCCACTTCCACAAGGACAAGGGTCATTTCGACCAACTTTTTGTTGGACAGTTCTTGGCTTACGCTTTACTTCCATATCTTCTTTACCTGAATAGGTGCTGACAGGTTTAGCTACTTGAACTCGTTCAGTATTTTGTCTGACTTGGGCTTTTAGGACAAATCTAGTGACATCGTCTTGAATATTATGAACCATGGTTTCGAACATTGAAAACCCGATTTCTTGATATTCTCTAAATGGATTTATTTGTCCATAACTTTGTAGAATAACTGCTTGTCGAAGTTCACTCATCGAATCGATATGTTGAACCCAATAGGTATCAACAACTCTTAAAGTAATTGCTTTTAAGAAATCATTAAATGGTTTTTGACCAGCAAGATTCTTCTTGCTTTCAACATCTTTCTTGTAAGAATCAAGTACATATGATAAACGATCTGTTTCGGTTTTTAAAAGTTCTTTATCAACTGAACCAATAGTAAAGAATTTATTAAGATTGGTGAATAATTCATCAACATTTTCATTTGTGTTCACAACTCTAGTCAACGTTTGAACAACCATGTTATCAATCAATTCTTCAATCGTATCCAAGAATAGAACATCAGTTCTTTGTGTGTAGATGATTTCTCTTTGTTTTCTTAAAACCTCATCATATTGAAGGACAGACTTACGTCTGTCAAAGTTATTTCCTTCAATTTGTCTTTGGGCTCTTAGTACCATTTTTGAGAACATTTTAAAATCTAGAGGTTGTTCTGTGCCATCTTTGCCAGAGTTAGTAATCATCGAAATCATATTTTTGAATCTTTCTCCACCAAATCGACGCATTAAATCGTCATCAGCAGATAAAAAGAATCGGGAATAGCCTGGATCACCTTGGCGTCCTGAACGACCGCGCAACTGATTATCAATACGTCTTGATTCATGTCTTTCAGTGCCAATAACCGCTAAACCGCCAAGTTCTTTAACACCTTCTCCAAGTTTAATATCCGTTCCTCTACCAGCCATATTTGTCGCAATTGTTACTGCGTATTTTTGACCAGCATTAGCAACTATTTCAGCTTCTCTTTCGTGTTGTTTGGCATTAAGAACATTATGTTTAACTCCATTTTTCTTTAATAAAGAAGATAGTAACTCAGAACTTTCAATCGAAATTGTTCCGACCAACTGAGGTTGGCCAAGATGATATCTTCGAGTAATTTCTTCGGCCAGAGCTTTATACTTCCCTTGCATTGTCGCAAAAATCAGGTCATTATCATCAATTCTCACAACCGGCATGTTTGTGGGGATCTCCACAACAAACATATTGTAAATATTCCTAAACTCTTCTTCTTCCGTTTTTGCCGTACCTGTCATCCCAGATAGCTTCGAATACATTCTAAAGAAATTTTGAAAAGTAATCGTAGCTAGGGTAGTTGTTTCCTTTTTAATTTCCACGGCTTCTTTAGCTTCTAATGCTTGATGTAGGCCTTCAGAAAACTGACGGCCATGCATTAAACGACCAGTAAATTGGTCAACAATAATTACTTTTCCATCTTGAACGACATAATCAACATCTTTTGTCATTATATAATTCGCTCTTAAAGCGTTATTGATATGATGTAATAAAACAACATTATTGACATCGTATAGATTATCTAAGTTAAAAAATTTCTCTGCTTTTTGAATTCCGTCTTGAGTAAGGGTAATCGTTTTGTCTTTGATGTCTAACTCATAATCTTCTTCAGAAATTCCGATGGTAAAATAATTGGCTTGTTTATATAAGTCGGCTGTATTTTTTGCCCCACCGGAAATAATTAATGGTGTTCTTGCTTCATCAATTAAAATCGAGTCAACCTCATCGATAATTGCAAAGTTTAGTTTTCTTTGAACTATTTGTTCTTTATAAATGACCATATGGTCTCTTAAATAATCAAAACCAAGTTCATTATTTGTTGAATAAAGGATGTCACAGTTATAGACTTCTCTTTTTTCTTCTGAACTCATTTCTCTAGTATTTAAGCCAACTGTTAATTGAAGGAACTTAAACAGTTCGCCAATTTCGCCTTCAGCTTCACGTCTTGCCAAATAATCATTGACAGTTACGATGTGAACACCGCCACCACCAATTGCATTAAGATATGCTGGCATTACAGCGGTTAATGTTTTTCCTTCACCCGTTTTCATCTCAGCGATATTGCCTTCATGAATTACAATAGCACCCATTACTTGAACTTTAAATGGGGTCATTTTCAAAACTCTTGTTGAAGCTTCTCTAACAGTAGCATAAGCTTCAACCAACAAGTTGTCTAAAGTTTCGCCATTTTCATATCTTGCTTTAAACTCTGCAGTTTTATTCTGCAGTTGTTCATCAGTAAGCGCTTTGTATTCAGCTTCTCTTTCAAGAACTTGTTGAGCTAGTTTTTCTAAGCGTTTTAAAGTTTTTTTATTAGTATTTAAAAAATCGAACAACTTCTTCACCTCTTTACATGTATCCTTAATAATAATACCATTTTAGCTAGTCATTTTCAATAATTTATACCCTATATAAAGCAAAACATTAAAAAAACTATCACAAAAAAAGGTATTGAGTGCAACTGACTCAACACCTTAATTAATATGCTTTTGCGTAGTAAACTAAGTATTCAGCTTTTTCTTTACATACTGGACATTCATCTCCAATATGTTCATGAGTAAGTGGCATACATCTTGCTGTGGCTTGAGTATCTTCTTTAACTTTATCTTCACAACTTCGCTTACCACACCACATCATTTTAACATAGCCTTGTTTTTCGCTAATTATTTTTTTGAACTCCTCATAATCTTGAGTAGCTCGAGTGTTCTGGTTGACATTTTCCAAGGCTTTTTGATACATTGAGTTATGTATCTCCTTAAGAAGGTTCGGGATAAAATCAGCTAAATCATCAAGGTTAATCGTGATCTTTTCATGATTGAATCTTTTAACTAAGACACATTGATTATTTTCCACATCTCTTGGACCAATTTCTAAACGAATTGGGATACCCTTCATTTCTGATTCAGAGAACTTCCAACCAGGAGTTTTGTCAGTATCATCGATATCAACTCTAATACCTAAGTTCTCCAAACATGATTTAATTTCTCGTGCTTTTTCTAAGACACCAGGAACATGTTGCATTACTGGAACAATGTTTACTTGGATTGGTGCTAAGAATGGAGGTAATACTAAACCAGAATCATCACCGTGAACCATTATAACAGCACCAATAAGTCTTGTGGAAACACCCCAAGATGTTTGATGAACCGGTTTAACAATTCCATCTTTATCTTGAAAACTTATATTAAAAGCCTCAGCAAAACCTGTCCCTAGATAGTGAGTAGTTCCGCTTTGCAAAGCTTTTCCATCATGCATTAAAGCTTCAATACTATAGGTATCAACAGCTCCAGCAAATTTTTCTTTATCGGTCTTTTGGCCCATGACAAAAGGAATAGCTAAAAGGTTACTGCCTAATGAGTCATAGATATCTAGAATATCCATGGTTTCTTTTCTCGCTTCAACTTCATCGATGTGAACAGTATGTCCTTCTTGCCATAAAAACTCAGAACCCCTTAAAAACGGTCTAGTTGTTTTTTCCCATCTAACAACAGAGCACCATTGATTGTATTTTTTTGGTAGATCACGGTATGAAGAGATGATTTTTTGATAGTGATTACAAAATAACACTTCTGAAGTTGGTCGGATAATTAATCTTTCCTGCAATTGCTCATTACCACCAACAGTTATAATCGCTGTTTCGGGTGCAAAACCTTCCACATGCTCTGCTTCTTTAAGAAACAAGGATTCAGGAATCACTAATGGCATATATACATTTTGATGACCTGTTTTCTTAAATTCATTATCTAGATAAGCTTTGATGTTTTCCCATAAGGCATATCCATAAGGACGATAGATAATAAAACCTTTCGCCTCCGAATAATCCATTAACTCTGCTTTTGTACAAACATCTGTATACCATCTTGCGAAATCTACTTCACGAGACGTAATTGATTCGACTAATTTTTTCTTTCCCAAAGTCATTCACCTCTAATTCTTAAGTATTATATCATAATGATTTGATTTAATAAATTGCTTTATTTATAAAATTTACAAAGTCTTTTTTATCGCCAAATTTGAAGACATTACAATCTTCTAGTGCTTCTTCAAAAATTCTCCCCAAATCATTTTCCATGTGAGCATCTAAATCAGTAACTTCAAACTGTTTAATGGTTTTTATCCATTCTGAATGCTTACTAAGTTCAGGGAATGATTCTATGTCAGCTTTACTAATAATTATTCTTTTTATCATCTCAAGTTCTTTCAACAATCTTCCAGGCAAAATCGCCATCCCCATTGCTTCTATCAAACCGATGTTCTCTTTCTTGATATGAAAACGTGATGGATTGATATGAAACAGCCCATAAGGGGTTTCCTCATTACAGTAATTATTCCTAAATATCATGTAGAAGTTATAATTACTGCCATCAAGTTTAACTATTGGTGTAACAGTGTTGTGTATTTCTTCAGGGCTATTAAAGATATTCAAGTCTTTATTCTCATATCTTTGCCAATAATCAAAGATATTTTTAGCCATGTCTAACACCTTATTCTCATTATTGCCAATAATTTTTATTGCGGCCATTGGCCAGTTTAAAACCTCAACTTCGACTTTTCCACGTTTAAACTTTTCGATTGCCAAAGCTTTTTCAATAGGAAAATCATATTTTCCACCTTGAAAATGATGATGATTTAGAATCGAACCGCCGACAATTGGCAAGCCTGCGTTAGAACCAATTAAATAATGAGGAAATTTATTCACAAAATCAATTAACTCGTCAAAGGTTCTTGAATTAACATACATTGGCGAGTGTTCTTTCTTAAGGACAATTAAATGTTGATTAAAATAAGCATATGGTGAGAAATGCATTCCCCATTGGTTTTTTTCATGATTAATTGTAAGACTTACTACTCGGTGATTAGTACGAGGTGCGCCGCTTGGTGTTTGATATAAGCCAACATTCTCTAAGCAAAGAGGACACTTTGGATAATCAGCATAATCTAAGGTATTAGATTTTATATCAAGAGGATCTTTTTCAGGTTTAGATAAGTTAATTGTGATATCAAGTGGGGCATACTTGCCACTATATTTAAACTTCATATTTTTTTCATTTCTTTCAGTCTTAATATAATTGGTGTTTACTGAAAGGTCATAGAAAAAGTTTGTGGCTGTAAGTGGGCCTTTTTTATAGTGAAGATAGAATAACCTATCAAGTTCACTTGGTCGTGGTAAAAGGCAGTCAGTGATTTGCGCTTCAAAAGCATCGATACTATCAATGGTCCTGGTTTTCAGTATTCCTTGCGATGAAGCATAGTCAATAATTGATTCAATAATCTCCTTGAAATCCACAAAATCAACCTCAACTTTTGAAAAAGAGGTTAAATTAAGAAGATTTAGTAATCGGTTCACTGCATAGTAGATGTCGTCAACTTCAAGGATATTCTTTTCTAAACCGTATTTAATTAATTGGTTGAGTCTAAGATTAATCATTTCTTTCCCCCTTATAGCCATCTGGATGAATTTTATGAAAATCCCATGCGGTGGAAATTATGTCAGATAAACTATTTTTTACCTGCCATTTTAGATTCTCCTTAGCTTTATTTGCACTGGCAACTAAAATGTCTGGATCTCCAGGTCTTCGAGGATTAATCTTTGAAGGTATTGGCTGATTAGTAATCTCTTTTACTTTATTAAGAACCTCAAGAACAGAATAACCAGATTCCGTGCCCAAATTAAAGGTATTTGATAAGTTTTTTTCAGCAAGGTAATCAATTGCTAGAAAATGAGCATTGATTAAGTCACTAACATGGATGAAATCTCTAATACAGGTTCCATCTTTGGTATTATAATCATCTCCGTAAATATGAAATTCCGGATTTTTACCAAGTGGAACAAAAAGAATATTCGGAATCAAATGGGTTTCAGGATGATGAACCTCACCAATCGTAGCATCTTCGCTAGCTCCTGCGACATTGAAATAACGTAAATTCACATGTTTGATTCCATATGCTTGATCTGCCCAATATAAGATTTTTTCAATCATTAGCTTGCTTTCTCCATAAGGGTTAGTAGGTTTAGTGATTGCTTCTTCTGTTATTGGCATTTTTGTTTGCGCCCCATAGACAGCCGCTGTTGAAGAAAAAACCAGTTGCTTGACATTATATTTATTCATAACTTCGATTAGTTTAATAGCGCCAATGACATTATTATCAAAGTAAAGAATGGGATTTTTCATTGAATCTCCAACAAGACTCAAAGCTGAAAAGTGAACACAAACATCAATTGATTCACGTGAAAAAACAGAATCCATAAAAGTGGAGTCTCTCATATCCCCTTGATAAAAACTTACCTGTTTGGGTATAGACTCAATATGTCCAGTTGACAGATTATCCACTATTATTACTTGATGATTTAATGTTAAAGCTTGTTTAACAAAGTGGCTGCCAATATATCCTGCACCACCCAGAACTAGAATCCTCATAAGGTATCTCCTATTATATTAATCTCTTCTGAAAAGTATTTAAAAATCCCTTGTTTAGGTAATAGTTGATAAGTAACGATTTCTTTTTGAGTTGGATGTTGAAAACTGATTTGATAAGCATGTAGACCCAAGGTATTACCCTGGATTTGATGGCCATATTTTCCATCATTATAAATCGGATGTCCAAGTTTGGCTAATTGAGCTCTAATTTGATGAAATCTCCCTGTTTCAAGTTCGATATTAACTAGAGTGTAATGCTTATCAGATATTTTCTTACTTGCAACAGCAGTAAAAACTAAAGTACTTTCTTTCCCAAGATTTTCAGAAGTAATGACGGCTTTTTTATTTACTTCGTCTTTCTTTATATAATCTACAAGTTTATATTGTATGTCAGAGTCGATTAACCCTTCAACAACAGCAAGGTACTTTTTGGTGAATGTTCTTGATCTAATTTGATCGCTAATCCTCGAAGCTGCTTTAGATGTTTTTCCATATACCATTATCCCGCTGACATTGGTGTCTAATCGATGGACAAGTCCAAGAAAAACGTTACCAGGCTTTTGGTATTTTTGTTTTAAAAAAGTTTTTGTTTGTGTTAGCAAATCTGGCAAATCTAAAGAGCCTGCTTGAGATAAAACCCCAGCCGGCTTTTCAACAACAATTATGTGATTATCTTCATAAATTACATTTACATTCATTCAACACTCTCTATCAATAATATTTTATCATATTCTCTTAATAAAAACTAAGCGAAAATCGCTTAGTTAAAGTATTATGGATTTACTCGATTAGGACCACGATAAAGGAAGGTTACATCGCGAATGCTTTCCACTTCAAATAATCGCATCAAAAATCTGGTTAGACCAAAACCATATCCTCCATGAGGAGGTATGCCGAACCTAAAGAAATTTAAATAGAAATCTAGAGATTCAAGGCTCATATCTTTTTCTAAAGCTTGTGATTTAAGCACATCAATTCGATGCTCTCTTTGAGCTCCAGTAGTTATCTCGATACCTTTATAAAGCAAATCAAAACTTTTTGTTAATTTAGTTTCGCTATCAAGCATATGATAGAATGGTCGAGCTGCAAATGGGTAGTCAATGATGAAAACAAAGTCTGAATTGTAATGCTTTTTTGCGTAGAGACAGATTAGTTCTTCTTCCCTGCGATCAAAATCAGTTGGTTTCTCTCCAAAATATTTATAGTTCTCTTGAATAATCTTTTTAGCTTCGAAAAAAGGAATTCTTGGAAACTTGTAATCTGGAATTTCTATTTCACGATTGGTAATGTTTATAAACTCATCATTGATGCTTTGATGAAGTTTTTTCATTACATGTTTTAGTTTTTCTTCTTCACAATCCATGACCTCATGATGAGATTTAATCCATGAAATTTCGACGTCAATAGAAGTAAATTCTGTCGCATGATAAGCAGTGTGAGAATTTTCCGCTCTAAAAACCGGCCCGATTTCAAACACATTATTAAATCCGGCAGCCATTGCCATTTGTTTATAAAACTGTGGTGATTGTGCTAAGAATACTTTCTTTCCAAAATAATCCAATGAAAAAACTTCTGCGCCTGATTCCGAAGCCGTTCCAAGGATTTTTGGTGAATGAATCTCAATGAAATCATTATCTACCCAAAACTCTCTCATAGCCATTTCGGCTAATGTTTGGGCTTTGAAAATTACATAGTTTTTTTCCAATCTTAAATCTAAGAATCTGTTATCCAGTCTAAGATCTTGTTTGGATTTATTATTATAGTCAAGAATATCTATTGGAAGTTCTTCTTCGCTTTTTGAAGTTATAGATATATGATTTGGAATTATTTCCATTCCTCGCAGTTTAACTTTAGGTTGTTCGTGAAGAACTCCTTGCACTAAAACAGTGCTTTCTTTTGTTAGTGAAGAAACAACGGCATTAATCTCCTTGTTTTCTTCATTTTTTTCAATTGTAAGTTGAATTTTATCAGATGAATCTCTTAAAACAACAAATTGAACATATTGCAAATCTCTTATCTTATCAACAAAACCCTGAATCTCGACTTCTTGGTTATAAAATTTTGCTAAATCTTTAAATAGTATTTTCCCCATATAGACACCTTTTTCTCTAAAAAACAATTGCTTAAATTATAGCATAGTCTATCTTTTTATTCAATTATTCTTTATATTATTTTTTTGAGCAATAACTGTGATAATTTTTTTAAATATTGTATAATATCATAATAGGAGGTAAATCTATGAAGAAAAAATTATATCAAGAATTTATTAATAAATTAAACCATGAACTCAAAGATGATTGTGTGTTATTAGTCATGAATTTATTGGAAAATGGTATTAGCCTAAAAGAGATTTACGAAGATTATTTAATACCTAGTTTAGCTGATTATACATGTGATTCAGAGGTTCAAGAAATTTGCATCTGGAAAGAGCATACAAGAACATCAATTATCAGGACTATTTTGGAGTCAACATATCCATTTCTAATTAAAGAGAAAAAATCACCGATTGGCAAATCAATTGTTGTTGCGTGTCCGCAACATGAGTACCATGAAATTGGAGCAATCATCGCGACTAACTTTTTTATCCTTGAAGGTTTTAATGCAAAGTATATTGGAGCCAACACTCCAAGTGATGAGATTTTTTCCGCTGTTAAGATCTTGAAGCCTGATTATCTAGCTTTGAGTATAACAAACTATTATAACTTAGTAGCTACTAAAAAGTTGACAGAACGATTAAAAGCTGCTTTTCCACAAATAAAGATTATAATCGGTGGACAAGCCGCTCATAATGAACAAACATTGGGACAGATAGATTTTGATTTTGTAATTCAAACGCACGAGGATATTGTCAAATTCAAGGAGGGCTTGAAATGAAATTAGCTTTCCAAATCGCTAAGAGATTTTTATTAGCATCTAAGAGACAAACCCTTGTAATTATCTTGGGGATTGCTGTTGGAGTTAGTGTTCAAGTTTTTATTGGGGCTTTGATTAATGGTTTGCAAGAAGGATTGGTAGATACTACTATTGGCTCAAGATCACAGATAACAATTGTTAGAGATGATGATTATATTAGTGATTATAATGATGTCATAACTTTAGCTCAAAGTGCTTCTGATAATATCAGAGTTATCACACCTACGATTACTACTAGCGGTTCTTTTGTTTATAACACAAACTCAGAGATTGTCGTAATCAGAGGTTTTGACTTTTCTTCAGCAAATGACATCTACAAGTTTACAGATAAGTTGACACCAGGAAGTAGTATGCCAAATCAATTAGATGAGGTTGTTTTGGGGATTAACCTTAAAGAAAGACTAAACATCGAAATTGGTCAGTTTGTTTCGTTTAACTCGGCTATTTATCCTAGTAAAGATTTAAAAGTTGTTGGTTTTTTTGATTTTGGTGTTAATGAGATAAACAACACTTGGGTTATCACTAGAATTGGTACTGTGCAAGACCTAATAGGTAGTCATGATGTTGTTGGAAACATCGAGATCCAGTTAAACAAAGTTTTTGACGCTGAAGATATTACTAAAGTTGAGATTGAAGCTAGTTTGGGTGATGATTATACTGTTACTACTTGGATTAGTGAAAACCAAGCATTACTTTCAGGGTTACAAGGTCAAAGTATTTCATCATTGATGATTCAAATCTTTGTCATTGTAAGTGTTGTTCTGGGAATATCATCAACACTGGCAATAACAGTTTTACAAAAATCAAAACAACTGGGAATTCTAAAAGCGATGGGTATTCAAGATGGTGATGCCAGCCTAATCTTCCTTTTTGAAGGAATGCTTCTTGGTGTATTAGGTGCTATCATCGGAATAATCCTAGGAATCGGTTTATTGCTTGCTTTCACTACTTTTAGCGGCACTGACATTCCAATTTCCTTTAATATTGGCTTTTTAGCACTATCAGCATTTATAGCTATTTCTGCTTCAACTATCGCCGCTTTAAGTCCAGCAATCAAATCCTCAAAATTAAGCGTAATCGAGGTGATTCGTAATGGCTAGTATTTTAACTTTAAAAAATGTTTCCAAAATATATGGAGAAAAAACCAAAAACCCTACTCAAGTTCTTTTTGATGTGAACTTAGAATTTGAAGAAAGTTCTTTCAACTCAATCATTGGTCAATCTGGTTCAGGAAAATCAACAATGTTGAATATTATTGGTTCGCTTGATCGACCATCAAGTGGTGAAATTTTCTTTAAAGATGAATCATTGGCTACTCTAAGCAAAAGGGGATTAGCGGATTTTCGCAATCGAGCTTTGGGTTTCATTTTCCAGTTTCATTACTTGTTACCTGAGTTTACGGCATTAGAGAATGTTTTGATGCCTTATCGTATCTCAAAAAAGGAAATTACTCAAGAAGTTATGGATAGAGCATTAGAACTTCTTGAAATCGTTGGGTTAAGTAAATATAAGAATAACTTAGCCACAAATTTATCAGGTGGACAGCAGCAAAGAGTTGCCATAGCTAGAAGTCTTATTAACAATCCAAGTATTGTTTTGGCTGATGAACCAACTGGCAATTTGGATAGTGATACAACAGAAAAAGTTTATGAACTCTTAAGAGATATCAACCGTAAGTATAAGACAACCTTTATTATCATTACCCATGATCGTAGCGTTGCCGAGAAAACTGATAGGATAATCGAAATTAAAGATGGTAGAGTATATCTAGATATTAGCAAATAGAAAAGGGTTGCCTTCAGGCAACCCTTTAATCATTATTTCTTTGGTTGATGAACAACAACTTGTGGGAACGGAATCTCAACACCATGTTTATCTAGTATTTCTTTAATTCCTAGTCGTAAAGCTCTTTCAATTCCATATTGAGTCTCTGTTTCTGTTTTTGCCATAACCCTAATGTTTACGGAACTATTAGCTAACTCAGTAACACCAACAACAAAAGGATTCTCGATGATATTTGGATAAATCTCTTTGAATTTTGGTAACTCTTGGTTTAAGATATCAATAACTTTTTGAATATCTTCTCCATAAGCTACACCAAACTCAACAGCTGCAACTGAAGTATTCTTTGAAAAATTAGTTGATTCGTTAATATTACCATTATTAAATGTTTTAACTTCATTTTTCCAATTTTGAATTCTGGTTGTTTTCAAACCAACATCGATGACTTTTCCTTTGAATCCATTAATCTCTACAGTATCTCCAACATCAAAATGTTTCTCAAAAATAATAAAGAAGCCGGCAATTAAATCCTTGATCAAACTTTGAGCACCTAGACCAACAACAAGTCCGAAGATCCCAAGCCCTGTTAAAGCCGGCAAAACATTAACTCCCCAAATAGCTAATATAACTAATAGAGCAATTAGCTTTACTGAGTAGTTTAGTAATGATTTGGTTACTTTAAGCATTGTAATCTTGCGCTTTTGATTTGGTCCTTGCTTAAGGGCACTCTTCTTTAATAACATTTTTGCAATTCTTAAAAAGAATGACACAAAGAAAATAATAATGACTGTAAGGATTAAGTCGCCAATTTTCCCAATTATATATGCAATAACATCATCCCAGATACTATCGATGTAAGCTATAAAATCAAAATCCCAAGTGAAGAAACCAAAAGCAATTCCAGCAAGAATTAAGATGAAAAGAGATAAATAAAGTGCAAATAACTGAAATTTCGTTATATCATCACCTTTTTTCTTAATATATCTAGACTCAAGATAAAAAATGAATATAACAAACAGAACAATTGCAATTGTAACTAAGACATTTACCGCAACTGAGTTAAATAAAAACAACATAATTATTCCTCCTATCATAAACATTATAACAAATTAATTGGTCTTTCAAAACATAAAAAAAAGATTTCTTTAAACAGAAATCATTTTTTAAAAAGATTTTTTTAACAGTGGAGCAGGTGAAGGGAATCGAACCCTCATAATCAGCTTGGAAGGCTGAGGTTCTACCATTGAACTACACCTGCTTATTGACGCAAAAATATGATAACATACGGATAGCTTTGATGTCAACTGTTATTTATTAATTTTTTTCGATCACTCTAAGTTTGGCGCTATGAGAACGATTGTTGATATTCAGTTCTTGTGTTGTTGCAGTAACTACTTTTTTTGTTATAAGTGCGATTAAAGGCAACTCATCAGGAATAATTGCTAGACCTTTTGGAATTTCTATGACTGACAACGACTTAAACAATTGTTTACAGATTCTATCCTCAAGAGAATGAAAAGTAATGACTGCTAATCTACCTTTAGGTTTAAGTAATGATATTGCATCTTTTAATGAGTTTTCTAAAATTGCTAACTCCTGGTTAACTTCAATTCTTAATGCTTGAAAGACTTTTTTAGCCGGATGGCCTTTTTTATTAAGTTCTTTATTTGGTAAAGAAGCTTTAATAATGTCAACTAATTCATAGGTTGTCTCGATAGGTTTTTCAAGTCGTTTTTTTACAATAGATTTAGCTATACTTCGAGAGTATTTCTCTTCTGCATATGAAAAAAAGATTCTTGTTAAATCCTCTAGTGGATACTCATTAACCACATGATATGCGCTAAGTTCTGACGATTGGTCCATTCTCATGTCTAATGGAGCGTCAAAGCGATAAGAAAACCCTCTTTCAGGAATATCAAATTGAAATGATGAAACACCCAAATCAAAAAGAATCCCGTCAACCGTAGTTACATCTAAACTGTTGAGTCTATTCTTAGCATTAACAAAATTATCATTGATTGGAAAGAAATTCTTATATTTAGATAGTTTTTCTTTGGCTTTTTCAATCGCAAAAGCATCTTGATCGAAGCCATATAGTTTTCCTTTAGTAAGTTTTTTTAGAATCGCCTCAGAGTGTCCACCTCCGCCTAATGTCATATCAACATAGATGCCATCTGCTTTGATGTTAAGTAGTTCTAATGTTTCATCCAACATTACAGGAATATGTTTTTCCATATTAATCACCTTCTTAATTATATCATAAAGGCAAAAGAAAAACGTTGAAAATTCAACGTATCTTTTCTTTTATTCAGCTGCTTTTTCTGGTTTAGGTTCTACTACTAATTTTCCTTTGTAGAATCCACAAGATTTACACACTTGATGTGACAAAGTCAATTCACCACAGTTTGGACATACAGCCATTGTTGGAGCGTGTAGTTTAAAGTGAGTTCTTCTTTTTCTCTTTTGAGTTTTACTTATTCGTCTTTGCGGTACTGCCATGATAAACCCTCCTTACTTTTTTAATTTCGCAAACGGATTTGCTGCTTCTTTTTCTTCGTCAGTTAATTCTATCAAATCTTGTTTCACATCAATCTTAGCGTTACTTGCAATAACTCTCATCGGTTTTTCTATAAGAATTTCGGCAAAAATATATGGTGCTAAATCAATAGTTATTCCATTGATAACATGAGTATCATCATCAATATAGTTAACTGAGAAATTAATCTGTGAATAGAAGTTTAAATTAACTGATACAGTTTCTAAAGATAATGAGCATAGCATCTTGAGTTCTGTATCAATGTTTAGATGAAAAGAGAAAATATTTTCTATCTCGTTATAATAATATTTACCTGCTACTTTTGTTGAAGAAATATCAAGCAAATCAATTACGTCTGAACTTAAGAATTTTCTTAAATCTAGAGTTCCTTCTATAAGATTATCATTCTTTGCTTTTTTAACAAGCTCATGAATTGTCCATTTCAATTTCATCACCTCATCACAGCAAATCAATTATACTTTTTTATCATCTAAATGTCAAGAAAAAAAACTAAGGAATCTTCAACCGAAAAATTCATTTTATTTTTATTTTAAGGCTAAATGCGTTATAATTAATTGAGATGATTTTTGAGGAGATTAATTATGGAAAACTTAAATAAAATAAAAGAAAAGATAAACGAAATTATCGATCCTAGTTCAGAGCAAACACTAGGTGAAAACAATAGCATTAAACATATAGGCATCGATGATAATAATACGGTAATCCTGATAATTGAGGTTAAAGATAAAGAAGCAAATATAACAAAACAAATAACTAGAGATGTTGCTAAAATCGTAAAACTTGATTTTGGTTTCTCGGGAGTAAAAATCGAGTTCACTAAAAGAAAAGTTCGTAATAAAGAAGCCAAAACTCTTTTGATAGCTTCCGGAAAAGGTGGGGTTGGTAAGTCTACAGTATCTATTAACCTTGCTTATGCTCTTACAAGGCTAGGAAAAAAAGTGGGCATTATTGATGCAGATATTTATGGTGCTAATATGCCAAAACTTTTTAAAGCTACTGATCATAAACTTTTGGGTGATGAAAACGGAAAAATCTATCCTTTTGAAAAAGATCAAATTCAAATGGTTTCTACTGAATATCTTGTTGATGAGAAAAGAGCACTGATGTTAAGAGGCCCAATGCTTGGTAAGGTTTTAAAATTGTTTTTTGAGGATACATTATGGAGTGAAGAGATAGATTATTTTCTTGTTGATTTACCGCCCGGAACAGGTGATGTAATGATGGATATCAAGAACTTCACAGAGGATGCAAAAATGGTAATTGTCACAACTCCTCAGGAAAGTGCTGCTCATATCGCTATAAAAGCTGGTTATGCTGCAAGAGATTTATCTCAAGATGTAATTGGGGTAATTGAAAACATGTCTTATTATGAAGTTAATAATGAATTCCACTACATTTTTGGTAAAGATGGTGGTAAGCAAGTAGCCGATGAATTATTAGTTGAACTTTTGGCAGCTTTGCCAATAACGAACTATAAAAATATCATCTGTGAAGAAAAGGAAATGCCAGGAATTATTTATCTTAACCTGGCAAAGAAAATTATTAAGCTTTTACAAAACTCCTAATTTTTTGGAGTTTTTTATTTTTTATTAATTCTTGAGTCGCTTTGAAATGATAATACACTATCATCGAGTTTTTTACGATAGGTTAGAGCGTCTTTGTATCTTTTCTTTTTTGATAAAGTATCGACAATAACCTTAGTAATAACTTGCATAAAATATATACTTTGATTTTCTGTAGCGAATGGTAATACTGTATCGATAAGATATTCTTTTAAAATTGAATCTTCTTCATTCTTCATTAGTTTTAAAATGTTGCAATAATCAATTCGTGATTGATACTCATAATGAAGATCATTGATTTGTTTATATATAATCTTGTATTCATCAATTTGATTATTTACTAATAACCATTTCGCTTTATAAAACAGTCCAAGTAAATAGGTGTTTTTATCCTTTCTTAAGTGCTCAAGATATTTAAGAGGTTCCTCGCTTTGAGAAGCGATTATTATCAGGTAAATGTTGGCATCTTTATCCGAAACAAAATCTAAGGTCTGCAAGTTTAAGTGGAACTCTTTAAAATTCCCATCATAAACAGTAAATATTTGTTTGAACAGGTATATTTCATTCAATCGAGAAATGTTTGAGTATTTATTAAAAATATTTATCGCTAACTGACCAGCCTCGCTTGCCGTAGTTGTCAAATGTAGGTTGCCATAAACCATAAATTTTGCATGATTTAATAATCCATACATCATTTCATCATTTTGAAAATGATTCTCTACTCGTTCAATAAGTATTCTTGCGTTTTTGAAGTTGTTTACTGCGATATTATAGAAACTCGAGTAAACAAGAAAAACCGAAAAACCATACTCCTCCAAGTTAACTAGATATCTATAAATCTCATTATAAATTGGCTTTGCATTCTCATAATCCCCATTTAAAGTATAGTATCCCAGTTTGATTATTTGTAATAGTATTGAGAAGTTATAATCATTCAGTTTATCAATTAGAACTTTATAATTTTTAAGATCACGATAAAAGAATAATCTAATCGACTCTTGGAGATAGTCCCACATCTCTTCAGGAAACGAAATCTTGTCGATATCTATATCCATTCTCTCCATAATAAGATATAGGTGATCGCGATTGGCCACAATCTGATTGTTCTCTATCTTTGAAAGGTATGTATTTGATAACAAACCCATAGCAACCGTTTCTTGAGTCATTTTCAACTCAAGACGTCTTCTTTTGATGACTTGGCCAATCCCCCGATAGTAGAACTGACAAAATCTGTCTTTAATTCTCGTAATTTCATAGTTAATCTTGCTTTCCATGCTTTTCTTCTCCTCGCATTTTTTATTTGTCACTAGGATTATATTTCACTTTAAGAAAAAAAGAAAGAGTTTATTTTTGAATAATGTTATTCATTTATTAACTATTCATTTTTATATCGCTATTTTTAGCAAAAAAAACAGAACTAAAAAAGTTCTGGTTTTTTACAAAAATTTAAGATAGGACAGGTTCTACAGCTTGGTTTTCTAGCAGTGCAGAAATATCTTCCGAAGAAAATCAATTTATGGTGGAGTGATATCCAAAGCATCTTTGGATAAAGCTTCATCAATTTTTCTTCAATAGTTTTAGGGCTGGAGTTTTCTTTAGCAAACCCTAATCTGATAGATACTCTTGATACATGGGTATCAACTGCTATTCTTGGTATTTTGTGATATTCAGCCAAATATACATTTGCAGTTTTTCTACCTACACCCGGTAATGATTCTAACAAGTCTTGGACATTAGGAATTTGGCCGTTGTAATTGTTAATAATTTGATTCGCCATTAAGTGGATGTTTTTCGCTTTACTTCTGAAAAGACCTAAACTTCTCAAATCTGATTCTAAATCAGTAACTGGAGCTAATGCGAAATCTTCTAATGACTGATATTTTAAAAATAATTTATTTGTGACTTTGTTTACGGATTGATCAGTTGTTTGAGCACTTAGCATTACCGCTATCAATAATTCGAAATCTTTGGAGTAGTTTAGTTCACATCCAGCATCAGGATATAGTTTGGTTAGTTCATCATAGATAATCAATGCGATTTCTTGTTTTTTTGTCAAGACTCTAAGAACTCCTTCAGTACTGCAGATTTTTTTGTTCTCGTTCTTTTGATTTTAACCTCATGATTTATCTGACGTTTTTTTAACAAAACACTATCCAAATAACTGATTGAATATCTATTAGCTTTAATGGCCGATAATACCGCTTCTTTGATATCTTCTTTAGTGTACTTATACTCGCTAATCCATTTATTAATCATTTCTACTTCTAAAGGTTTTATCTGTTTTTGAAAATTTCTTTCTAGAAGTTCAACAACTTCATCTTCAAGGGTATCATATGTCTTCTTCGAAGTCATTAACTCATCCATTATTATATCTTGATAATATTGAAGAATTTTTCTATATGTGGAATCAATGTCAAAGCATTCTTTTTGCTTACCATTTTCACCTTTCACAACTATAAAATTTAAATACTTCTTTGCCATTAAACCATCCAAAATCGCTATGGCTTCTTCCTCAGACAAAGTGAGTTTTTTTGTAAGCAGTTTTGGGGTAATAAAGTTGGTATCTTTAGATTTTAGACTATTGAGTTCCATTAACATAAAAGCTTCTAATTCTGTTAACCCGAAGCTTTTATAAGTTTTCTTTAACAGTTTATCAAAATCTACAATTCCCTCTTTAATCATCTTCTTCAGGATTAAAACTTCCATTGAGGCACCTCTTTACTTGTTATTTGCAAGTTTTTGTAAACTTGCCAGAGCTGCGTTTTGTTCAGCTTCTTTTTTGCTCTTACCTTGTCCTTCACCCATGATGATACTATCATCCATATAAACCCTAGCAACAAAAGCTTTGTCGTGTGCAGGACCACTTTCAGTGATGATTTCATACCTTAGAGTTCTTTTATCTGATTGGAGTAATTCTTGAAGTTTACTTTTATAATCATTATCTTCTTTATGAAGATTTTTCCTGATATAAGGAAAGACAACTTTATCAATTACTTTGTACACTTCATTTATACCTTTATCGACAAAGATAGCTCCAAGAAAAGCCTCAAAAGCATCAGCTAAAACAGCAGGTTTTTCTCTTCCGCCTGATGATTCTTCACCTTTTCCAAGCAGAAGATAACTGCCTAAGTTAAATGATTTGGCATAGTTATATAATGCATCTTCACAGACTTCTTGCGCTCGTTTTTTTGTTAAAATACCTTCAGATTCAGGGATGTTATCATAAAGAAATTTGCCAACAATTAAATCCAAAACCGCATCACCAACAAACTCAAGTCGTTCATTGCTTAAGCAGTTGTTTTCATTGGCGTAAGACGAATGTGTCATCGCTCTTTCTAAAAGATTGAAGTTATTAAAATTTAGGTTAAAAAGTGCTTCAAGATTATGAATGCTCTTACTCATCTTCAAGTTCCTTTATCGAATCAATGTATTCTTGAACAGTTTCAAAAACTCTTTCTCTAACAATATTGGCGGCTTGCCTAATTGCGTTATAGAATCCATAAGCTTTTGAAGCTCCTTGAGCTTTTATAACCGGTTTGTACAAACCAAAAATTACAGCTCCGCCTATTTCTTCAGCCGATAGTTCTTTTTTGAAATTGTTCAGGCTTCTTCTTGCTAAGAGTCCGGCGATCTTGCCAAGTAAATTACTCATAAGGTTTCTTTTTAGTATTTTGGCCATTCCTTTAGCAGTTCCTTCAACAGACTTCATTACAATATTAGCGGTAAAACCATCACTAATCAATATATCACAAGGTGGGTCTAAAATTTCTTTTGGTTCAACATTGCCGTAGAAGGTAAATAAATCGGTTTCTTTAAACAACTTAAATACTTCTTGATCAAATTCTCTTCCTTTACCATCTTCAGTGCCTATATTGATTAGTCCAACCTTAGGGTCATCGATTTTAAGTAATTTTTGAGCGTAAATTTTAGCGAAATAAGCTTGTTGAATCATATACTCTGGTTTAATACTTAAATTTGCGCCAGCATCAAGCAAAATTGTATGTCCTCCATTAACAGTTGGAAGGATTGGAGCAATTGCCGTTCTCTTAAAACCTTTCATTCTTCTTACTAAAAGGTGAGCACCAGCAATTAAGGCTTGGGTTGCTCCACTACAAACAACAGCATCTGATTCATCTGTTCTTAAACTGGATAAAGCCACTACCATTGAAGAATCTTTATGAGTTTTTATTGCTTGAATAGGGTTTTTTTCCCCCATAGGAATTACATGTTTTGCATCAATAACATTAATGCGTGTTGCATTTGTTAGATATTGAGATATGATATCAACATCACCATAAAGGTTAATTTCGATATCATCGATTTTTTGAATAGCCATCATAGCACCAAGGACTTGCTCTTTAGGGGCAAAGTCACCACCCATGGCATCTACTGCAATTTTTATCATTTATTAACACCTCTTTTATTAAAGTATATCATACTTTAATCTAAATTATAAGAATCTATTGATTTTATCGCCTTAATAACTAGTTGCCTAGATAGGTCGTCGTCTTGTAATAAAACTTCTTTGGCATCGTTAAAAGCTAAGTCTCTTAAAGACATATCCGTAATCAAGTTTGCAAACTGAAAGTTCGGTACTCCTGATTGTGTTTTTCCAAAGACTTCTCCCGGCCCCCTTATGCTAAGATCAAACTCGCTAATTGCAAATCCGTCATTGGAGTTTTGTAGAATCTCGAGTCTTTCTAAGTTCTCAACCAAATCGTCTACAACCAAATAGCAATGAGCAGAATAATCGTTTCTTCCAACTCTTCCTCTTAGTTGATGCAACTGCGCCAAACCAAAAGCATTGGCATTCATTATAATCATCATGGAAGCATTTTCAACATTGACACCCACTTCTACAACAGTAGTTGATATTAGAATTTGCGAGTTATTACTATAGAACTTTTCCAGAATAATATTTTTTTCTTGATCAGACATTTTGCCGTGTAAGACATCAATTTTTGTTGCTCTAAAAGCTTTTGAAAACAGATTGAAGGCTTCTTCAACCGAAATATAAGTTCTTGAATCACTGCTTTCAATAAGTGGACAGATAACATAAATTTGTCGGTTTTGCTTTAATTCATTCTCAATTTTCGGAAAAATAGATGGCAGACTCTCAAAGTCAATTATTTTAGTTTTAATCAATTGACGATTCCTAGGTTTGGTTTTTATAATTGAAACATCTGTATTGCCAAACATTGATATCGCCAGAGTTCTTGGAATAGGGGTTGCACTCATAATTAAAATATCTGGATTAATTCCTTTTTGCCTAATCTTTTTTCGTTGTTCGACCCCAAACCTTTGTTGTTCATCAATCACAACATATCCCAAATCTTTAAAAGCAATATCATCTTGTAACAAACTATGAGTTCCGATGATTATTTGATAACTGCCGGCTTTTATTTCTTTATAAATTCTTGAGCGTTCTAGAGTTGATGTTTCGCTAGTTAACAAACATATGTTGACTGAGAACTGACTTAAAATCTCTGTAAATGTTTGGTAGTGTTGCTTAGCAAGGACAAGTGTAGGCGCGATTACAACGACTTGATACTTAGCAGTAACAACAGCAAAAGATGATAGAAGAGCAATCACCGTCTTACCGGAACCCACATCTCCAAGAAGCAGGCGATTCATTCTTGAATCTTTTTTAAAATCTCTAAATATATCATTGGTTGCTTGTTTTTGATCATCAGTAAGTTCAAATGGAAGGCTTGCAATTAACTCCTTAACTTGGATAATATCATAGTTTTTTTTCGGCGAAATAATCCTTTGATTAATCTTGTTGATGCTTTCAACTCTTAACGCGAAATTTAAAAATTCCTCGTAGGATAATCGTTTTTTTGCCTCCTGTATATCTTCAGTTGTTTTTGGCAGATGAATTTTGTCAATTATTTCATTGATGCTAATTAAATTATTTTTTGCCAATAAGTAAGGTGGTAATTGATCTTTAAGTTTAATCCCAGAAGATAAGATTTGAAAGATTATTTTCTTGATTCGATTATCATTAATGTCAGGAAGATTGTATTGAGGGATTATCCCTTCAACATAATTGTCTTTCAGCGCTAGATTATTAGCAGAAAAGGAAGAATAATTTTTTAAGAATTTTCCAGTAATAACTAAATGAACTCCTGGATTAATAGCATTTGATAGATATTCTCGGTTAAAGATTGAAACTCCAAATTTATGGCATTCACATGACACTTCAAATGATAGTTTGGTCAGCTTCTTTCGAATGAAAAAGACTCTTGGTTTCGTAGAAACAGTAACTTCAAGTGTCAAATTTTTATTTAATTCAATTTCTGAATAACTATTAATTGCATGAATTTCATACTTTTTTGGAAAAACAAACAACAAGTCTTCAGACTTGAGTATTCCAAGATCATTTAGTTTTGTCAATGTTACTTTTCCAACACCTTTTATATCTTCAAGCTTTATCATTTGTAACCTCTAATGAAATTCAGAATTATTATAATAAAAAAAGGGGTACTTAACAATACCCCTTAATTAAATTCTATTCAACTGCAATAATATATGAGTAAATATCTTGTCCGCCATTAATCACATCAACTTCTAAGCCAAACTCTTCATCAATGAAATCTTGTAACTCATCGATTTCATTTGACTCTACATCTTTACCATACATGATTGTAACAATCTCAGATTCTTCATTAATCATTTTGGAAAGCAAATCTCTGACAACAAATTCTCGATCCGGATTAGAAGTCACTATAGAACCATTGTGGATTCCCATGTAATCTTCTTTTACAATCGTAATACCATTGTTAACCGAATCTCTTATCGCAAAGGTTACTTCTCCGGTTTTAACTTTAGCGAGATAGTTTGTCATTTCTTCAAGGTTATCTTCGATACTTTGAGTAGCATCAAACATTGTTAATGAAGAATATCCTTGTGCAACAGTTTTTGCTTTTAAAACATGGACATCTTTACCTTCAATCATGTCTCTAGCTGTTTCTGCAGATAATAAAACATTTTTGTTGTTAGGAATAATGATGATATGATCCGCATTAATAGAATTGCATGCTGTTATGAAATCTTCCACTGATGGATTCATTGTTTGTCCGCCATCAATAATATAATCACAACCCATTTCAATAAATGTTTCTTTTAAGCCTTTGCCATTGACAACAGCAACAATTGCATATTTTTTCTTAATTCTTGGTGCAATAGATTGACTATGATCATGTCCGCAACCACATTCATCATTTTCATCTTCTTCATGGTGAATTAAAACCTCTGTATGTTGAAGATTCATATTTTCGATTTTTAAGTTAACAAAGAAACCAAAACGTTGTGCTAAATTTAAAGCATCTCCAGGTGTTTGTGTATGAATATGAACCTTAAGGATATTTTCATCTTGAACAACAACAAGCGAATCTCCAAGAGGCGAAATCATCTCAATGAAATCCTTTTGAGAGAACTCACTCATTTTTTCAATTTGCATTATAAATTCAGTACAATATCCAAAATCTTCACCTTCGGTATGCTTATAATTTGTTAAATCAACTTTGTAATCACTTGATGGTTCTTGTTTGTCTTGATATATTTTGCCGTTTAGTGCATCTCTCATACCTTCAACAATTTCAATAAAACCTGCCCCACCTGAATCAATAACACCAACTTCTTTTAAAACTGGTAATAAATCTGGTGTTCTAGCTAATGATTCATATAACTCTTTAATATAAAGTTCAAATAAATCTTCGAAATCACCAACATCTTGACAAACCGAGATTGCTTCGTCCGCACCTTCGCGCGATACTGTAAGCATTGTTCCTTCAACTGGGTGAATAACAGCTGAATAAGCTTGTTCAACACCGCTTCTTAAAGCATATGCAAACTCTACGACATCAATCGATTCTTTTCCAACTAAACTTTTTGCTATACCACTGAATAATTGAGATAAGATAACGCCACTATTTCCCCTAGCTCCCATTAGCATGCCACGAGATAAAGCTTTAGCAACAACGCCAATAGCTTTTTCTTCAGTATTTCTGACTGCATTAGCTCCAGCTGCCATAGTTGCTGACATGTTAGAACCAGTATCGCCATCAGGAACCGGAAATACATTCAAGTCGTTAATCCTATTCATATTATTTTTCAACTTCACACTACCATTTACAATTAAATCCCTAAACAAAATTCCATCCATTAGATGTGTTGTCATACAAAAACCCCTTTATTTTTTTTTGATGCTTCATGTTAGAATTTTTTTAATAAAAAAAGCAATAGCATTATAGCATAATCAATCTTAAAAAGCAATATTTTTGAATGGTTCGCCCGTTATCGCAAAATAAAAAAGATTTTTCTTGCAATTTCTAGTATATATGATAAAATAATAATGCTGAAAACTTTACAGAAACGGAGTGATATTATGCCTAGAGTATGCAGTGTAACTGGAAAAAAATTTATGACTGGAAATAACCGTTCACATTCAATGCAAGCTACCAAGAAACAATGGAAGGCTAATTTGCAAAAAGTTAAAATTATCGATGAAAATGGTCAAGTAAAACGAGTATACGTTTCTGCAAGAGCATTAAAAGCTGGCAAATTACAAAGAGCTTAAATTTTTAACCAAATAAAGGAAAAGCAGATTAAGTCTGCTTTTTTCTTTTTTATTTTAGTTCTAAGTCAACTGATTTGGGTATAACATCATACTCTTCAGTTAAATGATTCAGTTCATAGTAATAAAATGTTAGGATATCACCAGCTTCATGATTATAATACATGTAATTATAATAGTCCTTTTGACTTGTTATAACAAAATCATTGATTTGATAAATAATGTCACCACTTCTAATCGGTGATCCAAACAATGTTTGATTCTCTGTCACTTCATAAACTAGAAACCCTGTTTGCAGTTCATTAGGTAATGTTAAAGTCACTTTATCAGTTCTTAACTCACCATTGATGATTAAGTTCGCAACTGATACTTTTCCTCTGTTATAGTATAACTGAATATCATAATATTTAGCGCCGATTCTAGGCATGATTGTATTAGCAGGTAAATTCCCCGCTTCTATCCTTGCTATAATCCTTTTCACCATATCAATAGGGATTGCAAAACCGATACCTTCAATGCTTGTATCTGCTAGTTTAGCTACATTGATTCCAATTACCTCACCATCTAGATTATAAACTGGGCCACCACTATTACCTGGATTTATCGCTGAATCATGTTGAACATAATCTACATATTGATTTGTATCTACCTTTCTATTTAGGCCAGAAACAATTCCAAGTGTTACTGATCCGTAGAAGTTGAACCCCTGTGGGTTACCTGCAGCAATTAGAATTGTACCTTTAGCTAATGAGAAAGAGCTTCCTAGTTCAGAGACTAAAATGTTTGTACGATCAGGCGCAGAAAATGTTAGTATTGCGATATCGACTTCAACATCAAATCCAATCAAGTTTGCGTTATACTCAGTTCCATCAGAAAAAACTACTGTGTATTTATTACCTTTAGCGATAACGTGTTCATTAGTGATTAAATAATAAAGCCCTTCATTTTCATCATACTTATATACAACTCCTGACCCTACCGCTTCTAAACTATTACCTAAATAATTAGCTACACCTAATACTGAATCATCAGCAATCTCAACAACATCAAATATCATATCTTGTAGTTCATCGACATATAAATCAAATTGTTTGTTATCTAAGAAGTCTTGTACTAACGCTTCAAACTCACCATAAATTTCGTCATACATATCATCATTTAAACTATTCATCAAATCATTATAAAGCTCATCATACAAATCAGAATATACATCATTATAGATTTGATTAATTAGGTCTTGGTAATCAAAATAATAATATACAGATTCGTTAGTTGTTGATGTTTGATTGTTAGTAAGCGTCATATATGTTGTTGTTGAAGTTGTTTCTTGACCAGAGACATTATGGATTCCGAGCGCTAAAACAATAACAAAAGCGCTAATAATTAGAAATTTTTTCATCTTATCTTGGCCCCGCTTTCAATACAATATTCTCTATAGTTATTGTTTCATTATTACGAATAACAACAATATCAACAGTATCTCCAACTCGATAGATTGAAAAAGCCTCAACAAATTGTGTGCTCGATTCAATAATGACATCACCAATCTGAATTAAAATATCTTCAGGCAGTAAGTAATCAGCCATTGTTGAGTCTGCTAGTATTTCAAGAATATAGAATCCTTGACGTAATCCTTGTGGAAGTGCTATCTGATTGTTAATGAAGAAAGCTTCGTTATTCTTTATATCAATAAATCTAATTCCAAGAACAGGTTTTTGAACTGAATAACCATACTCTTCAATATCTTCAACTATTGCTCTAACTAAATTTGCTGGGATTGCAAAACCCATACCTTCAACATTAACAGCGCTGATTTTAATAACATTGACCCCAATTAATTGGCCATAAATATTGAATAATGCTCCACCACTATTGCCAGTATTAATTGCCGCATCATGTTGAACATATCCAACGAACATGTCCTTAACCCCATCATTATCGATGTCAAAGTATCTTTTTAAGCCCGAAACAATTCCCATTGTCATTGAACCAAAATAATTAAAGCCTGATGGATGTCCAACAGCGACAACAATTTCGCCTTTTCTAAGCGAGTCTGAGTCACCAAACTCAACCACTTCATGTTCTTCTTCAGAAAAGAAATACAAAACAGCAACGTCGACTAACTCATCGACGCCTCTTAACACGGCTCCGAATTCATCACCATTTTCAAAAACAACTTTATAAGATACACCATTCTCAATGACATGATTATTTGTTAGTACATAGTATTTATTACCAACAGCTTTATAGATAACTCCAGACCCAACTGATTGGATTATCCCATTTTGGTTTAAGTTTCTTATTCCAACAACAGCATTGGCTTGTTTTGCTTCTATAGCAAAGATCATATCGATTATTGAAGCTGCTGTGACAGTTATATTGCCTGATTCAACTTCTTGAAGCAAGGTGACTATAACTGAATCATATAGTTGTTGAAATCTCTCTTGCGATATATCCTTTATTACTTCATTTCTTACTTCTTCATAAAGGTTCTCATATATTTTGGCATATAAATCAGAAATGATTAATTCCTCGTTAATCGTATTAGGTGCGGTTGTTGATACTTTTGGTCTTGTTAAATATGTTCTAACTTGGGTATCAATCGGCCCAAACAAACCGCCACAGCCAATCATTACATTAACAAGAATTAAAACTGCAAAAAATGCTATAATCTTCTTCATGCTATACTCCTCCTTGAAAGATTAATATTATGGTAGAATCCGTTATTCTTTATCATCACTCATCACCACAAGTAATCTTCCTTTATTAAACTCCACTATTCCACTGCCCTCATTAGATACACAAAGTGAATCATTTGTACTTAAGTAGTAACTATCAAGACTATACTTAAATCCCTTAAGGGTTAATGAATATACATCTTCTAATGCAAAAAAAGACACATATCTTTTGTAATTGTTTATTTCATGTTTTCCTTTTCTTAACATATAAATATGATGGTAATCGTCTTTAAGGATAAAATCATACTTCTCAATCAAATTCAAGTTTGCTAGTAAGTGGTCAATTCTCCCACTTATACCTCCATAAACTTCAATTTGATCATAGTCCATATTGTTATAGATATAATCTAAAGCAAATGCTAGATCAGTCATGTTCTTATCTTTTTCAAGGTTTATAATCTTTGAACATTTAGATTTAATTTCAATTATCCTTAATGGATCTATTGAATCAAAATCTCCAACAGCTAGATCAATTGGCTTGGAAAGATTTAACAAATATTCTAAACCGGAATCGACCCCTACTAGAAACTCATTTGCCTCTTCAAAATATAATTTGTTGAAACTATAAGTATTCGGTCCGCAGAAGACTTTAATTTTTCTATACATTTTCCAGTTCCTCAATCAAATAGTTTCGGTTGCTACTATTAAATATATATGAGCCCACTACGATAACGTCACACCCGACTTGGCTTACTGTTTTAGCGGTGTCAAGATTAATACCCCCATCAACTTCTATCAAAAATTTATAATTGAAATTACTTCTTTTTTCATTAAGATAGATTATTTTATCTATTGATTCGGGAATGAATTTTTGTCCACCTTTCCCTGGTTCAACACTCATGATAAGTATTAAGTCAACCATTGGTAATAGGTCGTCAAGAACTCTTACATCTGTTTCAGGCTTAATGGATATTCCTGCTAGAGCACCATTGTTCTTTATATTCTTTATTAACTCCATCGGGTTTTCCGTTGCCTCATAATGAAAAGTTAGCAAGTCGGCGCCCTCTTTGATATAATCATGGTAAAAAATCTCTGGGTTAGCAATCATAAGGTGTACATCAAAGAATTGATTTGAGTATGGTTTGATCTTTTTCACCATTGAATGATCATATGTTTTATTTGCTACAAAAACTCCATCCATAACGTCAAAGTGAAGCCATTTAGACTTATTAATAGACTCGATCTCGTTTTTTAAATCAGAGAAGTTGGCTGTTAGAAATGAAGGTGAACATATCATTTTGAAGTCCTCCTATAGACTGGTTTTTGCATTTTTATTTCATTATAAATCGAAACATAATCTTCATATCTTTCTTTAAGAATTAGATTTTTATTATATGCATCGATAACAGCGCAATTAGGTTCATGAATATGGGTACACTCATAGAACTTACATTCACTACTCAAAGTAAAAAAATCCGGGAAATAAAACTTGACTTGTTCAGCTTGATAATCGACAAACTCAAGTTTGGAAAACCCAGGAGTGTCAGCTATAAAGCCTTCACCGAACTCAATCAACTCAACATGTCTTGTTGTATGTTTCCCTCTACCTAAAGCGTGTGATATTTCATTTGTTTCTAGGTTCAAGTTTGGATCTATTAAGTTAAGCAAAGAAGATTTTCCTGCCCCCGTCTGACCTGATAATACATTTACTTTGTTTTTTGTTATCTCAAGAATCAAATCTTTTCCTTCTCCAGTCTTAGCGCTGAAGTAAATCACATTATAAAATTTTTCGTAGTAATTTATTTTGGCCTTTAAGGCCTCTAACTCGTGGTTTTCAAGCAAATCTACTTTCGTAATTATAATTACTGGACGAATATCGTTTGCTTCAATTAATGTAAGAAATTTATCTAACAGAAGATAACTAAAATCGGGTTTTTTTGCAGAATTTACTAGAAGAACTTGATCAACATTAGCAATCATTGGACGGTATAAATCGTTCTTTCGATCTTTAATATCAATGATTGATTCATCATTATAAACAACTAAATCGCCAACCTTGGGTTGAACCTTTTTATGTCTAAATATACCCAAAGGTTTTAATGTTACACGCTCTCTATTATCGCCATATACAGTATACAGTCCACCAACTAATTTTATAATTCTACCGTTTTTATTCAAATTCATCACCTTTACTAAATATTAGATATATTATACCACGAAATCAAATATACAACATATTCTGATGCAAAAAAAGAAGGCTCTGCCTTCTTTAGTTTCTTATAGATTTTCTTGATGTCTTTTGAAATATCCTTGTGGATGATCACATACAGGACAAATGTTTGGAGCTTTCTTACCAAAATGAAGATGGCCACAATTTGTACAAATCCAAACCTCTGAATCATTGTTTGACATAAAGCTTTGATCGTTTTTAAGTCTATCTAGCAAAGCTTGATATCTTTCTTCATGACGTTTTTCAATTTCTGCTACCTTATCAAATAAGAAAGCAATCTTGTTAAAACCTTCTGCTCTTGCTGTTTCTGCGAAACCTTTGTACATATCAGTCCACTCATAATGTTCGCCATCAACACCGTCTTGAAGGTTAATATCAGTAGATGGAACGTCGCCGTCATGTAACAATTTAAACCAAACCTTCGCATGTTCTCTTTCGTTTACAGCTGTTTCTTCAAAAAACTCTGCAATCTCAATATACCCTTCACTTTTTGCTTTTGAAGCATAAAAAGTATATTTGTTTCTTGCCATTGACTCGCCCGCAAAAGCATCCATAAGATTCTTTTCAGTTTTACTACCTTTTAGTACCATTTTCATATCCTCCTTTAATCTCCAAATGTTATGCCAATATCTCTGGCTGAATTCACTAAATCTCCGTGTGGATTGACTATTCTTGCTCCACCTGAACTAGTTTGACCAGTTTTACCTGAGCCAACAACTTCTTCAATTCTTACAGAATCCATGCGGTCATTTTGGATGATAACCATTCTACCAAATTCATTTCTGGCAATCATGTCAACTGCATATGATCCGTATTTTGTTCCTAAGACACGGTCAAATGTATTGGTTACACCACCTCTTTGTATATATCCAAGTGTCGTAACACGAATATCTTGACCCGTTACTGGTTTTACTATTTTTTCTAACTTTGCAGCTAATATTTCGCCAACACCGCCAAGCTTTATTGAATCAGGACTATCTTCATCAATTTTCTTGATAGTTACATCTCCATCAATTGGTTTAGCCCCTTCACTTATACAAATTATTGTAAATCTTGACCCTCGATCATATCGCTCAAAAATTGTTTTTGCAACTGAGTTTACATCATAAGGAATTTCGGGAATAAGAATAACATCTGCAGACCCTGCAATACCGCCTTCTAAAGCCAACCATCCTGCATTTCTTCCCATAACTTCTAAAATCATAACCCTGTCATGAGAAAAAGCTGTTGTATGTAACGCATCTAAGCTGAGCATTATATGATCTAATGCTGTACGATAGCCAAAAGTGATTTCTGTTGCCGGAACATCATTGTCAATAGTTTTCGGGATACCAACAACATTAACCCCTTTTCTAGCGAAATCTCTTGCTGATGTTAGGGTTCCATCTCCGCCGATAATTACTAAAGCATCAACGTTTAGTTTTTTAAGATTTTCTATTGCTATATCAGATACATCGCTGTACTGGACCTTGCCTTCGCTATCAACCGATTTAAAATTGAAAAGATTGTCTTTGTTGCTCATCTTGAGAATTGTTCCGCCTTGATGAAAGATACCAGCAATATTCTTTAGGTCTAGTTTAATATAATCGTTCTTATATAAACCATGGTATCCGCCCATAAAGCCAATCACTTCATACTTATATTTTAAAATCGCAGACTTGACAACTGCTCTAATTACAGCGTTTAATCCCGAGCAATCTCCGCCTCCTGTTAGCAGTGCTATTCTTTTAATTTCTTTTTTCATAGTTTCACCTTTTCTATCAAATAGATACATCTAATTTTATCAAAAAACAGCCTTATAGTCAATTGTTTTCAGTCTTAGAATCGGATTGATTGTATAGCCTCAATTGTCCACATGCAGCATCAATATCTTGTCCCATTTCTTTTCTTAATGTTGCGTTTATTCCCCGTTTTATTAGTTGCTGATAAAACTTATCAGCTCTTCTTTGATCAGTTTTTTGGTAGTTAAACTCATCAACTGGATTGTATGGAATCAAATTAACATAGCAATTTATCCCTCTAATCAAATCACTAAGTTCATTTGCATGTTCAACTTCATCATTTACACCTTTAAGTAGGATATACTCAAAAGTGACCCTTCTTTTTGTTGCATCAAAATAATCTCTCGCGGCTTTAATAACCTCTTTGATTGGGTGAACTCGATTTATTCTCATTATTCGATTACGAATATCATTATTTGGTGCGTGTAAACTAATAGCTAAGTTTGCTTTGATTTCTTCTTGAGCAAAATCATATATTCTCGGGACAATACCACAAGTAGAAACGGTAATATGTCTTGCCCCAATTTGTAACCCATTCTTATAGTTAACGACTCGCAGAAAATCCATTAAATTATCGTAATTGTCAAAAGGTTCTCCTGTTCCCATCACAACAATATGTGAAATTCTAACTTTTTTAATATTTTGAACTGTGACTATCTGCGAAACAAACTCAGATACTCTTAGATTTCGTTGCTTATTGATTAAGCCAGAGGCGCAAAAACTACAACCCATTGAACAACCTGCTTGAGAAGTCACACATAAGCTAAGACCGTAGTCGTGTTGCATCAAAACTGATTCGATGACAATGCCATCTTCAAGACGAAACAAAAACTTATCAGTGCCATTCGCTGAAGTTTGTCTTTTAACAACTTCAAGGTCTTTAAAATAAAAATCTGTTTTCAGATATGTTTTTAACTCTTTAGCGATATTAGTCATATTGTCAGGGTTAGTTTCATTGTTTTCATAAACCCACTTAAAGACCTGATCTGCACTATATGCTTTAAAGCCCTTAGAGGTAAAATCCTCTTTTAGTTTGATTATTGGATAATCATAAAAATTCTTAATCATTATTTGTTTCCTTTCTTTGAAACAATTAAAATCGCCAAAAGATAAAAGACTACGCCACTTACAAGCAAGTAAAGGAAATGAACTATTTCACTTAAGAATTGTCCATCGACTTCAAAGTTCAAACCAATAAAAATCTTAAAATCTTCTGGTAATAAATCTATAGGAAGCGCTTTTTCCATCATAATTTGACGAATAAGTACTCCAGAATGAGATGTTGGAAAAATCTTGATAACTGTTTGAACTGCGGTTGGTAGATTACCTATGGGAATATAAATACCCGTGATAAATCCAATCAAAGTTCCGATTATAGAACTTGCAGTAGCAAAAGCGTTTTGCGATTTAATAAAAACTGATATCAAAAATACCAAAGCAGAGCCGGAAAATACAGATAATAATATCACTAGCAAAACTTTTAGTATAGATAGAAACCCGAGAAACGAGCCGCCATCAAAGTATAGATATACTTCAGCGATTACAAAAGTTAGAAGGCTCATCATAAAACCAATAATCATTGCTGAAAAAACATACGAGATTACTAAATGTGATCGTTTTATAGGAGAAACTTTAAAATCTCTCAGTCTCTTTAATGCTTCGTCCTCTACCATTACACCAAAAGCGGCATTAGCTGTGGTTATAGTTGTAACTGCAACAACTCCAGCCATAATCCAGCTGCCCATTAAGAATCTGGCGTTTTCGCCAACCATGTGTTCGGTGTAAATTGTTAAAGATCTGCCTAAAAACAGTGTATAAACACCAAGAATTATGAAAACACTTAGCAAAGAAAAAAAGACTGATGCTCGATCGCGAAAGTATACTTTCAGGTTTCTTTTTACAAGACTTAGAATCATTCTCTTATCTCCTTCCCAGTAATGTTGATAAACGCATCATCAAGTGTACCATTAATAACTTGAAAAGAATCAATATTCTCTTTGACATCATTGATTATATCAACGCTTTTTTTACTGTCTTCTAGTTTTATTTGATAAATATCTATTCTTTTTTCGAAATCTATGCTCTTGGATTGCAAATGCACCTCTAATTTATTGCTATCAAGTGGCTTTATTTTCAATAAGTCTTTAGAAAACTCATCTTTCAAGAAAGAAGGTGTTCCTTTTGCAACGATTAGTCCATTGTCAATAATCACAACATAATCAGCCATATCTGCTTCTTCCATATAGTGAGTTGTTAAGAAAATTGTCATTTTTTCTTCTTTTTGAAGTTTTACTATCGTATTCCATACATTCTTTCTGGTCTGAGGATCTAGTCCAGTAGTCGGTTCATCAAGAAAAAGTATCTTTGGTGAATGAACTAATGCTCTAGCAATGTCGGTTCTTCGTTTTTGTCCCCCAGATAAAGTTTCATATCTTCTATTTTCAATATTAGTTATCCCAACCACTTCCAATGCACTATCAATTCGTTCTTTTAAAAGTGTTTTATCCAACTTGTAAAAAGCACCTCTTGTTTCCAAGTTTTCTCGAACAGATAGTTTTGGGTCTAGCACCCCTTCTTGAAAGACAATTCCAATAGCCCTTCTAATTTCATCATCATCTTTTCCTAGTAGATTACCACCAATAATGACTTCACCTTTATCATTTTTTAATAGTGTTGATAAGATATTGATGGTTGTTGTTTTTCCTGCTCCATTTGGGCCGAGAAAAGCGAATAAACTTCCGGTTTCAACGTAAAAATTGATTCCGTTTACTGCTTTTACATTTCCATAACTTTTCCATAAATCCTTAACTTCGATGATTCGGTCCATAGGTCCCTCCTTAAAAATACACAAGTATTATAACATGATAGGTTTTAGTCATATATATTTATATGAAAAATAATGTTGTTTTTTCTCAAAAAGACATGAGAGTTCACTCTCATGTCTTTTTTGAATTTTATTCTTTTTTTCCTGTAATTCTTATTCTTGGATCGATTACTGACATTAAAATATCCGCAAACAAAGATGTAATCATTATGGCGCTATATAAGAAAATCCCTATAGCTACAACAACTTCAATATCAATATAAAGAAAACTATACATATCAGTCGGAACAATAATTGATTTCAAGAACAAATTGGCTAAACCTTGGATATTATAAACAGATTCAATAAAGAAACCCATCCCCAGAACAAAAACAAAAGTTGGAACGATTTGAGGAATAACAGTAACTAAAGTGTCTTTAAAAGCGTGTCGGTATATTGCTTGTTTTCTAGTTAATCCCTTGGCTTGTAAAAGTGTAAAGTGATCAGAGTTTAAACTCTCAATTATCTCGCCTCTAACCAGTAAAGCAAACTTACCCATCGGTCCAATTGCTAAGGCAGTAACTGGTATAATCATGCCTTCGAGTTGTTTTATAAACGGTGCACTGTAATACGGTTCTTGTGGAACTACCAGTTTCCATTTGTATCCAACATACATTACTAGAAAGAAAATCACAATAAACGAAGGAATTGCATTGAACACCATGGAAAATGCGGAAATTATTCGATCAGCAATCTTATTTTTGTTTACAGCTGCTATAACACCTAAATATACACCAAAGACAACATAGATAACTAAAGCAGTGAGGTTATATTTCAAAGATATTGCCAGCCTTCTTCCAACCAGTGGCCAAACAGGTTCACCAGTCATTGAGGTGCCAAAATTCCAATCGTAAAAAATCCCATGTAAATAATCCTTTAGCCTAGACCAGGATACTATGAGAACATCCCCAAAGGACAACCTTGTCCATGTTGATATCATTGATATATTTAGAATTAAGTGTACAAAGACTAAAACAATAAAGATGCTAATTATCATTAGTATTAATCTTTTTAGTATATATTTAAGCATTTTTTTCCTCACAAAGATTAGACACTAATACAATTTTAATAAAACTTCAGAATAAAGACAACCCATAAATGAGAATAATAACGTTTTCTTTTATAGAAATGCCTAAACTAATACTTATTTGCGCTGTTCTGCCCCTAATTCTTTCTCTAAAGAGTCAAGAACTTTCCTAATTGCTAAATCAACCTCTTCTGTTTCAAGTGTTTTTGTTTCACTCTGATACTCTAAACTAACAGCTACTGATTTTTTTTCAGGATTGTTACTATCATAATAAACATCAAAGATATTAATTGATTTTAACAATTTTCTACCAGTGTTTTTAATTAAATTAACTATCGTTTGAGCTGAAGTATTAATATCTACTAGAATAGCTATATCTCTTTTTACCGATGGATACTTTGAAATCTCATTAAAAGAAAACTTAAGATCGTTTTCCAAACGTTTTATTTCATCTAGATTCAGTTCGCAAAGAAAAACATCATCAACTCCAAGCAAATGCTCTTCTTCAGGGTGTAGTTTGCCAATAAAGCCAACGTTTATATTGTCTATAAGAATATTAGCCGATATACCTGGATGCAAATTAGGAATATCTATTGGTGATACTTCAAAGGAATAGTTGGACAGTCTTAAAGAATTAAACAGACTTTCAACAAGACCTTTTGCATAATAAAAGTCAATAATTCCATTATGTTTTTGCCAAGATGAATAATCTTTCTTACCGTGTAGTAAAAGAGCTAACTTCTCGATTTGCCCTTCTTTATAGTAGGTGTTACCTATTTCAAATAGAAAGATATCGTCGATTTTTCTTGCTTTGTTATAAACCAAAACATTTAGCAATGAAGGTAATAATGAATGTCTTAGCGCTTCTCTTTCTTTAGTTAACGGATTCAGGATTAATATAGGTTCTTCTTCAACCATATCAAATTTAACCGCTGTCTTCTTGGAAACTAATGAGTAAGTTCTTGTTTCATAAAAACCTCTGTCAACGAAGAAATTGCGAATTAAACGTCTTGTTTTCTGGTTGCTATTTAAATATCCTTGTGTCGGTGTTTGAGGCAATGTATTTGGAATTTTGTCATAACCATAGATTCTAACAATTTCTTCCACTAAATCTTGATATGAATCCATCGGACGACGAGATGGTATTGTAACAAAGAAAATTCCATTCTTAAACTTATAGTTAAATCTTAATCTGTCAATAATATCTTCGACTACTTCTTCAGTGAAATCATTTCCAGTAACTTGGTTTAGTTTAGCCAATGATATTTCGACTACATTTGTTTTATTACTAGTATTATTGTAATAACTTGGTTTACCAATAACTGTCGCGTTTGCATACTTAATTAGAAGTTCACAGGCTCTATTTAGAGCTTCTAAGGTTTTATTAGAATCAATGCCTTTTTCAAAGCGCGTAGATGATTCACTCTTAAGATTTAATCGATTCGCTGTTTTTCGAACAGAAATCGGATTGAAGACAGCACTTTCTAGAAGAATGTTTTTGGTATTGTTGTCAATCTCTGTTTCTAGACCACCCATGACACCAGCTAGAGCTATCGGATTAACTCCATCAGTAATGACTAAATCTGTTTCGATTAACACTCTAGTTTCTCCGTCTAAAGTAATGATTGACTCACCTTTTTTTGCTTCACGAACAAGGATTTTATTAGTTGTGATTTTATCATAATCAAAAGCATGAAGTGGTTGTCCATACTCAAGCATAACGTAGTTGGTAATATCTACAACATTATTAATCGGTCTTATTCCGGAAGATAACAATCTCGCTCTCATCCAAAATGGACTTTTTGTAATTTTTACATTTTTTAACACCTGACCATAATAAACACTGCTATTTTTTGTTTGTGTGAAAATATTGATTGGATTCTCATCAGTTTCTCTATCGACATTAGGCTCAAGCATTTTAAAATCAATATCAAAAAGACAAGCAGTATCATAAGCAATACCTCTCACTGATAATAAATCAGATCGATTAGGGTTTAAATCTAAATCAAGTATGTAATCATTTAAAGATAAATATTCCAGAGGATCAGAACCTACAACTGCATCATCACCTAACACATATATTCCCTTTTCATCACTGTCAAACTCTTGTACACCCAACTCTAACAAAGAACAAATCATGCCGTTAGATTCAACTCCGCGAATCTTAGTTTTCTTTAGTTTAAAGTTTCCAGGAAGAACTACTCCTGATTGAGCAACTATAACTTTTTGATTCTGACGAACATTGGGTGCGCCACAAATTATTTGAAGAGTTTCTGTGCCAATATCAACCAGACAAACACTTAGTTTGTCTGCATCATCATGTTTATTTAATGAGATTACATGGCCAACAACTAATCCTTCAATATCAGTTAAAGGATATACTCCAGCAACTTCTTGGCTATGCAAGTTAAATCTTCTTTCTAATTCGTTTCTATCTAAATTAGTATTGAAATACTCATTCAACCAGTTTAATGAAACTTTCATCATTACCCTCCTAAAACTGAGAATTGAATCTTAAATCATTGGTGTACAATAATCTAATATCATCAATTCCGTATTTCAGCATTGCTATTCTTTCAACACCCATTCCTAAGGCAAATCCTTGAAATATTTTAGGATCATATCCCGCAGCTAAAAGAACATTGTTATTGACCATTCCGGCCCCTAATATCTCTATCCATCCACTATCCTTACACATTGAACATCCAGCCCCATTGCACTTGAAGCAACTAACATCTACCTCAACTGAAGGTTCGGTAAAAGGGAAGTAAGATGGTCTTAAGCGAATCTCCCTATTGTCTCCGAAAAGTTTTCGAGCCACAAGTAGTAATGTACCCTTTAAATCAGCAAGAGTAGCGCTTGTATCAACAACTAACGCTTCAATTTGCATGAACTGATGGGAATGTGTTTGATCATCGTCATCTTTTCGATAAACTACTCCAGGACATATAATTTTTAATGGCTCTTGAGCAGCGTTCTCTAAAAGACTTCTCACTTGTACTGGAGAAGTATGTGTTCTCAACAAAGTTTCTTCAGAAATGTAAAATGAATCTTGCATGTCTCTTGCGGGATGATCCTTAGGCAGGTTTAACATTTCAAAATTATACAGATCTGATTCAACTTCTGGACCTTCTTTTATTTGATAACCTAAACCAATAAAAATATCTTCAATTTCTTCAATGGTTTTTGATAAAACATGTTTATGTCCAACTGAAAGATTCTTACCTGGTAGGGTAATATCAATAGTCTGTTTTTTTAACAGATTACCAATTTTCTCTTTCTCAAGTTCAGTTTTCTTTGCATCAAGATGTGAAGAAATCAATAGTTTTGCATCATTAATTAGTTTACCAACAACAGGTCTTTCCTCAACTGAGAGCGTCTTTAAATCTTGCATTAAATCATTAAAATCGCTCTTTTTTCCTAAGTATTTAGCCTTGACATCTTGGAGTTCGTTAATCGTTTTAACCTGTTGCAACTCCAAAATTGCCGTTTGAATAATGTCATTTAATTTTTCTTTCATATTTGCCTCCAAAAATAGAAAAATCGCCCTTATTAAGGGCGATTAATAACATAACCGTGGTACCACCTTAGTTCTAGTGAAATTACTAGCACTTAAAAATTATCTTTAACGCAAGATATACGGAGATGATTAGTCTCACTCAAAAGCTGAATTCATTAGGTCTAGATTAAATGCTTACACCAAAACACATTTTTCTCTTAAATCTAAATTCTCTAATTACTACTGCTTCTTCATCGTGTTATCTATATTATACCAAATACAGTTAATAAAGCAATAACCCATTTATCTTCTTGAAGTAATAGCCAATAACCTTAACATTTCAACATAGATCCATACTAAAGTAACCATTAATCCTAATGATAACACCCAACCAATTTGATGGTCAGCGCCTGAATCAACAAAATCTTTGATTCTTTGGAAATCCCAGAGTAAGAAAAACGCAGATAAACCAGCTGAAATGAAAACTACTATATAGTAGAGATTACCGAAATCGAAGAAGATTGACAATAAACTCATGATTATAACACTAATTAAAGCAACTACTAAGAATGAAGCGAATTTTTGGTTTACTTTAATAATATTTGTTGAAAATAATAAAAGCATTACAATAAAAACTATAAAAGTGGTGCCAATTGCTGTTGGAACAATTCCATCATAAAAAGATGCGTAAAGTAAAGATACAACACCTAAAATAACGCCTTCAGCTATTGCATAAACTGAAGCGAAAATCGGTGCTAATCTAACTGATCGAGAACCAATCATAACAGAAACGAACGCTACAATGAACGCTCCAATCAAAACTCCAACAGAAATATACTCTAAATATCCAATTGTTAAAAACGCAGATATGGCTGTTAAGGCTAATAAGAAAACAGTTTTTATGGTTATATTAGCATATGTTATCGGCCTATCGCTTACGTAAGAGTACCCTCTTGCTTGTCTAAACACAGGGTTTGAACTACCCATTCTCATACTTATGTACCTCCTAATGTGTTCTAAATATATATTATAATACAAATTTATGAAGTTTTAATGAAGTTTTTATTAAAAATCAAAAATTGAAATTTGATTTTTATCAATCATTCCATCAAATACCCCTAAATCCTCTAGTTTTTCAAACAAAACTGCAGAAAGTTTTCCTCGATCTCTAATATCCTGTTTTGATATAAACTCAGATTCATTTCTTGCGTCCACTAGCGTTTGTGCCGCCTTTTCTCCCATTGAATCTATGACAATGAAAGGAAGAATTAATGATTTTTTGTCTTCCGAGATGATAAAATCTTTAACTTGAGATTTATTTAAATCAATTGGTTTAAAGCTAAATCCTCTTTTAACCATTTCCAAAGCAATTTCTAGTACTGTTTGTAAATCTTGATCTTTTTTCGAGGCGTCTTTGCCCTTGAGTTTGATCTCATTGATTTTTTCTACTATCGCAAGTTCTCCGCCATAGAAAACATCGACATCAAATGCAACTGCCCGTTTTGAGAAGTATGATGAGTAAAAATAGATTGGCTTGTACAGTTTAAACCAAGCGATTCTCATAGCCATTAAAACATAGGCTGTGGCATGTGCTTTTGGAAACATGTATTTAATCTTTGAACATGACCAAATATACCATTCTGGAACGTTATATTTCCGCATTTCGTCTGCATAATCAGCCCACTTAATTGGATTAGAAATAGCTTTTCCTTTACGAACAAACTCCATTATCTCAAATGCAAGATTTGGATTTAAACCAAAGGAAATTAAGTGAACCATGATATCATCACGACAACCGATGATATCCTTAAAGTCTATTTTTCCAAACTCTTTACTTTTGCCTAAAACTAAAGCTTGAGAGTTTCCATACCAAACATCTGTTCCATGTGAAAGTCCAGAAATTTTAACTAAATCAGCAAAAGTTTTTGGTTTTGATTCCGCTAACATTCCACGTACAAAACTAGTGCCTAACTCAGGAATGCCGTATGAAGCAACTTCAGACATTATTTCATCGCTTGTTAATCCCAAGACTTCTGTTCCAGAAAGCATTCGATAGACATCATTATCATCAATTGGGATATCACGCGGATTGTCAAATGGAAAATCGTGAGGGTTTTCTTTTACTAAATCCATTAAGTATCTAATTACTGTCGGATCATCATGGCCGAGCACATCTAGTTTAAAGAGATTGTTCTCAAATGAATGATATTCATAATGTGTTGTTTTCCAATCTGAGTCTTTGGCATCGGCAGGATATTGAACAGGTGTTATGTCATAGATGCTTTTGTTGTTTGGCACAACAACTATTCCTCCGGGATGTTGGCCCGAACTTCTTTTTGTACCTTCAATACCTTTTGCTAGTCTTGCGATTTCAGCATGGCGTACCACGATAGGTTCTAAACCTAGTTTTTTACGTTTGTTATTGATTTTTGTATAGTACTCTTTAACCATGGCAAATGACGTTTTTGCTGCACAAGTAGTTATGGTTCCAGCTCTAAAAGCATAGTTAAGGCCAAAAAGTTTTCGAATGTATTCGTGAACTTCGCTTTGATACTCTCCAGAGAAATTTAGATCAATATCAGGTGTTTTATCTCCCTTAAAGCCTAAAAATGTTTCGAAAGGAATATCATGCCCATCTCTACTTAAGTGGGTGTTGCAAATAGGGCATTCTGCTTTTGGTAAATCCCAACCACAGTCAGTTTTATCAAAAATATCGGCAAACTCTTTTTCAAATTCATTTTCGCCATGTTCTTTTTTCTCTTCATCTGTCTTCTTGAAAGCATGGAAATGGCATTTAGGACAAAAATAGTGTGGAGGGAGTGGATTGACTTCGGTAATACCCATTAAAGTCGCCACAAAACTTGAACCAACAGAGCCCCTAGAACCAACCAAATAGCCATCATCTAAGGATTTCTTTACCAACAAATGCGAAATATAATAAATCGTAGAAAAATGGTGCTCGATGATACTTGTGAGTTCTTTTTCAACACGTTTTTTTACTAATACTGGTAGTGGATCACCATATAGTTTAGTAACTTTATCTTTAACCATCTTTTCTACTTTGTCTTTTATCGATGGCACTCCTTTTTCCGCAAGAAACTCATCTGTAGGAGCGTATAATTCATCAGGAATTATTACAATATCATCAACAGCATCTTTAATTAACTGTGAGTTTTTAACGACTATTTCATAAGCTAGTTCACTTCCTAGAAACTCAAACTCTTCCATCATTTCTTCGGTTGTCATATAGAATTGGTTAGGTTTGATTTCTTTATAATATAAATCATGGAAACCACCACCTCCAACTAAAGGGGTGTTAATCATGATTTCACGGTATTTATAGTCACTTGCATCTAAATGATGAACATCTCCAGTCGCTACAACGGGAATATTTAACTCTTTTCCTACTTCGACAATCTTCTTAATTACTCTTTGAATAACGCTTCGCCAATTCGGGGACTCAGTTTCCATAAAACGGAAATAACTAAGTGGCTGAACTTCCAAGTAATCGTAATATTTAGCTTCTTTGACTAGTTCTCTACGCGTTTTATTTATTGCTATATCAAAAAAATTCGAGTTGTAGCAACCACTAGATATTAATAACCCCTTACGATGTTTATCTAAGAAGCTTTTTAGAACTTTTGCTTCTCGATCATAATAAGTTGTTAACCCTTCTGAAAGGATTTTATAGAGATTTTTTAGTCCCTCTTGTTGCTTGACAAGAAGATTAATATGTTTTGGATAAGGATATTTATACACTTCTTGGATATTGATTATTCTGTTTATATCCTGGAACCTTGTAATGCCATTTTGTCTAAGCTCTTTCACAAAATGCAGAAATATCTCAAACAATGCTTTGGTATCACTCAATGCTCGATGATGTTCCTCTAAATCGACCTTATAATAGCGGCATAAACTTTTTAAATCAAACCTTGATTTATCAGGTAATAACGCTTTTGCAAGAACAAGTGTATCGATTGATGGATTTATCTTATTATCTATGCCTAACTCACGGAAATTGTGAGACAGAAAATCAACATCAAACGGTGCGTTATGCGCCACTAGAACAGAATCTTTTGCAAAATCATGAAAGTCTTTAAGAACTTCTTTTATCTTTCTTTTTCCTTTTAACATCGAATTGTTGATTTTAGTGAAGTTCTCAGTAAACTTTGAGACGGTCATTTCTGGATTTATAAGCTCAGAAAACTCGCCTAGAACAGCTCCGTTTTTAACTTTTATCCCAGCAATTTCTATAATAGTATCATAATTAATTGATAGACCAGTGGTTTCAATATCAAAAATAACAAAAGTCATTTCTGATAATAACCCCATATGTTCACCTCTTGTAATGGTTATCTCCTCATCATTGACAAATACCATTTCTAAACCATACAAAGGTTTTATAGGTTTCCCCTTAACGTATTTTTCTAAAACAGGGAATGATTGAACAGAACCATGATCGGTTACACCAATGGCTTCATGGCCAAAAGACAAAGCTCTATCGACATAGTCTTCAATTTTATTAACACCATCCAAGGTTGACATCTTGGTATGTAAATGTAGTTCAACTCGCTTATGTTCATAATTATCTTCTCTAATATTATTGTCAAGTTTTTTGTCTGAACAAGCAATGTTTAAAATACTTAATGTAACTTCGTTATAAAAAGCGTCATACTGTCCATAACATTTGGCTTTAACGCCCATACCCGGTTCAATAGACTTCAAGAATTCGAATTCTGTTGGGCGGGTTTTTCTTTTAATTAGGTAGATTGAATCAACTCCATCAGAAATAATCAGCTTCACACTTGAGTTATTGTTTGAATCATTTGACTCATTATCAATCACTATACCTTGAACAAAAATTATCGACTTCCCTGAGTTCTTTACTTTGAACTCTTCAAACTCCATTTCGGTCTTTGGAATCAAAGAAATATCCATGAAGTCTTCAAAGTCATTATTATCATTTAAATATGTGTATTTAACCTCATTGCTATTTAAAGCTTCTTTACTTTCTTTAACAAACAAATCGTTATTTTTCTTAATTTCTTCAGCGATTGATTCTTTTTTATCATCGACTTCAATCAGAAGTTCAATCTCAAATCCAAGATTAGACATTTGTTCTTCAATTGCTTTTTTATAAGTTTGTGGTGATACTGCGTCTTTAGGAACATATATTTTAATTATGTCATTACTAAAGTCAGTTTCATATTCCTTTAAAGGTAATACTCTTTTATCATCTTTGGCAATCATGTCTATCGCGAAATCATAATATTCTAAAATATCGCCTTCCATATCCAAAAAGCTAACTCTATAATCAATTTTCTTGACGCTTGGATAAATCGATGATAGGTTTGATAATTTTCTGATGAAGTTGCGAAAATGCATAATTGGTATCAATTTTTCAAATATCAAGAAAAAAGTCCAAGTATCCTTCATTTGGTCCACTTCAACTGAATCGATTTTACAGTATTCTTCAATGATTTTGTCTTGTAAGTCAATTTGTTCTAAAAGTAATTTTATTTTATCCAAAATATCATCTCCAATATTGTTAATATTATACCATATAATTATAGTTTTTTTAGTTGCTAAAATCAAAACGAATAAAAAAAACAGCTGTCGCTGTTTTTAAAATTTAGCTGTTACTTTTCCTTTTAAAATTTCTTCTAAAGCCTGGCCAACCGCTTTCTCACATTTGTTGTCAACAGATGAAAACTTGTCACTTTTAATAATCTTTGCTCTTTTTGCGGCAATGTAAGCTAGTTTATATTTTGAATCAACAACTTCTAACAAGTCGTCAATTGAAGGGTATCTTAAACCTTCATGATTTTTTAACTTAGACTTATTTCCATCATCACCATTATCAAATGTCATATCGCCTGTTTCATAGTCTCCATATGAATAGGTTTGAATATTGAATTGCTTAGGATCATACTTTGTGTTAGCTTTGGAACTTCTATCATCATACATATCATCTTGATTATCAAAATCATTAATTATTTGTTCTCTTTTTTCCAATAAGATTTGTTGATTTAACTCATCTTTTGTTTTTTTCATTCTTTACCCTCCAGTAGTTTGTAATACTTATGAATTGACCTTTCGGTTTTAGCATGTTCTGCTCTAATTATAGCATAAATACGATCTGCAGCATTAACGACTTCGTCGTTAACTACAATATAATCATACTTGTAAGCTAAATGAAATTCTCTTTCTGCTTTTTCGATTCTTTTCTTAATCGTATCAAGTGAATCAGTACCGCGATTATTTAAACGTGAGATTAAAGCTTCTTTCGATGGTGGAACAATAAAAATAAACACTGCTTCTGGGTTTTTTTCTCTGACTTGTAAAGCCCCTTCAACTTCAATTTCCACAATCACTTCTTTGCCTTTTTCCATCATTTTTTCAATATAGTCAATTGGTGTGCCATAATACTCGCCAACAAACTCAGCATACTCCAAGAAACCATTATTCTTTATTCTCTTTTGAAATTCTTCTCTAGTGACAAAAAAGTAGTCTAAGCCATCGACTTCTCCTTGTCTAGGTTTTCTAGTGGTCATTGATACTGAATAACAGAAATTGTTATCTGGAATCTCAAATAAAGCTTTTCTGATGGTTCCTTTTCCAACTCCCGATGGACCGCTTATTACTACAAGGAGTCCTCTTTCATTAAGTTTCAGAATAACCCCTCCATTCGGCTGAATTTGTGAATATTATTATTCTATATAATATCATAAAACCCCGAAATAGTAAAATTATTTTTATTTTTTTGAACTGTGGTATAATTATAACGGTGATAGTATGAGTATCGACGGAAGATTCATTGAGAAATTAGCTCAAGAAATCGATTCAAAAACAAGAAACACAAGAATCAACAAAATCTCACAATTATCTAGGTTTGATTTTCTTTTTGGTTTAAGTACAAAGGAAAGTCTTTATTTGTCATTATCTACATCTTTAGCAAGAGTTCACCTTGTTGCAGAGAAGTATAACAACTTAGTTAATCCTGGTGGTTTTTGCATGTTCTTGCGAAAATATCTTGAAAAGGGGATAATTCTTGGGGTCACTTCTTTAAATAATGATCGAATTATTGAACTTAGGATTAGCAATCGTAATGAAATTGGTGATCTTACTGAATATTTTATGATAATCGAGATTTTTGGTAGATATGCTAACTTGATTATTCTTGATAACCAAAGAACCATAATCAATGCTTTTAAGCATATTCATCCTTTTGAAGGTGCAGACAGAACAATTTATAACGGAATTAAGTATACGTTGCCTGATGATAACCGAATTAACCCTCGTGATTTCGAAAACGTAAAAAATCTGTTAAAAAAGGCTGATATTACACAACAAGATCTTGTAAGTAATATCAAAGGTATTTCTCCACTTTTTGCAAAAGCAGTTGTTGAAAAAGCAAACTATCAACCTCATAGAATGTTTGAAGTATACTATGAATTTATGAATATGAGTGTTAATCCAACTAAAGCAAATAACAAGTTCTACTTTATCGATTTATTCAAAAGTGATCAAATTTATTTTTCAACACTTTCGGAAATGCTCGAAAAACATTTCCATGATGAGTCGAGTTTAGAAAGAGTAAAGCAAGTTCATAAACAACTAACTACTTTTATTAAGAATAATCTAGAAAAAGATCTGCATAAGTTAGAAAAACTGAAAAAGGACTTAAACGAAGCAGAAAATAATCAAATCAATCGGATTAAAGGCGATTTGTTACTCCAAAACAACAACCTAATCGATAGAAACAAATCTGAAGTTAAACTTTATAGTTATGAGCTTGAAAAAGAAGTTACTATCGAGATAGATCAAATGGCTTGCCCTATCGATAACGCAAACAAGTATTTCAATCGTTATAAAAAACAAAAAAGTGCAATCAAATTCATCGAGAACCAAATGGAGTTAACAAAAAAAGAAGTTAGTTATTTTAGAGATCTTTTAGAACAAGTAAATTCTAATCATAATCTAAAAGATTTAGAAGAAATCCAGGAGGAGTTAATCAATAATCGATATCTACCAAAGAAAAAAAGCAAAGGGAAAAGTAGAGTTCCTAACTACGACATTTATTATGACGAACTTGGATTCCAAATTGTTGTAGGAAAGAATAACCTCCAAAACAACTATGTTACCCATAAATTAGCAAAGAAAGATTACATGTGGTTTCATGTGCAAAATCAGACCGGTTCCCATGTAGTAGTGATGACAGGAGATAACTTAGATGAAGTCACAATTAGAGCCGCTGCTAACTTAGCTGCATTTAACTCAAAAAGCAAAAATTCAAGTTCTGTTCCTATTGATTACACTAAAGTTAAACATATTAAAAAAATACCCGGTGAGTTTGGCTCCTTTGTAAGTTATACAAATCAAAAGACAATTTATATCGACCCAGACCAAGAACAAATCAAAAAACTAAGGAAAGGCTAAACACCTTTCCTTATCTTTTTTCCTTGATTTCATTAATAATCATTTCTCTAAACTCACCGGTTTTTACAGAGGTCTGTTCTTGTTTACCATAGCGACGATACGTTACCATATCATTCTCTACTTCCTTATCACCAATAACTATTTGATAAGGTATTTTCATTGTTTGTGCTTCTCTAATTTTATACCCTAACTTTTCGTCTCTATCATCCATTTCCACTCTTACATTGGCATCAGACAATTCTTTGAATATTCTTTTTGCGGTATCAAGATGAAATTCATTATTAACTGGTATTACTTTAACCTGAACAGGTGCCATCCAAGTTGGAAATGCCCCACCGTAATGTTCAATAAGAATCCCGATAAATCTTTCAATTGAACCGTATAATGCTCTATGTAACATAACAGGTCTTTTCTTTTCTCCATTTGAATCAATATAAGTCAAATCAAATCTTTCTGGCAAGTTCATATCTAGTTGTATAGTACCACATTGCCAAATACGTTTCATGGAATCTCTTAGTTTAAAATCAAGTTTTGGGCCGTAAAACGCACCATCTCCAGGGTTCACTTTATATTCTTTTCCAATTGACTCTAAAGCGTCAGCTAAAGCTTTTTCGGCGCGATCCCAAGTTTCAATTTCACCAATATACTTCTCTTCAGGGCGAGTTGATAGTTCAATATTATATTCAAGACCAAATACTGAATACATATATTCAAAAAGTCTAACTAGTTCTTTAACTTCACCAACAATCATCTCTTCTGTCATGAAAATATGGGCATCATCCTGTGTGAAATTCCTCACTCTAAATAGTCCATTTAAAGCTCCACTAGCTTCATGACGATGGACTAGTCCTAACTCTCCAACTTTTAAAGGAAAATCTTTATAAGAATGAATATCGCGTTTATAGACTAACATCCCTCCAGGACAGTTCATTGGTTTTATCGCAAACTCTTGATCATCTATTTCCGAAATATACATATTTTCTCGGTAATTATGCCAATGGCCAGATACTTCCCAAAGTTCTTTATTCAACATGATTGGAGTTTGAATTAGTTTATAGCCTTCTTTTAAATGAACATCATACCAGAAGTTTTCTAACTCTCTTCTCAATATCATACCATTAGGTAACCAAAAAGGAAAACCAGGACCATACTCACTAAGCATAAATAGATCAAGTTGCTTCCCAAGTTTACGATGATCTCTTTTCTTACGCTCTTCAAGATTAGCTAAATGCTCATCAAGTTCTTCTTTGCTGAAAAAAGCAGTTCCGTAAACTCTTGTTAGTTGTTTGTTGTCTGAGTTTCCTCGCCAATAAGCGCCAGCAAGACTTAAAAGTTTAAAATTTTTTATCCACTTTGTACCCGGTAAATGGGGACCGCGGCATAAATCGGTAAAGTGACTTTGTTGATAAATACTTATTTCTTCATCCTTAGGTAATTCTTGAATAAGTTCAACTTTATAAGGGTCATCTTTGAAGTATTCAAGGGCTTCTTCATAAGACAAAACCGCTCTTTCAATTTTTGAATTCTGACTAGCAAGCTTTTTCATTTCTTTTTCTATATTTTTCAAGTCGTTTTCGCTTAAAACCTCATCACCTAAGTCTATATCGTAGAAAAAGCCATCTTCGATGATAGGTCCAACACCAAACTTAGCTTGAGGATAAATCCTTTTTACTGCTTCTGCTAAAAGATGAGCAGTTGAGTGTCTCAAAATATCTAGTGCTTCAGGATCTGATTCTAATACAAAAGACACATCAGCATCATAATCAAGTACTCTTTCCAAATCTAAAACTTTGCCGTTGACTCTTGCGGCAATACTATTTTTCCGTAATGATATCGATATATCATCTGCAATTTCACTGAGTTTCTTTGGCCCATCATAATCTCTAAATGAACCGTCTGGTAAATTAATTTTCATTTTAGCCTCCTAAATAAAAAATCGCCCTGCAAAAGGGCGATTAAATCGCGGTACCACCTTAGTTTATATCTCATCAGCCGATAACGTGGCAAGACGGGTTTGATTAGAACCACTCTGAGATAGTAATTATTAATCTATTTAGTAGCTTTCACCGTTCTACTATCGCTTATTTTTATTGGTCAATTAATAATCGTGTTCTCTTCAACGTTTTATAATATTATTATATATCTAATTGGCTATTTGTCAAGAAATATGTGGCATTTCTGTCAAAACAAATTCGATAGTCATTCTCTTAATTCTTTCCACAATTCTATGGGCTGAAATAGCTTCTTGATTATTCTCAGTTTTTCTCATTGTTTTAGCTAGTTCGCCATAATTGAAGTTCGATGTAAAGAAAGTTGGTTTGTTAGCAAGTAAACGATATTGCAAGATTGGACCAAGGGCTTCATCGCGAATAAACTCGCTGAAATATTCGCCACCAATATCATCAAGCATCAAAATTTCTACGTCTTTTATTGTTGAGATTTTTTCCTCTAAACTTCCATCCCCAATTGATGATTTAAGTTCTCTAGCAAGATCTGGGTAATATGCAAAAATAACTTTATGACCAAGTTTACTTAACTCATTCGCTAATATTGCTAAAACATATGTTTTTCCAGTTCCATATTTACCCGAAATATACATTCCCTTAATAAAATTTAGTCTGGAGTACTCTTTCAAAAATTTTAAAATATAAGCATTGATCGCTTTTCGTGTCTCACCTATCAAATCAAAATCATCAAGACTTGCGGCAAAAATATTCTTTGGAACATACATTGATACTAAATTTTCACTGGAAGAAACAGCATGATTATACTTACAACGACTATATGTTATCTCGACGTAATTTTTATTGTACTCCAACTGAGGAGTATAACCTATATTTGATAGTTTACACTCAGCAATTCCTTTGCATTGGTTACAGAGATTCTTTTCATCTCTATAGGTAAGCAACTCATTTAAAGATCTAATAACATCATCATGTTTCATGTCATGATCCAATATAAATTTCTCTATGATAGGATCTTGCATTAACCCCTCAATAATAACGTCGTAATCAAGATCTGTGTTTTCCTTTTTCAACAAATCTTTTAAAGGTTTCATTTTAATTACCTCCCTCATTTTCAAGTAAAAATTCTTCGAGCCAATCTGGTTTAACATCAGGTTTTGAGGTTTTACTTATTTTAGGTTTATTCTTAAAACTATCGAGATGTTTGATATATTCCATTGCTAACTCAACAGTTTCAATCTTATCTCGTTTCCAACCCATTCCTACCTTTTGAATATAACTATATCCTGGCAAATTGATTCCTTTTGTTTTTACTATATAAGCCATAAGAACATTGACAACTCCTGGATTTAAACCTACTTCATCAATTAGTCTTTCAACATGACGTAAATCAGCTGAAGAGACAAGTCCATCACAAAGTTCTGAAAGTAAGTCTTTTGGAGAAATTGTTTTAAAGTACTCACCAATGTTATGAGAATTAACTGGTTTAGCAATCATTTCATCCTTATTGTTTTCTTCCTCATCAACATGATAGTTTGCTCTTGTATTTTTAGCTAAATTTTCAATATTGATATAGTTGTCTTCATCTAATGATTTTAGAAAAATATCAACCATCATCAACTCATCAATTCCGTAGACATAGGAAAGTTGCTCTATCTTTGATTTTACTGCTTCCGTCAAATTATTAAGGTCATAAGCTTCTTTTGGAACTGAATCAAAAAACAATCGCCAGTTAAAATTGTAGTTTGACAATTTTGAAAAAGTTCTGGTTTTGTTAGAAACTAAATCAGTTTCATACTCACTATCCTGAACATCCAAAGCTGGAAAAACTTCATTAAACGCTTTTGAGATGTTGTATTTTTGTTTCTTGTTCACTGCTCTTACTTTAAAAACTTTAAGCAGTTTCTTAAACCTTGTTTTTGTTATTGAAGATATTAGATACTCACCAAGTATTCCATCATTAATAAAATTTCTTGCACTTAATGGTAGTTTAATCTCATAAGTAAAATTGTCATCAGCAAAAAAAGTGACCAATAGTCCAATCGCTTCGAGTTTAAATCTTTCAATTTCAATTTCTGATACTTTTAAAGCCAAAATGGATTCTAAGTCAGAATGAAGGTATTCATCTGATAAAAAATCTTGTCGATTCATCAAGTTCATCAAAGTAATATATAGGGTAAAAGCTTTCTGACCAATTATTGGTTGATACAGAAGAGTTAACACTTGATAATCAATTTCTGAACATAAACCTTCTCCTGAAACTATGAAAGTATCACTTCTTCTTAGTGTTTCCAAAAAAACCTCCTATGGATGTAAAGAAATCCCTTTGAATCTTAAAAGTTCTTTTAGTCTTGAATAGATGAGTCCAACCTTTTTCTTCGGCCTATTAAATCCAAAACCTGTAAACCAGTTTACTTTAAAGTCGACGCCAATCTCAACAGGGGTTATTTCAACTAGTGTTACAATAATATCATACCCATCGCCTAATAAATAGATTTCTTTATGAGTTTTGTTAATATTTTTTATCTCCATGTGCTGTTCTTTAGCAATAACCTCAATTGCTTCTAGAACTTGGGCAAAGTTGTTGCGATAATAATTTGTTCGCAGTTCAGGCTCTCTGTGCAATTCTCTTGTCTCACAGGTGTTGGAAAAGAAACTTCTAATTGACATGGGCTTTCTCCTTTATTTCTGAAAAAATCTTTAGGAACTGTTGATAAGTATCCTCGATACTAAATGAGTTATCAATAATATAGTTGCTCATTTTCACTTTTTCTGAGAGCGGCATCTGCGATTTAATACGAATCATTGCATCATTAGCATTTATTGCGTTGCGCATCATAAGTCTTTCAACTTGGATCTTTTCATCTACATAAACGCAAATGATAACATCGCAAAACTCTTCCATCTTAGCCTCAAATAGCAGTGGAATGTCTAAAACAACTAAGTTTTCTGTTTTAGATAATCTCGTTAGTTGTTCTTTAAAAATTCGAATTACATAAGGATGGGCTATCTTATTAAGTAAAGATAACTTTTCATTGTCATTAAATACGATATTTCCTAAAACTTGTAAATCGATGGTTTCGAGATTGAATGCTCTCTTTACCTCATTATATAATAGTTTATTGGTTTTTAACAGATTTTTATAAATCTTGTCCGCGTCTAAAACCGTAATTCCTTCATCCTCAAAATATTTACTTATTAAAGATTTACCCGATGCAATTCCACCAGTTAAACCAACCCTAATCATTATTAAACCTCACTTGACAAGTTGGACAAAAATATGTGCCTCTACCTCCAACTTTGATTTTCAGAATTTTTGATTCGCAGTTGTAACAATTGTAACCTGCACGTGTATGAACCTTAAGCTCATTTTGAAAACGTCCATCAACACCTAAAGTAGATTGATAGGTCCTAATCGTTGTCCCTCCTAAAGATACTGCTTTATCTAGAACAACTTTTGCATTTCTTATAATATCTTCGATTTGAGCATAACTAAGATCTGCACCTTTTTGTTCTGGATGAATTTTTGATAGAAACAAAGATTCATCGACATAGATATTCCCAAGTCCCGTTACAACAGATTGATCTAGCAAAATTGACTTTATCGGTCTGTTTGCCTTGTGGATTTTTAAATAAACTTCTTGAATATTTAAATTTGAATCATTAGCTTCTGGTCCAAGCTTTTTAGAATCTAAATGGCTATTTTCTTCACCTTTATCGACTAACTCCATAGTTCCAAATTTCCTTACATCATGGTAAGATAAGAATAATTTATCTTCCAATTCAAAGATTACATGTTCGTGCTTTGTTAGGTCGGCCAAATTATTCCGAAGATAGTATTTCCCTTCCATACGCAAGTGGCTTATGAGTGTATAGTCATCAAGAATGAATAACAAATATTTGCCATATCTGCGAATATCACGAAAAGTTTGGTTTAGAATTCTATTTCTAAAATCATCAAGATTTGCTTTAATAATTTTTGGATATGGAGTAAATAGATCCTTTATCTTTTGGCCAATTAGGTGCTGCTTCAAAGATTCTTTTACCGTTTCAACTTCAGGTAGTTCTGGCATGCTATTTCACCTCATACAAGTTTTTTCCACTAGAGTAGTTTACCACCAATTTTGTTGAAAAATCGACTGCTTTTTCCATAGTTTCCTTGGTTATTGAGATCACTTTTTCTAACTCATCTGGCTCAGTTTCAAGAACAATCTCATCATGTATTTGCAAAATTATTTGTGATTTGATTTTTTCAGCAATAAACCTCTGTTTAATTTTTACCATCGCAATTTTCAAAATGTCTGCGGCTGTGCCCTGGATTGGAGCGTTCATTGCAGTTCTTTTTCCAGACTGTCTTGTCATATAATTATTAGCGTGGATTTCTGGTATAAAAGTTATCCGATTAAAAAAAGTTTTTACATATCCATGCGCTTCTGCAAATTGGATTTGATTGTCCATATAAACTTTAATCTCAGGATAAGTTTCAAAATAATTGTTGATAAAAGTCTCTGCTGATTTTAATGATATTCCTAAATCTTCTGACAGTCCCCAAGAAGATTTGCCATAGATTATACTAAAATTGATTGCTTTTGCTATGGAACGTTCATAGTCTGAAATATGCTCTTTGTTAAAAATTCTTTTTGCTGTTTCGCTATGAATGTCTTGATTATCGGCAAATGCTTTTTTTAAGTTCTTAATGTTTGCTAGTTCACAAACCACACGTAGCTCTATTTGTGAGTAATCAAAAGATACTAGGATTTTTCCGTTTTCTGCGGTAAAGACTTTTCTTAGTTCTTTACCTTCTTCAGTTTTAATCGGAATATTTTGTAGATTAGGCTCCTTTGATGATAGTCTTCCTGTTTTAGTCAATGCTTGTTGATAGATGGTATGTATTTTTTTATCGCCTTTTAATTTTAGGGCTTCTTTCATCCCTTCATAATAGGTTGATAGCAGCTTGCTGTATGTTCGATAACTGATAATATAGTTAATTATTGGGTGTAAACTCTTTAGTTTCATTAAAACAGAGATATCAGTTGAGTATCCTGACTTGATTTTCTTATTGGTAGGTAAACCCAATCTCTCAAAGAGAATCTCACCTAACTGTTTTGGACTATTAATATTAAAGTCAACTCCCGATAGTTGATATATTAGTGTCTCTAGTTCTTGGATTTGGCTTTTCAAGAAATCGCCGAACTCGTTTAGTCTATTTTCATCAATTGTAATCCCTTTGAACTCCATTTCAGATAGAAGACTTGCCAAAGGAATTTCTACCTCGTTTAGCAGTTCAAGTTGACTCTGTTCTTGATTTTTTGCCAGTGATACAGATTTAAGTTCTTTTATTGCTTTTACTTTTGAAATTATATGTTTAATATATCGCTCTTGGGGTGGCAAAACAAACTTAGCGCCTTTACCATAAATAAACTCATCTGATATAACATCGTTATATTCTAAGGTTTGGACTACAAGAGAAAAGTCATCTTGGTTTATTGATGGATTAATCAAATATGCAGATAATAGCAGATCAAAATCATATCCACAAGAATCAACTCCGTCCCAAAGCAAAGAAACCTTGATTTTCTTTAGGTCGAAAACGTATTTCTTAATTCTTTCATTTTGCATGAAATCGCAAAATTTTTCTGACTTAATGGCTACTTGATAAGGAAGATAATAAGTATTTTCTCCAATTATCATCCCGAACCCAAGTTTATTGTCAATGTGATAATTATCACCAAAAGACTCTAAATGTAAATACGCATGATTGTAATCAATCGAATTTGCTTTTTGAAGAGAATCCAATATCAGAAACTGGTATTCAACAACTTTTGAGTCTTTCTTGAGATTCTTAAGAAAAGAGTTAAAGTTCATTTTTTGATAAAAAGCAATCAAGGCTTGCTCATCATAACCTAGATACTCTGTTCTATCAATATTAATACTATTAGGAAAATCTGTTTTGATTGTTGCAAGATCTTTTGAAAAAAAAGCAACCTCTTTCCCTGCTATTATTTTTTCTTTTAATTTGCCTTGGATTTTTTCTACGTTTTCATAAATCTTTTCAATAGATTCAAACTCTGATAATAGTTTTATCGCTGTTTTGTTGCCTATTCCCGGTATCCCTGGAATATTATCTGAAGGATCCCCCACCATAGCTTTATAATCTTTAACTTGTGTTGTTTTAAATCCTAATTTTTCTTTGACATACTCAGGAGTGTAAATTTCTACTTCCTTTAAACCTTTTTTTGAAATCATCTGTGACACATTATTGTCAAGCAATTGAACAAGGTCGTGATCATTTGAATATATCATAATCTCATCAAACTGATCTTTATAGTTAACGACAACAGAGCCAATAATATCATCGGCTTCATAATAATCTTGATGATAATAATACACGCCTAAGGCTTCAAGGTACTCTTTCATATATCCGAACTGCTCGATTATCTCATGTGGTGTTTCAGTTCTTGTGCCCTTATAATCTTCATACAAATCATGACGATGTGTTTTGCCTTCCGAATCTAAAGCAACTAGAATATTTGTATAGCCACTTTCCAGCAATTTCGTCATTGCGTGAGCAAACCCGAAAATCCCATTTGTATATAGACCTTCTTTGGTTTGCATAAAATTTCCTGTATAAGCAGTCGCATAGAAAGAGCGAAACAGTAAGTTGCTTGCATCAATTAACAATAATCTTTTCTTCATCATTACACCTCAGGTTTCCTCTTATATTCTATCATAATCATAAAGAAAATGCACTTTAACAGTGCATTTTTACTTATCTAATATTTTTTTGGAGAATTATTAGTAAACCCTTTAAAATAAGATAATCATCTTTAATAAGCGTTTCTTCACATAATGGATGAATTATACGAGAATGGCCTCCGGTTAAAAGGACTTTTAGATCGGGTCTATTAGTCTCAACTTTGATTCTTCTAATCAAACCGTCAATCATTGAAGCGTGACCGTAAATTAAACCTGATTTAATGCAATCAACAGAGTTAGTGCCAAGAACTTTTTTGGGAACTTGAAGTTCAACTTGAGGTAAGAGTGAGGTTTGTGATACTAATGCATTCTTACTTGTGGTTAAACCTGTAGTTATTACTACTCCTTTTAAAACTCTGTTCTCAATGTATGAGAATGTGGTTGCAGTACCCAAATCGATTATTAATGCCGTTTCCGAATAGATATTACAAGCCGCAACAGCGTTTCCAATTAAATCGGCCCCAACCTCTTTGGGATTGTCGGAATTAATTTTTATTCCCGTCTTCACTCCTGCGCCAACAAAAAGTGGAACCACATTGAATCGTTCGATAAAATAATCATTGAATACATCATTAAGTTCAGGAACAACTGAAGAAATAATCGCCCGTTCACAACTGGCTATAAATTCATTCAAAACTACAGCATACTCATCAGAAGATTTGTGTTTCTCGGTATTAATGCGATAAATCTTGTCAATTTTTTCGCCGGTTAGGGAATGGCCTATGGCAATTGTAGAATTACCTATGTCAATTGCAATTATCATTATTATTCTTCCTCGTATGGATAAAGATAAGTATCTGTTTTCAAAAATGATGCCAATCTTACAACCACAACACTACCTATAAGTGCTGCCGCAATCATTTCAATGAGGCTTGCTAGCGGTACATTCACGGCTAATAAAAGGGCTATATATGGTAAGAAGTCTTCGATGAGAGATCCTGTTCCCAAAACCATGGAATATGAAGTCAGTAACATTGTTAACACCATTAGAGTATGAATAAGTGTAAGTAAGAAGAAACTGATAGCAATACCTAAATGTTTGTTTCTTGTCATTTTAATAAAAATTCTAGTAAAATCAAAGATTAGAATTCCAAAAATGAATCTTGGTAGTATTGCTACCCAAGGGAAGATAAACAATGGGCTGGCATAAATGAATGCAGCTATATTGGAGATTACTCCAAAGGCTAACCCAAGATAAATACCAAATTTTCTACCAAGTAACGCTCCTCCGATTAAAACCGGAATGTGGATAATTGTTGCTTCTAAATTAGGTGCGATTTTAATAAAGCCCAAGGTGCCTCCAAGTCCATTTGGCACCAAGCCTAAGACAGCAATAATTGCAATAAACATTGCAAGTATTGTCATTTGACGAGTTTGTTCTCGTTTTGAAATTACTTTTTTCATTTTTCCCCTTTCCAAGCCACTTATAGTGGTCTCATAAGAATTATATAATTAAACGTTTCGTTTAATCTCTTTTATTGTTTCCCAGTCAATGTCTTCGATCATTGCTAATAGCTGACTTTTCACTGCTAAATAGTCATCTATATGAATAATTGAGGTCGTAGAATGAATGTATCTTGATGGCATACCTATAGTACAGGCTAATACCCCTTCTCTTGATAATTGTGCAGCCGCAGCGTCAGTACCACCTAGAGAGTTATAGTATTGAAACTTAATATTGTTCTTCTTAGCTGTGTCTTCGATGAACTTTTTCATTCCTTGATGCAATAGGGCACGAGGATCATAGAATCTCACCATGAAACCACCACCTAAACTACCGCCAACTTCACTTTGCTCAAATGTATCAGAGCAAGGCGAACAATCAACGGCAATAAAAAGATCCGGTTTAAACTTGTAAGAAGATGTAGTGGCACCTCTTAACCCAACTTCCTCTTGAACATTTGCTCCAGCATAAAGTCTACATTTAAGTTTACTTTTATCAATTGATTCTAAAATATCGAGCGCCATGGCACTGCCAAATCGATTATCCCATGCTTTTGAGAAGATTTTTTTCCCATCCTTAGATATTTTATAGTTGTTTTCAAAAACAACCTGTTGGCCAATTTCAACCCCTAATTCTTTGGCATGATTATAATCGTCTGCTCCTATATCTAAGTAGAAATCATCAAAGCTTGAGACTTGTGAAGTTTTATTATCGCGTAATAAATGTGGTGGTTTAGCACCAATAACTCCTGGCACAAATGTTCCGTCTGCAATAACTATATTCATGTGTTGTGAGATTGCAACAACAGGATTAATTGACCCAATCGGTATAAGCTTGATTAAACCATTTTTAGTAATCTCTTTAACCATGGCTCCTACCTCGTCCATATGACCAGCAATCATCACTGTAGGACCATCAGATTCGAGATTGACACCACCAAAAATAGAACCTAGATTATCTTCAAAAATTTGATCAGCAGTTTTCTCTAGATGATTTCTCATATATAACCGAACATACTTTTCTTGCCCAGCTATTCCCGGTAACTCAACTAAATCTTTATAAAATTTTTTCATTTGTTTCTCCTCTGTATTTAGCCATAATATAATAAATAGATTTGTTGGATTTTATGAACTTTAACTCAAACTCGGTTTGAACATTATCTTTTGGAAGTTCTCGATACATGTCAACTGAAATCTTTGAAATAGAGAAATTTTGACTATTATTAAAGGACATCATTGAGTATTGAAACAAATCAAAATTATCTGTTTTTTGAATTACTTCGCCACCAATCTGTAAAACTTCAACATACTGTTTTAAAAAGTTTTGGCTAGTTAATCTTCTTTTCTCTTGTCGCTTTTTTGGCCAAGGATCAGAGAAGTTAAGATATATTCTATTTATTTCGCCTTTATTAAATATTTCCCCAATATCTTTTGCATCGAATCTTATAAGTTTCAGATTTTTCAATGGTGATATTATTGCCTTTTCTAAAGCTCTTACTAAGACAGAATCAAACTTTTCAATTCCGATATAATTGGTTTCTGGATTGTTCTCAGCTTTTTCATAAATGAACTTTCCTTTCCCACAACCAATTTCGAGTTCTATTGGATTATCATTGTTAAAAGCATTCTGCCAATTTCCAGAATGCTTCTTTGGATTAAAAATCACAATTTCAGGATAGGATTCAAGTAATTCTTTTGCGTATTTTACATTTCTCAGTCGCATTAACTATTCTCCTGCTAACATCACTATACTTTCTGCGTAAATACTTGCAGCTATAAGCATATCTTTAATTATTAAATATTCATTTGGTTGATGAGCTAGATCTTCATTACCCGGTAGATTAGGCCCAAAAGCAACAGCTTTTTTCAATATTCTTGCATAAGTACCGCCACCAATGGTTAATAGTTTGGTGTCATAATCACCAGTATATTTTATATAAGCTTCATGCAGTGATTTAACTAAATCATCTTGTGGTGAAACATAATGAGGGTTGGAATTACTTTCAAACTTATAGGTAAGTTTTAACTCTTCGCATGCTTTTAAAATCTTTTCTTCATTAACTTTAAAGTCGTAATTCCTAGGATACCTTATGTTTACCCCTATTTTGCCTTTATCACTTTCAAAATTAATGAACCCTGTATTGATTGTTAGGTCTTTCATTTCTTTATCAAAAGTATCAATTTTTAGTTTTTTTCCAAGATGATCGGCATTAAGATATTTATCAATGAATTTCACGAACGGATTTTTGCTGTGTTGAACTAGAAAGTTGATCATTAGATAAATCGCGTTAACTCCTAAATGCGGCCAAGCAGCATGTGCATTTTTCCCAAAAATAGTATAAGTGTCTTTGTATACTCTACCATGAATCTTATTATCATTTAGATACTTAATAAACTCTTTTTGTAAATTTTTCTTGAGGACAACAACACATTCATCTGGAACAACATTATATCTTTCTCCAGCTTTTAATGATTGAATTAGATCATCTTCAAACTCGCCAACAACATCGAAACTATAGATGCCTTTTTCAGCATAAATCAAAGGAAATTCTGCATCAGGAGCAAAGCCGATATCAGGCATCTTTTCTTTTTCTAGATAACGTTTAATCCCTCTCATTCCGCTTTCTTCATCTGTACCAAGAATTAGTCTAACAGTCTTGTTGAGTTTGATTCCATTATCTTTAATCATTTTCATTGCGATATATGCAGCAACGGTAGGTCCTTTATCATCCATTGCTCCACGAGCAAAGATTTTGCCATCTACTTCATATGCAGAAAAAGGTGGATTGTGCCACTTACCTCCTGCAGGAACCACATCTAAGTGACCAAGGATACCAAGAATTTCTTCTCCCTTTCCCATTTCGATATGACCAGCATAATTATCAATATTTTTAACGACAAATCCATCATCTTCACCAGTTTTTAACATTAAATCAAGGGCTTTCTTAATTTCTTTACCAAACGGTGCAGTTTTGTTTGTTGGATTATACTCATCCAATACAGTAGGTATTTTTAATAACTTTTTGACTAAATGAACATATTCTTGTTCATAGTCTTTGGCAACATCAAACCAATTCATGATTATCACTTCCTTTTGTAATATTTTATCACACTTAAAAGTTTTTTCAAAGATTATGAGCTATTATTGAATAATAATATAGCATTTGACAATGCATAAATATAAAGTATAATATATTATTATGATACAAACTCAAATTTGAAATGCAGGTAAAGTCATGGTCAGAAAAATTGTGATGAAAAATCTAACCTGTTCGAACTGTATTGCAAAAGTTGAAAGAAGAACATCGAGACTTCCTTATGTTAATTCTGCATCGTTCAACTATGCAAATCAGATTCTCTTGGTTGATTTTAAAGATGATTATAACGAAGAATTGGCATTAAAAGAAATTAAAGGCATTATTGATGTCCTTGAGGATAACATAATTACTCATTATTATGAACAAAAGGTTGAAGAAAAGAAGATTAACTTCTTCTTTGAATATCGTTTTGTTCTTTTTGGTATGTTGTTAATATTTTTTGTTTTCTCAGCTTTTAGGATAATCCCGATTATAAACAGCATTTTTGGCACATCACTAGCGCCATTAGAAAGTATCGCCAAAGATATTCTTTATTGGGTAGGTTACATTTTCTTGATTTCTAAGTTGCTTATTTTACAGTTTAAAGGCATTAAGAATTTCAATTTTTTCAATGAAAACACCTTGATGATTATTGCAACTTTTGCGGCAATGTGGATTGGAAAATATGAAGAAGGTATTGCGGTAGTTATATTGTATTCACTTGGTGAATACTTGCAAAATCGAGCTGTTCAGAAATCAAAAAACGAGATATCTGCATTAATTGATCTTAAAATTGAGTATGCAAATGTCTTACTTGATAGTAAGGTCGTCATTAAAGACCCTATGCAAGTTAAAATTGGCGATGTCGTTGTTGTTAAAAACGGTGAAAGAATTCCGATGGATGGAACCATTATTTTAGGTTCAACATCATTGAATACTTCAGAACTAACAGGAGAAGCCAAACTTAAAAACGTTCATGTTGGTGATAAAGTTTTATCAGGCAATATTAATGTTGGTGACGTTGTTCATATTGAAGTAACTCAAGAGTATAGAAATTCTACAATCGCGAAAATTATTGACTTGATTGAAAATGCGACAAATAAAAAATCTAAACGCGAAATGTTCATAACTAAATTCGCAAAGATATACACACCAATCGTTGTCGCTATGGCAGGTCTATTAATTATATATGGTTTAATCTTTCAAATAGAAAATATAGATGACTATATTTACCGTGCAGCTATTTTTCTTGTTATTTCTTGTCCTTGTTCTTTGGTTTTGTCCGTACCATTATCATATTACGCTGGGATAGGTACTGCTGCTAAACATGGAATTTTATTTAAAGGATCAACCTTCTTACATTCAATAACCGAAGTAGAGTTGATTGCTTTAGATAAAACCGGGACGCTAACACATGGGGACTTCTTTGTAAAAGAGTACAGCAACATGGAAACATTGATGTTAGCTGCATCAATTGAAAAATTCTCTAACCATCCAATTGCAAAAGCAATTGTTCAACATAATAACTATCCAACTTATCAAGTTCAAAATGTTAAAGAGATACCAGGATATGGAATAAGTGGTGAGGTTGACGGAAAAGTTTTATTAGCTGGTAGCAAAAAGTTCTTAAGTAAGAATCAAATTGTTGTTAGTTCAGAGAAACTCCCTATTGGTTCATACACTTTTGTAGCTTTAGATGGTGAGTATATTGGTTACATTATTGTTAGAGATGAACTTAAAGAAACCTCAATGGAAACTGTTCGTGATTTTACTAAAGAATATGATACGGTCATGTTAACTGGGGATAACGAAAACTCAGCTCGAGACATCGCTTTACAGTTAGGCGGTATTGAGTATTACTCAGAACTATTGCCAGAAGAAAAACTGAGTAAATTTAATGAAATAAAAACTAACTCAGTATCACTTTATGTAGGGGACGGGATTAATGATGCGCCTTTACTTAAAAACGCTGATATAGGCGTTTCGTTAGGAAGCGCTACGGATTTAGCGATTGAAGTAAGTGATGTTATTATTATCAATAACGATATTCGCTTACTTGATAAAGCTATTAGAATAGCCAAGAAAACCAGAAGTTTATCTGCTCAAAATATTGTTTTTTCTTTAGCTGTGAAGATTATTTTCTTAGCAATGTCAACAATAGGGTTAATGTGGATGTGGTTATCAATTTTTGCGGATGTTGGTGTGGCTATCCTATGTGTTTTAAACGCATTAAGGGTTATTTATCAGAAGAAATACTTAACTCGAAATATTTTAAAAAGAAAAACCTCTTGATTTTCAAGGGGTTTTATTTATGTTTTATTACTGAGTATTTTTTCTTGCCTTTTCTGATAATTGTAAACTTGTTGAAAAGTGCATCTTCTTTTTTGATTATTGCGTCTACATCGTTTACTTTAATCTCATTAACAACAATAGCATTGCTAGTTATCAATTCTCGAGCTTGTCTTTTTGAAGAAGCTAAACCTAGAGCAAGTAAGCAATCAACTAATGGCTTTTCTTCATTAATCTCTATCGACTCTAGATTGCTGAAACCCATTTCAATTTCATCAAGTTCGAGTTTAGAAACTTCACCGCTGAATAATACCTCAGTAACTTTTTGTGCCTTCAATAATTCTGAGTCACCATGAACTAATTTAGTTACTTCTTCAGCGAGTGTTTTTTGTGCCAGTCTTTTTTCAGGTTCATTTACTACAGATAGACTTAGAATATCGATTATAGCTTCATCTAAAAAGGTAAACTGTTTTAATCGTTCAATTACATCTTGATCGGCTGTATTTATCCAATATTGGTAAAACTCATAAACCGATGTTTTTGTTTTATCTAGCCAAACCGAGCCTGATTCGGTTTTGCCGAATTTTGTTCCATCAGCTTTTGTAACTAACGGGAAGGTAAAACCATAAGCTTTTGCTTCTATTGTGTGTATTTTTCTAATCAATTCTAATCCTGCGGTAATATTTCCCCACTGGTCTTGGCCACCTATCTGCAATGTACAATTGTGTTTGCTAAATAAATACTCAAAATCCCAAGCTTGAATAATTTGGTAAGAAAACTCTGTAAAAGAAATCCCATTATCTATCCTTGATTTCACTGAGTCTTTGCTCATCATGTAAGAAACATTAAAATGCTTGCCTATGTCTCTTAGAAACTCGATTGCATTGAGAGATGAAAGCCAATCATAATTATTGACGATTACTGAATTAGGCAATATATGACGTGCTTGGCGGGAAATGCCCTCAGCATTTTTGAGTGAATCTTCAATTGTCAGTAATTTTCTTTCTTGACTTTTAAAACTTGGATCGCCGATTAACCCTGTGCCTCCTCCAATTACTAAAATTGGTTTATGACCATAATTTTCTAATCTTTTAGCAACTAAATATGCCAATAAATGCCCAATATGTAAACTATCAGCAGTCGGATCAGCCCCTAGATAAAAGACTAATCTATCATTATCTAATTTTTCTTTAATTTCATCATCTGTAACTTGATATACAAGTCCACGCCATTTTAAATCTTCGAATAAACTCATTTTCCTTTTCTCCTTTAAAAAAAATAAAAATCGCCCCTATAAAAGGACGATTGTTTAACCGCGGTACCACCTTAATTCACTTTGTAGTGCTCTTGTAAAGATAACGGATTAACCGTGCCTTTTGGCATGACTCATAAGTGTAGTGATAATCCATCAACAATCAGTTTACACCAACCACTGACTCTCTATTATGTTATTAGTGGATTATTTCGCTTAATCTCAGTCTATTTAGTTGTTTGTCTTAATATAACATTATGTGGCAGCTCATTCATTTTTTGGTCATGAGGCTCGCCATCTATCTCTTGCTTCAATAAATGCATTGCTTTGACACCGATATCAATAATCGGAATATCTATGCAAGATAATTTTGGTCTTGATAAAGAAGCGTACTTCGTGTTTTGAAAACCAAAAACACTTATTTCTTCTGGTATCTTGATGCCTTTTTCAACCATACAGTTGATGAAAGATACTGCGATTGAATCTCTAACTGCAACAACTCCATCAATCAGTTTGGATTTATCACTTAATAATTCGTTGAAATGAATAGTATTTACTGTAATATCTCCACTGGTTCTAAAAATATGCATCTTTAATCCAGCTTCTTCAATCGCTTTTTGATATCCAGCTTCTTTTAAGTCATTAACCATATATTTTCTAGCAGTAGTAAGAATGTAAATATTCTTTCTTCCTTCGTCTATTAGTTTTTTGGTTGCTTCGTATCCAGCCTTAAAATAATCAATAGAAACAGTGGTCAAAGTATCATCATATGGATAAACAGTATTGGCCAAAACAACAGGAACGCCATATTCTTCTTTGATAAATGTTAGCATCTTGTACTGATCTTCATTGATTTCATCATTCATATACAAAATACCATCTGCTTGAGAGGCAACTACCTCTTGCAACATGTCAGATTCAATGTCCTGTTTGTCTTTTAAAACATATAGAATTAAAGTATAATTATACTTCTTAGCTTCAACAGCAATACCATTAACCATTTCAGCTACAGATGATCTACTCATATCTGGAACGATAATTGCTACTGAGGTTGATTTTCTACTTGCCAAGCCTCTTGCATAGGCGTTAGGTTTGTATCCTAACTCTTTAATAACTTGTAATACCTTTTCTCTTGTTTCTGGTTTAACCTTGTCCGGATTATTTAAAGTTCGCGAAACAGTAGCTAGTGAAACACCAGCTTTGATTGCGACATTATAAATAGTTGCTTTGCTCATAAAAATCAATCCCCTTTCATTCAAAGTATTAATTGAATATATTTTATCATATATTTTTTCAAGTGCAATCGCTTTTATGAAAAATTTTCATAAAAAGGTAATAAAAGCGAAAATATAAGGCTTTTGAAAGAAAAAAAGATGGAAAATCCATCTTTTTGCATGCAACTATCTTCTTTCTTTAATTCTTGATTGTTTAGCAGATAATCCACGAATGTAGCCTAGGTGAGCTCTTCTAACTTTACCGCGTCTTTTAACAACGATTTTGTCGATTACTGGAGAGTTTAACAAGAAGGTTTTTTCAACTCCAACACCATAAGAAATCTTTCTTACAGTAAATGTTTCTCCTACTCCTCCACCTTGTCTTTTTATACAAAGACCTTCAAAAATTTGGACTCTTTCTCTGTTTCCTTCTTTGATTTTGATACCAACTTCTAGTGTATCACCAGGACGGAACTCAGGAATGTCATTTCTCAAGAAATCTTGAGTGACATCTTTAATTAATTGCTGCGACATTTTGGTCAACTCCTTTAATTTTCGCCCGTGCTCTTAGATTGATCTAGCGGAGCAAAGGTCAGATATATTCTTTTCAGCGATAAGTATTATATCATAAGGACTATCATAAAGCAAATAATTTTTATTCGTTTTTAAGTAAGTCTGGTCGTTTTTGGTTTGTTTTTTGTAATTGCATCATTTTACGCCACTCTTCAATTTTTTTATGATCTCCAGAAAGTAACACATCTGGTACTTTATAACCTAAAAACTCTCTCGGTTTTGTATATTGAGGATAATCAAGCAAGTTGTTGTAAAATGAATCATTCTCAAATGAAGCGGTTGAACCAAGGACCCCTGGAATTAATCTAACGATAGAGTCAATGATTGCTAATGCAGCGATTTCGCCTCCAGTCATCACAAAATCGCCAATTGATATCTCTTCATCCACAAAGTTGTTTACTCTTTCATCGAAGCCTTCATAGTGACCACAAATTAGGACCAAATGCTTTTGTTTTAGCAGTTCCTTAGCTTTGGCTTGATTATAAGTTTTTCCTTGAGGAGACAAAAGAACCGTATGTGTTATTGACTCAAGTGATTTCAATGCATAGTAAATCGGTTCTACCGACAAAACCATTCCACTACCGCCTCCATATGGTGTGTCATCAACTGTTTTATGTTTGTTTGTTGAAAAATTACGAAAATCGACAATATCGAACTCGACTAAATTTTGCTCTTTAGCTCTTTTTAAAATGGAACTTGAAATTATTGGTTCAATCATTTCAGGAAATAAAGTTAATATGGTTATTTTCACAACAACCCCTCCATATCAATGATTTCAATTATTTCATTGTTTTGCGATAATATAAACTCATCTCTAAAAGGGATTAGCCTTTGTCCATCAATTGTTTCAATAACTAAGTAATCTCCTTGAGGATAAGTGATTATATCGATGACCACTCCCTTGATTATGCCGTTTTGAAGTATTTTCACGCCAATCAAGTCATCAACAAAGAATTCATTCTCTTCTAAAACAACTTCAAAGTTCTCGTTTATGAAAAGATCAAATCCTTTATACTTCTCAATTAAGTTAATGTCTTCGTAGTTCTCAAACAAGAGTGTTTCGGTATCCTTAATGACCCGATAATCTTTGATTTTTAAAGGAATGTTCTTGGAATCTTTAATAATATAGAGTGTATTTCCTTTAGCAAATTTATTTGTTTGCATATTTGTAAATGATTTTATTTTTACTTCGCCTTTTAATCCTCTTGTGTTAATAATTCTAGCAACTTTGTTTAACTTCATCTTCACACCTCTATACGTAATATTATAACATAAACAACTAGTATATTTTAAGTATCAATAAGCATAACTCATCTATTGAGTCACTTTGTTTATACAAAATTTAAGAAAATTCCTAAATCTTTCAGACCAAAACTTTTCTGAGTGTGTTGCGCCTTCATCAATAATTTGGTAAACATTTTCTTCTGGTAATTTCTTTACTATATAATCATGAAAAATCTTTTGCTCGCTAAAATATAGCTTGCTATATATACCATTTTCTTTAGTTCCCATGTCATGATATATAAATAGATCATTTCTTATCTTCGACTTATCTAAAAACTCATACAAGCCATTTTTGACAATATAATAAGCTGGAGAGAAGGCTCCGATTACAGAGAAAATATCTTGATACAATACCCCTAAATAGATACTAATGTTTCCTCCACAAGAACTTCCAGCAATAAATGTGTTCTCTCTGCAAGGCTTAGTTCTAAACTCTGTATCAATTATGGGTTTTAGCTCTTCAACAATAAAGCGGCCATATTCATTACCTTCAGGTTTAATCTCTTTTACTTTGTTCCGAATCAGACTTTTTGTAGCTGATCGGTTTAAGTAGTTGGAATATTCCATAATTCGATATTCATTACTGTTGTCAATACCCACTACAATAACTCCACCAATTTCTTTGTATAAATCATCCATTGTTTTCATTACTTCCCAGGAGTGATTGCTAAAAGGGGAAGGGTCATTAAGGTTCTGTCCATCATGCATATAGAGTACTGGGTAATGATAACTTGATGAATAATAATCAATCGGAAGAAAAATCCGAATGGTTTTTGTCCTATTTAGATTTGTGCTATTAAGTTCTCTTACAATAATACGCTCCATATTTTTAACTCCTATTGTGATTATACTATAAATTTAAAAATTTTTACTATAAATCGCTAAAATGAGATATAATAATACCAAAGGAGAGTTAGAATGAAAAGATTTGGTAAAATTTTACTAATTGCTGTATCAGCAATAATTGTTTTCTTACTTGGTTTTATTGTAACCTTGTGGATATTTGAGTATAGACCTGCTGACATTGCATCTTTAGAAATAGTTGATAATTGGGAAGACTTAGATACTTTTTATGTTGATAAAGCAAACGACATAACAATCCTTACTTTTAACATTGGTTATGCTTCTTTAAGCTCGACTGAAGATTTTGTTATGGACGGTGGACAGAAAGCCAGGATGGACAGCAAAGATGAGGTTGAGACAAATTTGCAAGGCATAGCTAGTATTTTGAATAATAACCCAGCAGATTTTTACTTATTGCAAGAAGTTGATGTTGACAGTAATCGTTCCTATAATATTAATCAACTAGTCTATTTTCAGGATGTTTTGGGAAAATCATCGGTTCTAGCTTATAATTATCGTTGTATTTTTGTACCTTTTCCGTTAAATTTTTCTCAAATGATGGGAAAAGTTAACTCAGGTGTAGTTACTTTCAGTGATTTTTACTCTGATTCTGCTGAAAGGCATCAACTTCCAGGAAGTTTTGCTTGGCCAGTAAGATTAGCAAATCTAAAAAGAGCTATGATTGTAACAAGATATCCAATAAAAGATAGTGATAAGTTCCTTGTTGTAATTAATGTCCATTTATCTGCATACGATGATGGAACCATGCGATTAGAAGAGATGGAAGCATTAAAGGAACTAATGCTTACTGAATACAATAATGGTAATTATGTGGTGGTTGGTGGCGATTTTAACCAAACATTCCCTCAAGCAGTTATATCTAATCAAGATCAAAATATCGAATACTTATATGAGCTTAAAGATCCAAAGCTATGGGAGGCTTTTCCGATGGAAGAAACTTGGTTTATTGAAAATGGCTTTAGCTTTGGTGTTGACATAAATACGCCAACATGCCGATTATTGAATCAACCGTATGACACAGTTAACCCTCAAAATAATCAGTACTATGTAATAGACGGTTTCATTGTTTCGAATAATCTCACTATTCAAACCGTTACTACTCTTGATGAAGGATTTAAGTATAGCGATCATAATCCAGTCCTTATTACAATTGGTCTAAACTAAAAAGATTAAGCAGAACTTTAAATAGAAAGTTCTGCTTTTTTTTTGATTCCTCTTGACAAACAATACATCGCATAGTATAGTATTGTGTATAAGGGGGTATCTATGGATATACAACTAAAAAAAGGTCTTCTAGAAACCATGGTTTTGGCTTCACTAAAATATGAAGACTCATATGGTTACAAAATCATTCAGGATATCTCCAATATCATGGAGATAAGCGAATCTACTCTTTACCCAATTCTTCGGCGACTGGAGAATCAAGGATTGGTTAGAACGTATAATACTGAGTTTAACTCTCGGATAAGGAAGTATTATCAGATAACTAAAGTTGGAAAATCAAAACTAAGCGAAGCACAAAACGAGTATGAAGAAATAAAATCTTTATATGATTTTATATTGAGGTAAAAGAAATGAAAAGAAAAGAGTTTATAATTGCACTGAAAAACAAATTAAGCAAAACAAATAAACTTAATCGCGAAGAAGTCATCTTCTACTATGAGGAGTTAATTCAAGACGCTATAGATAATGGTGAAGATGAAAAAGAGTTCATTTCCAGATTAGGAAACATTGATGAAATAATTATAAAAATCAGTGATGATGAAAGTTTTTTGGTTAATATTAAAGAAAAGAACCAGAATTACTTGTCTTCATTGTTGAATAGCACCGTAAGATTGATTAGTTTGATTATCTATTATTTTCTGATGGTAATTCTTGGAGTTGTAGCAATTAGCCTTCTTGTTAGCGGAGGGGTATTCTTGGTTCAAACATTGATGTTTTGGGCAAAAAATGCTATTGAGTCAGTCGATTACCTCACCTTGATTGGAATTATACTTATTGGTGTAGGACTAATCATTTTGGGAATAGAAGGAATTAAGTCATTAATAAGTTTTGCAAGAAATTTAAGATTTATAATTATTAGACAGACTAAGAATATTTTTAGTCGAGAAAGGAAAAAAAATGAGTAAAGGTTTAAAAATTGGATTAGGGATAATACTTCTTGGTTTAGGAATTGTTATACTTGTTAGTTTAAGCACAGAAGGTAGATTCTTCTATATAGATGAAACGCAATTTACATATCATGAAGTCACCTATGATTACGATGAGTTTGCGGAAATTAAACTGGGATTTAGTAACCGAAGTGTTAAGGTCTTACCAAGTGACACAAACGAGTTTAAATTAGTATATTACGTTCATGAAAGAGAAACACATACTGAAAGCACAGATAATAATAGACTTGAGTTAAAAATTGAGATGAAGTGGTACAACAGTTTCTTTACAATTTCTAGTTTTAGCAATCAAAATTATTACCTTGTGGAAATGTATGTCCCTCAAGAAGACATTAAATACAATTTGGATATAGGCACTTCAAATGGTGCTATTAATATTGATGACTTAAGTGTTTTTGAAAAAATCCAATTGACTTCTTCCAACGGAGAGCTTGCTTTAAAAAACATAAACTCTCCAATTATCGATCTAAAAACATCTAATGGAAGAATTGATCTAAATAATGTAACTTCAACTACAAATATTAAAGGTGTAACATCTAATGGCCGAGTAAACCTGCAAGATGTTACCAGCCCAGATATGAATTTCACTACTTCAAATGGTAGAATAATCGGGAATAATCTTAATTGCAATAATCTAAGATTAGTATCATCAAATGGCGATATTGAAGCTAATGTTATTGGAGTTTCAGAAACTTATAGAGTCAGGTTAAGTACTTCTAATGGCGATAAGATTTACAATGGCATCAAAGTTAGTCAATCAGATTTTAACACCGATCAAAGTAATTACATAAATATCTCCTCATCAAACGGTAATGTTAGCTTGTCATTTATCAATTAATTAGGACTTTTATAAGTCCTTTTTTTTATTTTTACGTAAGATGTTTATAAGTCATTTCTCATTATGATATAATATTGGTAATTCGAGAGGCTATTATGAAGAAGTGGTTGAAAGATTTATTTGACGGCATAATTAATATTTTTCGTCATTACGGATTATTCTCATTGTTTTTAATCCCGATTTTTTTCCTACTCAATCTATCCTACGCAGTAGTTACAAACGCGGAAAAAACTTCACTTGAAACACAATATTTGTCTATTGCAAAAGAGAAGGTTAATGTAATAGATTTTATAATATCTAGCGCTGTTGTACAAACAAGTCTAGATATGTTTGTGATTGCTGACGCTGATGAAACCCAGACATTTTGGCTTAATCAAGATCCTTCTAATCTACATGATTTTGAACAGCTGTTATATCGATTTTCCAGTAATAAACCTCAGTTTGCTGATGTTGAAGTATTGGATTTAGAGGGTGATCAAATCGCCTGGCTAGATCGGCAAAGTGGAGAGATGAAAATCGTTGAGCCAGAGAATCTTGTTAACAGGGCTGACAAAGATTTTTTTGATGTAGCACAGAGTTTAGAGAAAAACGATATATATATTTTACCTTTATATTTATCTGTGGAAATAATTGATGAGATAGAAGTAATTAAACCAATGGTCAGTTTTGTTATTGCTATGTATGATTCTCATAACACAAAACAAGGATACTTAATGGTGGATTATAATGGGGTTTTCTTACTGAATATCTTCAACAGCTATGTGGTAGAGGACAATAAACATATAGAACTAGGCATTGTTAACCAGAACACCACTTGGGAGATAACTAGTGGTTTTAAGAAATATATCAAAAATGATCAGACCTTTCAAGAAAGTACAGATACTTACATAAACTCGCAAGAAATTGAAGTCTACTTTAAAAGCATCAGTTTAAATCAAGATTTTATTGGCAATATTATTAATGAGGATGAAGAATTTGTTATTTTTTCATTCATTGATTATGCTGGAGTTTATCATGAGTTGGGAGGACTATTACTTAGAGTTCCATTTTTTGGTTATTTTTTGAATGTTATCGTTTTGATAGCTGTATTCTATCTAGCCAAAGTATTCAAAACAAGAAGCGATAATAGAATACTTTTAAATGCAAATATGTACTTATCTGATAAAAATAATGATGGTGTTTTAATAACGGATGAGAAGAGTCACATTAATTATGCAAACAAGGCTTTTGAAGATATCTATGGCTATAAACAAGAAGAGATTGTCGGGAAAAACCCAAACGAAATTCTTGGCATTTCGACTTATGTAATAAAAGGTACTATTTTAAGAAACTCTGAGATGATATCAAAACACATATGGAATATAAGTAGAAAAGAAATCTTGATTCTTAAGTTTCTGAGAATTAAACCTGAGACCACTTCTAGCGGTTTGGTTAAGCATTTCTTAGGAATCTATTCAAAGCCACAAATTGAGATGGAAGAGCTGGCTTATGCCTTTAATTATGACTCAATTGAATCATTTAAGTTGTTTGCAAAGGCTTTTGAGGACGTCGATTTAAAGGCTAACAGAACTTGTTTTGCAGCAATCCGAATATCCAATGAAAAGACCAAACAAATGTTTGACAGCAAAACAAAAACTAACTTGTCTCCGTATGCTTTTGCAGAATTCTTAAGACTTAACCTTAATAAAAAATTTAAAATAGCCGTTCCATATGATCAATATGTAATAGTTCATGTGTCACTAGATCAGACAGAACAGAATTTTGAAGAGTTTATTGAGCATCTTCATTTTCTTATCGAGAAGTACAAACAGCAACCAAATATTAATTCATTTTTGGAATACAAAATCGGAGTTGCATTAGCAAATAATCTAACTTCAACAAAAGCTGACCTAATCGAAAATGCTTTTATTGCTCTTCAGATGTCAAAATCGCAAAAAAATGTTAAACACATAGTTTATTCTGATGAGATAAAGAAAATTATAAAAAGAGAAAGAGATATCTATAATCAGTTAGAACAAGGGTTTAATTTTGATGAGTTTTATCTGCAATATCAAGTTCAAAAGAACTGTCGAACAGACACTTATATTGGTGTTGAGGCGCTTCTAAGATGGAACAATTCGGTGCTAGGCAATATTTCGCCTTTGAGTTTTATTCCCATAATCGAGAATAGTTTTTATATAAATAGATTAAGTACCATTGTAATGAAAAAGATTATAAAAGATTTCTCACCATATATTGAACATTTACGAGAAGACTTCAGAATTGCCATTAACTTAACTTCCTTCGATTTTTTCAGTGAACAAATAATTCGAAGTTTAGTTGAAATGATTGAAAGAAGTTCACTTAAGACAAAGAATTTTACTTTTGAGATAACTGAAAGTGGATATTTAGAAAACAAGGATAAAACTAATTCAATCATCAAATATCTACATTCAAAGAACATTATTGTTGCTATTGATGATTTTGGCACAGGCTTTTCTTCTCTAGAAGTTCTCAAAAACATAAACATAGACAAATTAAAAATTGATCGTACCTTTATCAAGGATTATCCAGAAAAAGATAATGGTGAAATATTTAAAACTATGGTAAACATTGGTAAGGCAATGCAACTAGAAATATTATTGGAAGGGGCGGAAACAAAAGAACAGGTCGATTTTGCATTAGCCAATGGCTGTGACGAAGTCCAAGGTTATTACGTTTCGCAACCAATATATATTGAGAACTTTGTCAAAAAATATCTTAATAAGAAATCGGACTTCTAGAGTCCGATTTTATTTGATTGAGTCAAGTATATCAGTTAATCTTAAGGTAAATAAACAGCTTTACTGGAGATGTTAAGACTTATTTATTGTTTCCTTAATTGATTTTGTTATCATATCATAATACACTTCATCAATAATAAATTTTTTAACGAAAATTAAATATGCTAAACCTATAAGAATCACCGGTAAAATGGTAATTGATAACCTTAACCCTAGTTTCATAGTAGAGTTTGCTTGATCTTTGAAAGCAAAATCAGCAGCGTTATTAATGTACATTTCTTCTTTTCCGTCATTATTGTCATCTCTAAACTCAACTCGTTCAAGAGCATCATAGATTGCCTCTTTTTGTTCTTCTGACATAATTAGTTCATCAAGAATACCGGTTCGTAAAGTTATATTGTTTTTATAATTTACCTGTTCAGAAATGGTCATCATGTCAAAATAGTTTTTTTGAGCTTCTAGTTGCGATACATTTTGACTTAGCATGTAAATTCCAAAAATAATTAATACTAAAGTCATAATACCTTGTTGAATCGCACTGGCTAACTTAACAACAAAAGGTCTAAGTGAAAACAAAATCGCTTCATTTCGTTTACCAGTTTTGTACTCATTGTACTCAATTGTATTTGTCATATTAATGATGATTGTCATATAGAGAATCGCTTGTCCGCCAAAGCATAAAGCTCCAAATATACAAACAGTAAGGATATTTATTGGTATAAAACTTAAGTAACCCATCAGTAAGAATAAAATGTATCCGAGAATAATTATTGCGACACTAAAAAACATCAATTGAGCTCTAGTGAACTTTTTCGCAAGCACGGCATAGAAACTCTGTACAAGAATAGTTACGACACCAAACGTTGCAATAAAAATCAATACAAGGGTCCCACTGTATCCAAGTTCAATATAAAAGAAGTTATATCCTAGAGAAACTAAAATTCCACTCCCTATTGTGTATAACAACAATGCTAGTGTTACCCATAACAACTGGTCGTTATTCTTTATTGATAGAAACATTTGTTTTAAGGTTATCTTTTCTTCTCCCTCAGGCGAAGTCTCTTTTGGTTCCTTAACTCCAAATAATGTTAATGCAGTACAAATCAAAAAGAATAGTACAAAAGTTATTGAAATAATTCGATACCCTTGAACAGCATTTCCAACTGTAAACAAACTGACAACAGCATTGGCTAAGAAGGCACCTACAGCTGCGAAAACAACAACCATAGAAGCAATTTGGTCTCTCTTCTCTTTAGTTCTTGAAAGATTTGGAAGCAAAGACCAGTAAGGGATATCATTTAATGTCCAAGAAATCTCCCATACAAAGTAGATAATTGCAAAGAAGACGACAAAAGTTGCTCCAGTTGGTCTGAGATTAAACATCAGTAGAACGGCGATACTTGTTAGGACAGCACCGATTAGAATCCAAGGCTTAAACTTGCCGAAACGAGATTTGGTGTTTTCTACTATACTACCCATAATTGGATCATTAATTCCATCCCAAATTCTTCCAAATACCAGGATAATCCCAATAGCAAAAAATTGTCCTTGAGTAAGACCCAATCCCGAGAACTGAATATAGGTCATTAAAAAAGTTGCAACTAAAGTATACATCATATCTCTACCAACGCCACTTACACTATATGTCCACTTATTTTTCCGGTATACCCTTTCTTCAAATCGTTCAATTTCGTTCATATGTTCCTCCGTTTATGGTACTATTAAATTAATTATATCAGTTTTTGATTTTAAATAAATAGAGCAACTTATTTTTACAGAATATGGTATAATATTGAAAGATGGGAGAGATATTTAATTGAAGATGATTACTAATTATGATAGTTTTTTAGAAACTATTAAGCAAGATTTGTGTGTAATTATTGCTAAAACTAAAACATGTGCTGTCTGCAAGCCAATGTCAGATAAACTTTTTTTATTTATGAAGAACTACCCTTCAATACCTACCTATGAGCTTTACTTGGAGGATGTCGAGCTTTTTCAAGGGCAGCAATTAGTTTTCACTGTTCCAACCGTTATTGTCTATAGTGATTCAAAAGAAATCTTACGAGAATCTCGATTTATTGGGTTCGAGAAGTTAACAAGATTGTTTAGTATTTACTTAGGTGAAGGAGAAGAATAGAACTTATGTTACTAAGTTTAGGGCTGATTATTGTATTAGGTTTATCATTAAATGCAATCCTGGTAAGAATAAAAGTTCCAAGTTTGATAGGTTACATCATTACTGGAATAATTCTAGGTCCTTATGTTTTGGACTTAATTGATCCATCAGTTCTTGAAATCTCAGCAGATTTGCGCAAGATAGCTTTAATAGTAATCTTATTGAGAGCGGGTTTGACATTAGATTTAAAAGATTTGAAATCTGTAGGTAAAGCGGCTTTATTGTTAAGTTTTTTACCAGCAACTTTTGAAATTGTCGCCATTGCTTTTTTGTCTCAACTTTTCTTTGATATAACATTATTAGAAGGATTTATCCTCGGAAGTGTTGTTGCTGCTGTTTCTCCAGCAGTTATTGTTCCTCGAATGATTAGTTTAATCGAAAAGAAAAGAGGAACAAGTAAAAGCATTCCTCAAATGGTTTTAGCTGCTAGCTCAATTGATGATGTGTATGCAATAGTATTGTTTACTATCTTTATCCAGATGTATCAAACGAACTCTTTTGCTGTTACTGATATTCTTTTATTTCCAGTATCAATTATTTTCGGAGTTGTTGTTGGGATTTTATCCGGATTCTTCTTAGTAAAATTCTTTAAAATCTTTCACATTCGTGATACTATAAAAATTCTAATTATTTTCGGCCTTGCTTTCATTCTTGATTATGCAGAAGCATCGCTTAAGAATATTGTGCCGTTCTCATCATTGTTAGCGGTAATTACTCTAGGTTTAACAATCTTGAAGAGATATCCTGTACTTGCTGAAAGACTAACAATTAGATTCTCAAAGATTTGGGTTGTGTCTGAAATGATTCTATTTGTTTTAATTGGTGCTTTGGTAAATATACTGATAATATCTAAAGTAGGAGTTAACTTCATTTTATTACTTCTATTAGCGATGGTTGTTAGATTTGCAGCAGTACTAATCTCTACTGGTGGAATCAACTTAAATTTCAAAGAACGTTTATTTGTTTTCTTCGCTTATTTACCTAAGGCCACAGTACAGGCTGCTTTAGGAGCAATACCATTATCCCTAGGTTTACCAGCGGGTGAAATAATCCTTGGTGTTTCGGTGCTTTCAATCTTTTTAACTGCACCTGTCGGGGCAATTCTAATTGATCAAACTCAGAAAATATTATTATAAAAAAAAGCGGTTGATTATTATTCTGCCGCTTCTTTTTTTGGATTTTGACCGTGAAACTGATAATAAGTAGTCTCTATTCTACCATTATAAAGTTTTCTTCTTCGATCAGCTTTTCTTCCAAAGATTTTTTCGAAATCTTGGTCAGATGTAATAACATAAACAGATAGTGTCTTTAAAGGACTTATTTTTTTAGCGAATTCTTTATATAGATCCTCAACCTCATCTTTTTCTGATAATCGTTCTCCATAAGGTGGATTTGTTATTATAATAGAGTAATCATCTTGAATTTCGAAATCTTTAAAGTCTTTTACCGTAAACTCAATTGCATCAGAAAGACCTGCTTCTTCTGCATTTTCAATTGCCGCTTCAATGTTTTCCTCAGAGATATCATATCCATAGATTTGCAACTCAAGATCATCTTTGATTGCTAGATATGCTTCTTTTGAAACTTCTTTCCAAACTGACTCTTCAATCATTGGCCAAGTTTTAAAAGCAAAGTCACGAGCTAATCCAGGAGCGATGTTTCTTGCAATCATTGCTGCTTCGATGCAAATTGTACCAGATCCACAAAATGGGTCTACAAGAACCCGATTCTTATTCCAAAAACTTAAGTAAACTAATGCTGCGGCTAAGGTTTCTTTAAGCGGTGCAGTTACTGCACTTTGACGATAACCTCTTTTATGGAGAGCTACTCCAGAAGTATCGATTGTGAGAGTGGCGATATCTTTCAATATTGATACCTTCACATTAAAAACCGGTCCGTTCTCTGGGAACCAACTTATCTTGTACTTATCTTTCAGGTTCTCTACAATAGCCTTCTTCACAATCGCTTGTGAATCTGAGATTGAGAACAAAGTTGACTTCACTGATTGGCCATCGACGGGAAACTTGCCATTCTTAGGAATAATTTCGCTCCAGTTTATTTTTTTTGTATTATCAAACAACTCATCAAAAGTAAGAGCTTTAAACTCCGCTACTTTTAGTAAAACTCGATCGGCACAACGTAACCAAAGATTGGCTTTTACAATCCCAGAAATATCTGACAAAAAAGTCACTTTTCCATTCTCTGTACCAACTATTTCAAATCCTAAATCGATAAGTTCTCTTTTAACAATAGCCTCAAGCCCAAAAGTCGTTGTGGCAATTAAATGATATTGTTTCATATTTGTCTCCTAATTCATTTATTTTTTACGAAAGAAAATCCTCTTATCAATCAAGATAAGAGGACATTACTCAAAATCAACGGTTAAATTAACTTGAGCAGACCGAGAAACAAGTTCGTGAATTGAACAATACTTGGTCCCTAATTCAGCTGCTTTAAGTAGTTTTTCTTTATCACTAGGATTCTTGATAGTCATCTTCATATTTACAACTTCTATCACTTTTGATTCAGGATTGTCTCTTGATCCAGTTACCTCAATTTTTACGTCAGTGAACTCAAGCCTCATTTTAAGAGCAACAGATAAGAAGGTTGCATAGAAACATGAACCTAAAGCGCCAAAAAACATATGATATGGATATAAACCTTCATCTTGATCACCTAGTTTAGCAACACTTGTTGGTGTGTATAACTCACCTTTAAAATCCATATCCCATTTCAAAACTACTTTATCATACGCCATAATATCACCTCTTTTGTTATTATACTATAAAACAGATAGTTTTGCTAATAATTAATTCAATATTTAAAAAGGAGAAAATAAGGTAATTAATTGTTTATTTGTAAGCGCTTTAGTGTTATAATTTATATGGGTATTTTTTTTTGAAAAAATGACAAAAATTATATTTTATAGGAGGGCTTTTTTATTTTGAAACACAATTTTTATGGTAGGAGTTTACTAACACTACTAGACTACAACAAAGACGAAATCCAAGAGTTGTTAACTTTATCGGCTAAGTTGAAAGCAAAGAAACATGCCGGATTGGAGTGTCTACCTTTAAAAGGAAAAAATATTGTCTTGTTATTTGAGAAAGATTCAACGAGAACTCGTTGTGCATTCGAAGTCGGCGCGTATGATTTGGGAATGAGTGTAACATATTTAGGGCCAACAGGATCACAGATGGGGAAAAAAGAAAGCATTAAAGATACTGCAAGAGTTCTAGGAAGAATGTATGATGGAATTGAATATCGTGGTTTTAGCCAAGAAACTGTTGAAATACTAGCCAAATATTCTGGAGTTCCAGTTTGGAACGGTTTGACTGATAAATATCATCCAACTCAAATTCTCGCTGACTTTTTAACTATAATCGAGAAGTTTGGACATTTAGAAGGTATTAACTTCACATATTTCGGTGATGCTAGAAATAATATGGGCAACTCATTAATGATAGGTTCTGCAATCATGGGGATGAATTTTACTGCTTGTGCTCCAAGTGACTTATGGCCAAGTCAAGATTTAATAGACAAGTGTTATGAGCTCGCTCAAGTTTCTGGGGCAAAGCTCAATTTCACTGAAGATATTAGTGAAGGTGCAACAAACGCAGATGTTATTTATACAGATGTATGGGTTTCGATGGGCGAGCCAGAATCTGTTTGGAAAGATAGAATCGAAAAACTAACTCCTTATCAAGTTAATAAAAATGTTATGGACATGGCAAATGAAACTGCAATTTTTATGCATTGTTTACCTGCATTCCATAATCGCGAAACTTTAATGGGTGAAGATATTTTTAATAAGTTTGGGATGGATGCTTTAGAAGTAACTGAGGATGTTTTTGAATCAAGTCAATCTGTAGTTTTTGATGAGGCAGAGAATCGTCTACATACTATTAAGGCTGTCATGTACGCTACTATGAAGGAGCAAAAATGAGAAAAATTGTTGTTGCATTAGGGGGGAACGCTTTAGGAAATTCTCCTATTGATCAAATAGAGAAAGTAAATCACGCAGTTAAACCAATAGTTGAACTTGTTCAACAGGGAAATGAAGTAATTCTTGCCCATGGTAACGGCCCTCAAGTAGGAATGATTAACTTAGCATTTGAAACAAGCAATCAAGTTGCAAAATCACAACCCGACATGCCTTTTCCAGAGTGCGGAGCGATGTCACAAGGGTATATAGGTTATCATTTACAAAATGCATTATTAACAGAGTTAAGAGATAAAGGGCTAAAACAACAGGTTGCAACTGTCGTCACTCAAGTTGAGGTAGATAAATCAGACACTGCTTTTGATAACCCATCAAAACCGATTGGCTCGTTTTACGATTACGAAACAGCTCAGGTTTTTGCAAAAGAAAAAGGGTATATCATGGTTGAAGATGCTTCAAGAGGTTACCGTAGGGTTGTTCCAAGTCCAAAGCCAGTGAATATTGTTGAACTAGATGTTATTAAGACTTTGGTTAAAGCCGGACACTTAGTAATAACGGTTGGTGGAGGCGGAATACCTGTGGTCAAAGAAGGAAATCGATATATTGGTGTTCCAGCTGTTATTGACAAAGATTTTGCTAGTGCAAAACTTGCTGATTTACTTGATGTTGATATGCTAGTGATTTTGACTGCTGTCAATAAAGTAAAAATAAACTTCAATACTCCAGAAGAAAAGGATTTAGATCACGTCACTATTCAGGAAATAGATGAACTAATAAACCAAGGTCACTTCCACAAAGGTTCAATGCTGCCAAAAATCGAAGCAGCTAAGCTTTTTGTAAGTGGTAAGAAACATCGAACAGCAATTATAGCTTCTCTTGAAGAGGCTAAAGAGGCTCTGCTTGGTTTAACAGGAACGAGGATAACAAACTAATGCGAAGAAATGATGTAAGAGTAGCTATTTGGGGATTCGGAGCTATGGGTTCAGGAATGGCTAAAATGATAATTGAGAAAAAAGGGTTTGATATAATTGGTGTTTGTGATGTATATTCTGGGTATATTGGTAGAAGCATTTTTGAGATTCTAGCAGTAGACAACCCATATAGTCATGATGTTATTGTTACTAATAATATTGATGAAGTACTGGACATTGGTTGCATAGATGTTGTTTTATTAGCAACCGATTCTTATACTTCAACAGCTTTTCCAAAGATAGTAAAAATTATTAATAAAGGAATAAATGTTATTTCAACTGCAGAAGAAATGGCATATCCAAAAGCGAACGAGCCAGAGCTTTCAGAACAATTAGATAAGTTATCAAAAGAAAAGGGCGTAACAGTATTAGGAACAGGTGTTAATCCTGGAATGATGATGGACCTTTTAGCTATTTGTATGTCAGGTGTTACTGAAAATGTGAGAAGGTTTGAAATATCAAGAATTAATTCATTGTCACCATTTGGCAAAACAGTTATGGAAGAACAAGGTGTAGGTCTAAGTCTTTCAGAGTATAACGAGAAGAATGAAAAAAATGAGATTGCTGGTCATGTTGGGTTCAAAGAATCAGCATTTATGATAGCAGAAGCCTTGGGCTTGAAGGTTGTTGATTTTAATCAATCAATGAAGCCAATTATTACGGAATTTGATCGTAAGAGTCCTCATGGTTTTGCTGGAGCTGGTGATGTTTGTGGCGTTGAAATGAGCGCTATTGCGGTTTTAGATAATGGAATAGAAATTATCCTATATCACCCTCAACAAATCGAACCAGAAATGGCTGGAGTTAGCACTGGAGACTACATTAAAATTTCTGGAAAACCAGAAATCAATCTTGCAAACAGTCCGGAAGTTGAAGGTGGCATTGGAACAATCGCTATATGTGTAAATATGATACCTCATGTTATTAATGCTAAACCAGGTTTAGTAACAATGATTGACCTGCCGGTTCCTCGAGTCATCATGGGAGATGTAAGAAAATTAATTAGAGAGGATTGATAAATTTGGTAAAGAAAGGTTCTTGGGTTAGAATTAAAAAAATTGTTCTTAAACCAGGAGAAAGATCGACTAATTTACCTGAATCAACCAAAATGGTTCCTCTTTTACTTTGGGTAAAAGGTTTTTTACTTGAAGATTCTAACATAGGTAGTATAGTTGAAATAAAAACCAAAACAGGCAGGATAGAAACAGGAGAACTAATTGAAGTTAATCCTGCTTTTCTTCATACTTACGGAGATTTTGTCCCTGAAATCCTTGAGATTGATAGAATAGTAAAAGATACACTATATGGAGTTGATAATAATGAATAACTCTTATGAAAGTGTTTTATCTAGAAAAAATGAAATAATGTTCAACTCTGTTGGAATTGATTATTCAAAATACGAGTTAACCAATATTGCTTTTGATTATGAGGCTTTGATGTCTGATTTAAACATCAGTTTAGATGAGATAGTAAAGATTCAACTTGATAACGGTGTTGGTGAAACGCCTTTAAAAGAATGTAAGAATCTGACAAGTTTAGTTAGAAAAGTATCCAAACCTGGATTTGGTGCAAGAATTTTTATAAAAGATGAGGCTTTAAATGATTCAGGAAGCTTTAAAGCTAGAAGAGCCAGCATCTCATGTTATCAAGCAAAAAAACTCGGCTTTAAGGGTGTCATAGCGGCTACTAGCGGTAATTATGGGGCAGCAGTTGCTTCACAAGCCGCTAAGTATGGTTTAAAGTGTATTATAGTTCAGGAATGCTATGATTCAAATGGAGTTGGCCAACCTGAGATTATTGAAAAGGCAAGAGCATGTGAAGCTTATGGCGCTGAAGTTGTTCAACTGAGTGTAGGTCCGGAATTATTTTATAAGTTTCTTTTACTATTGGAAGAAACTGGGTACTTCAACGCTTCACTGTATACACCATATAGTATTATTGGGATTGAAACTTTAGGTAAAGAAATTATACACGATTGTCAAACAATGCTTGGTCGAAATCCAGATATGGTGATATGTACTAATGCTGGTGGTGGAAATGTAACTGGTACAGCTAGAGGTATATATAAATCTACTACTGATAAAATTCAGATAATAGGTGCAAGTGTTAATTTAAAAGGATTACATATGGCAGATGATAATGACTTTAATCGAAAGTCATTTACTACTGGTCACACAGGTTTTGGATTGCCTTTCATTATCAATCCTGACCGTAGTGATGTTCCAAGATCAGCAGCAAGACCTTTAAGATATTTAGATCGATATGTTACAGTTAATCAAGGCGAAGTATTCTTTATAACTGAAGCCTTATCTGTTTTAGAAGGAATTGAAAGAGGGCCCGCAGGGAACACATCATTGGCTGCAGCTTTCGCTTTAGCAAAAGATCTTGAGCAAGATAAAATTATCGTTGTTCAAGAGACGGAATACACATCTGCTGGAAAGCATCATCAAGCACAACTAGATTTTGCTCGAAAAAACGGAATAGATATCTGTTTTGGCGATCCAAAGACAGAAGTTGCAGGTAAGAATATTGTCTTACCTAAGCGTGTAGATTTGATTGGATACAATGAAGTTGATTTGATGATGATTAGAAAAAAATACATTCAAAATCAACTTTTAAAGACTAAAAAAATTACTAAGGGCGATATCGATTTCTTGGTTTGCGAGACAAATTCTAGTTATGAGTTTGTTGTTGATGAATTAAGAAAATATAACATAGTATGGGAGGAATAATAAGTGACTAACCGCAAGAATCGAGAAGATAATTATTTGGCAAGAAATCATCATTTAAGGGATTTGACTGATGAGCAACTAAAGGAAATGTTCTGGGATTTAGCAGATAAAACTGTCAGTCCTTTGGTAGATTTATCATATACCCATACTACTCCTGCAATTGAAAGAAGTGTGCTTTTGCGAATGGGTTTTTCTAGTCTAGAAGCTAAAGACCTTGTTGAAAAAGTTTTAAACCATGGTTTAATCACAAAAGGAGCTGGACATGTTGTTTATAGGTTGTCAATAATTGAAAAAACTGATATCAGAACTGCAGGGCTAATGTTGATTAATGATAATGGTTGGGATAAAGTAAGGTCAAGTTTTATGGTGAAAACAAATGAATAAGAATGAAAAGTTAAATGTTATAGAAATTCTTAAAGACTTAGATAAATATGAACCACGTAGGAGAGGTTGGGCGTGGAGAGAAGCAGTTAAGAATCTTGAGTTAGCTGGAAATGTTTATACCGACGCTTCAAAATCTTTGAAAAACAGCGTTCCTCTTCCAGCAGCTAAATACTTTGATAACATCGACCCTCAACCTATACAAGTCATTACTTCAGAAATAGCTAGTGGCCGTTTTGAAGATGATATTAGGAGAATGCGAATGGCTGCTTGGCACGGCGCTGATCACTTAATGGTTATCAGGACTGCTGGGCAATCACATTTTGATGGTTTGATTGAGGGGACTCCTCAAGGGGTTGGTGGGGTTCCGATTACAAGAAAACAAGTAAGAGCTCAAAGAAAAGCTTTAGATATTATTGAAGATGAGGTTGGTAGACCGATAAACTATCATTCATATGTTAGTGGGGTTGCTGGTCCAGATATTGCTGTTATGTTTGCAGAAGAAGGTGTCAATGGGGCTCATCAGGACCCCCAGTATAATATACTATATCGGAATATCAATATGGTTAGATCATTCATTGATGCTGCTGAAAGTAAAAAAATAATGGCATGGGCTGAAATACTGCAGATTGATGGAGCTCATAACGCTAATGCTACAGCAATGGTAGCTTGGAAAGTGATGCCGGAATTAATGGTTCAACATGCTATTAATAGTTTGTTTTCTGTTAAAGTAGGAATGAAGAAAGAAAACATCGCATTGTCAACTGTACCTCCTGCTGCTGTTCCTTCTCCTGACTTAAAAATTAATCTCCCTTATGCAAAAGCACTAAGAGATTTTTTCAGTGAATATAAAATGAGAGCACAAATGAATACTAAATATATGGAGTCATCAACAAGGGAAGCAACTGTTACTCACGTTTTAAATATGATGATATCCAAGCTCACATCAGCTGATATTCAATCGACGATTACACCTGACGAAGGTAGAAACGTTCCTTGGCATATGTATAATGTTGAAGCCTGTGATACTGCAAAACAAGCTTTGATTGGTATGGATGGTTTATTGGAAATGGTTGAATTGAAAACTGAAGGATACCTTCCTCATAAGGTTAGGGAGCTAAAAGAAAGAGCAATCTTGTTTTTTGAAGAATTACTTGCAGTTGGTGGTTATTTTCAAGCAGTTCAAGATGGTTTCTTTATCGATTCAGGAATATACCCAGAGAGAAATTACGATGGCATATCAAGAAAGATTAATGGGGGTATTGGGGCTGACACAGTTTACGAAAGAGATTCTGACTACTTTGCACCTGTTACCGCACATTTTGGATATAATAATATTTCACAATATGGTTTGAAAACTGATGATAATCCAGCAGACCTTATTGGTGGTTCGACTTTTGAAGATCGTAGTAAAATTCAGTATATTGACGAACTTGATGAAGAGGATAACGTCAATGTTAGATTGCAAACCACAAGTAAATACTTAAACTCTAATATTATTAAACCTGAAGTAGAGTGGGCTGGAGATGGTATGTTGGTTGTAGATGTTACTCTACCTACATCAGTTAGATACGCAGAAGCTGCAGCATTACAGATTGCAAAAAACATGAACTTAATCGACGCTGAAGTTATACATAAAGAAATACTACAGAATGCTGAGGCAACAAGAATCCAAATTAAAGGTCGCCTAGATATAGAAATCGACTTAGATAAACTTACTCTACCTAAGGAACCAGACTTACTTAGTGATAACTATATAAGAGACTACATAAGTAATCACCCAATGACAATTGTCGCTGGCACTGTTGGCGAAGACGAACACTCAGTGGGACTAAGAGAAATTATCGATATTAAGCATGGCGGTATTGAAAAATACGGGATTAACTGTATTTATTTGGGAACTTCTGTTCCAATCACCAAATTGGTTGATGCGGCGATAGAGACTAATGCAGATGCAATTTTGATGTCGACAATTATTTCTCACGATGAGGTTCACTATAAGAACATGAAGAAAACTAACGAATATGCCATAGAAAAAGGCGTTAGAGACAAAATAATCATCGTTGCCGGAGGAACACAAGTTACTCCAGAAGTTGCTGAGAAAAATGGCTGTGATGGCGGTTTTGGTCGAGGGACAAAAGGTCATCATGTTGCTTCATTTTTAGTTAAAAAGAAGGTTGAAATGAATGTGGATTGATGCTTTAGTTGCTGAAATTGGATCTACTACAACCATTATAAATGCTTTTGACAAACTGGAGTCTGATAATCCAGTGTTTTTAGGCAGTGGTTTTGCAGCAACAACAGTTTTAGAAGGCGATGTAACCATCGGCTTAGAAAACGCGAAAAAAGCTTTGATGAAAGAATTAAAGACAAACGAACTCTTAGCTAAAGAAACCTTTGCAAGTTCTAGTGCTGCTGGAGGTTTAAAGATGAGTGTTCATGGTTTAGTTTATGACATGACTGTTAAAGCCGCAAAGGAAGCTGCATTAGGCGCTGGGGCAAACTTGAAAATGATCACTTCTGGAATAATTGATGATTTTCAAGTAAAGATGATAAAAAAACTAGAATTAAATATAATTATGATCTCTGGTGGTGTTGATTATGGCGATAAGAAGACCGCATTGGAAAACTCAAAAATTATAGCGAACCTAAGACTAAATATACCCGTAATCTATGCAGGCAATATTCAAAATCATGATCAAGTTAAAGCCATTTTCAATGCAGCTGGTCAGCAAGATTACTTATATATAAGTGATAATGTCTATCCAAAGATAGATGTTTTAGAAGTTGATAAAACGAGAAAGATTATACAGGATGTTTTTGAAAAACATATAATCCAAGCTCCAGGAATGGAAAAAATTAAAAATACTATCGTTGATTCTATTATGCCAACTCCCGGAGCGGTCATGTGCGCTGCACAACTGCTACAAAAAGAAATAGGAGATTTATTGGTAGTCGATGTTGGTGGTGCTACTACAGACATCCATTCTGTTACAGAAGGAAAAGATAATATTAGCAAGATTCTTATTGCTCCTGAACCATTTGCAAAAAGAACTGTCGAAGGTGATTTGGGTGTTTATGTTAATAAGGACAATGTTATAAATTATATTGGCAAAGATAAACTAGCCAAAGAAATTGGACTTGCGAGTTCTGATTTGGAAACTATATTAGCAAACTATCAAGTTATACCAGATTTAGAGCAAATAAGTTTGACAGAGAGACTTACTCAAGAAGCTTTCGATTTAGCTTTGAAGCGACATTCAGGGAAAATTACATATCTTTATAATAGCCACGGAAAAACCGCATATGCTGAGGGAAAAGATTTAACTAATGTGATTAATATAGTCGCTACTGGTGGAGCTCTTACAAGATTACCTAATAAAGAGGCGATAATAAAAAGAGTGCTTTTAGAACAAAATGAACTTCAACTCACTCCGTCTTCCAACTCGAATGTTCTAATTGATCGCCATTACATAATGGCTTCCATAGGAGTGCTTGCTTCAAAGCATCCGCTTGCTTCACTAAAAATTTTAATGAATAGTTTGGAGGATAATTAGATTGTATCCACGTGTATGTATTAATTTGGCCGAACTAAAATCTAACTGTGAAAAGGTTAAAACAATGGCAGAAAATAATGGCATTAGTATAATAATGCCTGTACTTAAGGTTGCTGCTGGGGATATAGAAGTTGCAAAAACAATCTCTGAATCAAATTTTAATTATTTAGCCGATTCAAGAGTTGAAAACTTAAAGAAATATTGTATTTTTAAACAAAAAAAGGTTCTTTTACGATTGCCAAGTATATCTGAAGTTGCAGAAGTTATTTCATACTCTGACCTCTCATTAAACAGTGAACTTAAAACTATTTTAGCACTAGATTTAGAGGCAAAAAGACAAAATAAAAAACACGAAATTATTTTTATGTTTGATATTGGCGACCTGAGAGAAGGGGTTTTTTATAAAAATGAATATATAGACATAATAGAAACAATACTTTCACTTAAAAATATTGTTTTAAAAGGTATTGGAACTAACCTAACATGTTATGGAGGACTAGTTCCTAGTACAATAATCCTTAATCGTTTAGTTGATATCAAAAGTAATATCGAAAGTAAGCTAGATTATAAACTAGAAATAATTTCTGGAGGAAACTCTTCATCTGTTTTCTTGTTTGGAAAGGAAAATATTCCTACAGAGATTAATTCTCTACGACTTGGAGAGGTTATTTTCTTTGGAAAAGAAACTGCTTATTCAACAGATGTTGAAGGTCTTCATCATAATATTTTTACTCTAGAGGCTGAGGTTATTGAAAGTCAATTCAAACCATCTTACCCTGATGGCGAGATGTCAATAAACTCTTTTGGCGAAAAAGTAAATATCGAGGATAAAGGTATTATGAAGCGTTTGATAATTGCAATAGGAAAGCAAGATGTTATTATCAGTAATATTTTCCCGGTTGATCCAAAGCTTGAGATTATTGGTGGGAGCAGCGATCACCTAATTGTTGAATGTAAAAATGCAGACTATCAAGTTGGTGACATAGTTAAATTTGAGGTTAACTATCCCGGATTACTTCATTTGATGAACTCATCATACGTAAAAAAAGTATATAAATAAAAAAAGCCTTTCGGCTTTAGCTATTGATGATTTCTAATATAACTAACTGTTGCTTTTTTTGTCACGTCAAATTCTTTCATTTTTTCGAAGAACTGAAGTGGTTTGGTATTGTCACCATAGTTACGCGGATGAAATCCTGGAAACTTCTTTTGTAATAATTGAGCTACCAAACTCCAGTATGCCCAACCATCATCTTCTAGATTGGCATTTATTATATTTGTTAATTCTTGTTTTATTTTTCTTAATGGTGTAATTGAACTAATAGTTTTTGTTGTTGTTTTAGCAGTTTTTTTACTAGTCGCTTTTGTTTCAGGTTCAGTTACCTCTTCCTCTTTTAATTCCGATTCTGCATGAAGCATTTTATCTAGGTAAGCAAATGTTTCGCATGAGTTTACTAAAGATATTGGTGTTTTAGATTCGCCCATACCGAAGACAAACATATTATCTTCCCTTAACCTTGTGACTAATTTAGTAAAGTCACTATCACTTGAAACTATACAAAAACTATTAACTTTTTCTGAGTACAAAATATCCATTGCATCAATAATTAAAGTAAAGTCTGAAGAGTTTTTGCCTGATGTGTAGGCATATTGTTGGACCGGAGTTAATCCAAACTCACTAATTTTATTCTTCCAAGGATTTAGTTGCGGAGTTGTCCAATCACCATAGACACGTCGATAATTAATCGTACCGTATTTATTGGCTTCATCAATAATGATTTCTATATAGTTCGGGCTAATATTTTCTGCATCTATAAGCATCGCAATACTTTTATTTTTTATTTCCATTTTTACACCTCAACCATCATTATACCAAATAATTGTCAATCTGTGGCAATTTATTATAATAAACTTATAAGGGAGAACAAAATGACAAAAAACTTTATTTTAAACAACTGGATTGAAGAAATCAAAAACCATGCCAAACCTGACAATGTTGTTATGTGGACAGGTGAACAAGAACAATATGACACTTTAGCTGAAGAACTGGTTAATCTAGGCAAAGCAATTCGACTCAATCCGGAAAAACGTCCACGATCATTATTATTTAGATCTGACCCATCTGATGTTGCTAGAGTGGAAAAGAGAACTTTTATCTCTACTACTTATCAAGAGCAAGCGGGTCCAACAAACAACTGGATTGCAAAAGAGGAACTAATGCCATTAATGTGGAGTTTATACGAAGGCAGCATGAAGGGTAGAACTATGTATGTTATTCCCTTTTCGATGGGACCTGTTGGTCTTGAAATGTCAAGAATAGGCGTTGAAATCACTGATAGTCCATATGTGGCCTTAAATATGCACATTATGACAAGAACAGGAAATCGAGTTATTGAACTAATCGATAATGGCCATGATTTTGTAAAATGTCTACATTCTGTTGGTTATCCTTTGAATTTAGGTGATATCGATCCATTGTGGCCATGTGCGCCTATGGAAAAAAAGTATATTACTCAATTCCCTGAAGAAAAGATGATATGGTCATATGGTTCAGGGTATGGAGGAAACGCTTTACTAGGAAAAAAGGCTTTTGCATTAAGAATCGCCTCAGCAATCGCCAAAGATGAAGGTTGGTTAGCTGAACACATGCTAATCCTTAAGTTAACAAGCCCGGAGGGAGAAGTTAAATACATTACTGGTGCTTTTCCGAGCGCTTGCGGAAAAACTAATCTAGCAATGATTAATCCAACTTTAGAAGGATGGAAGGCAGAAACTTTAGGCGATGATATTGCTTGGTTAAAGATTCATGAAGATGGTTTAATGTATGCAATTAACCCAGAGGCAGGTTTTTTTGGAGTAACATCAGGAACTTCATACAAAACAAACCCAATAGCTATGGAAACAGTGGCTCACGATACAATTTTTACTAATGTGGCCTTAACTGATGACTACGATGTTTGGTGGGAGGGTATGGCAAGTCCTCCTAAGCATTTAATCGACTGGAGAGGAAATGACTGGTATGATTACATGGAGACTAGACCGGATCACCCTAATGCTCGATTTACTGCATCATTAACAAACTGTCCTTCGTTAGCAGAAAATTATGAAACACCCGTCCCAATTTCTGCCATTTTATTTGGTGGACGAAGACCATCGACCATCCCTTTAGTTCATCAAAGTTTTGATTTTGAACATGGAATTTTCATTGGTTCAATTATGGGTTCAGAAATAACTGCCGCTGCAATCGACGAAAACATCGGAAAAGTCAGAAGAGACCCGTTTGCAATGTTGCCTTTTATTGGCTATAACATAGCTGATTACATAAAACACTGGCAAAGTATTTCTCGTCAGTCCACTGAGACAAAACTTCCAAAGATATTCTTTATCAATTGGTTTCAAAAAGAAAACAACAAATTCATATGGCCTGGTTTTGGGGAAAACATAAGGGTTTTAAAATGGATTTTTGAAAGGACCGATAGTATCCATAATCATCAAGAAACTCCGATTGGCTTTATCCCGAATATTGATAGATTCGATTTCTCTGGTCTAAGAAGTAATCTTGACAAAGCTAAATTGTTCGAAGTATCAAAAGATGATTGGCAAGTAGAAATTGATTCAATTACTAAATATTTTTACGATCTTTTTGGTGAAGAAGTTCCACTTATTCTAAAGGAGCAACTACACAAACTAGTCACAAGATTTAACTAATCATCTAAAACAGGTAAGATAACTTATCTGTTTTTATTTATAGTCAAAACATTTCATAAATTGTGTGTTTTAAGCTATAATTAGATAGATTAAGAGGTGCATTATGAAAAAAGCAGTTATATCAGTGATAACACTATACTTTATTCAAGGGATAATACATAACCTTGGCCACCCAATAACCCCTTCTTTTGTTAGAACTTTAGAGATTCCGGATTATATGTTTGGCTTTTTTTATGCAACAATGAGTTTTGGTTTAATGGTTGGCTCACCTTTATGGGGTCTAATTGCAGATAGAGGGAAAAAGAAACAGGTAATTATCCTTGGTTTGCTAATATATAGCATTGGTCAATTTGGTTTTGGTTTTAGCAATAATATGTATTGGATGGTATTCTTTAGATTCTTAAGTGGATTTGGAGTTTCCTCGAGTATGACACTTTTTGTTTCACATATGATTGAAGTAAGCAAACCAGAAGATCGTGCGAAACATTTGGCCTGGTTGGCGGCGGCACTTGGACTTGGTGCAAGTATAGGCTATGCTCTTGGTGGTTTTATTAGCACCAATCCATTTCTGACAGAATTATTGTTCACTTCAGATCTTAGAATGGTTTTCTTGATTCAAGCAACACTGAATTTATTCCATATTTTTAACGTTTATTTTCTTATTAATGAGAATCATGTCTTGAACAAATCTTCAAAAAAACCGACTTTAATTGAAAGTTTTAAGAATATTAAAAATATAAACAAAAATCTTCTTTTGTTTTTGATTTCTCTAACTTTCATTAGTATTGCAATCACAAATCTTTCAAAGTATCTAGATGTCTATTTTGATGACTTAGGTTATAATTCTGGGGATATTGGAACATATGTATTTGTTACAGGGCTTGTTTCTCTAGTGACAAGTATACTTATTGTTCCTTTTATAGTAAGACTTAGAAAGAATCTTTTAATAATGATTATTACTCAAGTAATAAGTGTTATTGTTGTTTTATATGTTTTTAGAGCTGAAAACTTCTTATTAGTAGTCTATACTGTTTATATGCTATTCATTATTAGCAAAGCCGTTTATCAACCCCTTGAACAAAACTTCATTGCAGATAATGCTACAGAAGGTTTCTACAGTTCAATCATGGGAATTAGACAGTCTTTTTATGCGTTTGGGATGATTATCGGGCCTTTAATTGGAGGGTTCATTTATCAACAATCACCGATTATGATGTTTAACTTTTCTGCTTTAATGATTGTTGCTGGCTTAATTTTGATGATATACGTTTATTTACGAATAAAGAAAAATAGCGATTTGCTAAATTCATAGCAAATCTCTTTTTATATTATAGTAATAATGATAGAATATAGTTAAAAAAGGAGTGATACAATGTCAGTTTATGATTATTCAATCAAGAATATTCTACGGGAAGATGTTAAGTTAGACAAGTATAAAGGAAAAGTGCTTTTGATATTTAACTCTGCAACCAAATGTGGATATACACCTCAGTATCAGGGTATTCAAGAGCTTTATAGTAAGTTTAAGAACCAAGGTTTCGAAGTGATTGATATCCCTTGTAATCAGTTTTTAGGTCAAGCTCCAGGAAGCAATGAAGAGATTGCTTCATTTTGCCAAGTAAACTATCATACTACTTTTGAAACGTTTGCAAAAGCTGATGTTAATGGTGAAGAAGAGATTGAACTATTCAAATACTTAAAGAAAATTAAACCAAATGATGAAACTCCTGGAGAAGAAGACAAAAAGCCTTCTTTAATTGATAAGATTACAAGTTCAAAGATTAAATGGAATTTCACAAAGTTTGTAGTTGATAGAGAAGGAAATGTTTTTGGTAGATATGGTTCAAAAATTAAACCTGAAGAACTTCAATCAGTAATTGAAAAACTTATATAAAACAATGAGGCTAGTTAATAGCCTCATTTTTTTAAAGTTTATATAGTAATTCTTCGTTTCTTATATACTTACGCAAGTTGATTCGAGTCATTTCAAAGAGTCTATTCTTCATCTCCGGACTACTAGATGCATTGTGGGGAGTAATAAAAACATTTTGTAGATTCCATAGAACACTATCTGCAGGAAGAGGTTCAGGTGTAGTTACGTCCAATCCAGCACCTCTAATTTTTTTGGCTGTAAGCACCTCAATTAAAGCGTCTTGGTCAATCACATTACCTCTGGCTACATTAATTAAGAGAGCTGATGTTTTCATCAGGTTCAATCGAGTTTTATCAATAATATTGTAAGTTTCTTCACTTAGTGGAAGAGCAATTATTAAGTAGTCTGCTTCTTTAATTACGTAATCCAAACCTTTTGAATCATTAAAAACATAATCAAAAAAATCAACTGAAGAAAGTGTCTTCTTGTATCCTAATATCCTTTTTGCGCCAAAGGCTTTCATCCTTTTTGCAACTTCTTGGCCTATTGATCCGGTTCCAAGAATCGAAACAGTTGAACCATAAATCTCAGGTTCTTTACTGATAGGCTTCCATTCTGCTTTCTTCATTGATTCAAGATAATAATTTGTATTACGATTAAAATATAGAATTTTAGAAAAAACATCTTCAGCTATTGATATTGAAAAAATATCGCGTGCATTGCAAACTGTTATTCCTAAAGACTTTATCTTATCAATATCAATTCCATCATATCCAGCCATGAGAAGTTGAATCCATCTTAATCTTGGAAACTTCTCAATGTCAAGTGATTTTAGAGTTGAGTTCATGACTATAAGCGCTTCAATTTCTTGATTTTTTTCTAAAGAGTCAACAAAATTTACTTGCGGAAATTCATCTAATAGTAATGGTATATTTTGTGTTCCCATCATCTTTTTGTCTACATAAATGTACATACATATCACCTCTATCATATTATACCATAACTAACTTTAACATCATTTCAAAAAGAAAAATGTATGGTTATCCATACATTTTGCTGATAATATAAGATACAAATGACTTTGGTAAAATCCTTTTTAAAAAAACGAACAGTTTATACTTAACCCCTATTGTTTTAGCGACAGGCATTCTCTTTCTATTGATGAGGTTATAAACGGCTTTTGCTATAACAATAGCTGGCATACCGTTTTCTTCATCGAGTGCCATTCTTTCGATTGAGGTTTTAATTCTGTCTTTATAGATATCGTCAGAAATGACTTTTGGCATTTGCCTATTCTTTGTGAAGTCAGTTTTTATATCTCCTGGTAAAACAGTTGTAACTTGGATATTAAACGGCTTTAGTTCAATTCTTAATCCTTCTGAAAAAGCGCTTATTGCAGCTTTTGTCATTGAATAAAAAGTTTGAAAAGGTATAATAATTTCACCAGCCACTGACCCTATATTGATTATTTTTGGTGTTTTTGATTTTCTTATCAATGGCATTAGTTCTTTAGTTAATATAAACTGTCCAATCACGTTAACATCAAAAATCTGTTTGACTTCTTCAAGAGTACTGTATTCTACAGCTCCTGAAACACCCATTCCAGCACAATTAATTAAGACATCAACTTCACTAATGCTTTTGGATATCTCATTTGCCAATTTTTTAACTGATTCATAATCCACAATATCACATGGGTAATGAGCGAATGAAAATTTTTCTTTTGGCTCTCTTCTTGATATTCCAATCACATTAAATCCTTTGTCGTGTAGGTAAGTAGCTGTAGCAAATCCTATGCCGCTTGAAGCCCCACTGACAACGACAACCTTAGACATTCTTTTGTTCTAACAAAGCCATTAATGAGGCGTCATCCTCAGGCAGATTATCCAAGACATCTGCAATAATATCAATGGCTTCATCCATTAGTTCTCTTGTATGAGTTGACGTATAAGAGGTTCTTATCAGGCACTCCCCTTCAGGCGTAGCTGGAGGTAAAACAGGATTGACATAAACACCACGATCATAAAGTAGTTTACAAGCAATTACAGTACGCATCATCGAATAAGTATAAATTGGAATAATTGGGGCAATCGAATGATCAATTATATTTAAACCTTTTTCTTTTAGGCCTTTTCTTACATACATTGCTATATCTAATAATGCTTTAGGTCTTTCTGGTTCAGCCTTTAAAATTCTTAAAGCTTCTAAAGCAGTAGCTGCATTTGCTGGTGTAATTGCTGCACAAAATATAAAAGGACGAGATTTATGTTTAACATACTCTACAACCTTCTTGCTTGCAACCATATAGCCCCCTAGCGAAGCTAATGATTTAGAGAAAGTACCCATGATGATGTCAACATCATCCTCTAGACCAAAGTATTCAGCTGTTCCTCTACCATTTTTCCCTAACACACCCAATCCATGAGCGTCATCAACCATTACTCTTGCATTGAACTTCTTTGCTAAACGAACAATTTCAGGCAGTTTACAAATATCTCCACTCATAGAAAAAACACCATCAGTGACAATCAGTTTACCTTTATTAGGATCGCTCTTTTCAAGTTTTCTTTCTAAATCTTCCATGTCATTATGATGATAACGGATCATTTCTGCAAAAGATAATCTAGCTCCATCATAAATTGAAGCATGATTTTCTCTATCGCTAAAAATTAAGTCGTTTCTTCCGGCAATCGCCGAAATGATTCCTAAATTACTTTGAAAACCAGTTGAGAAAGTAACACATGCTTCCTTATTTAAAAACTCAGCTAGCTCTTTTTCAAGTTCTAAATGAGTGGTTAAGGTTCCATTTAAGAAACGCGATCCTGATACACCTGACCCAAAATCTGTTAAAGCTTTGACTCCAGCAGCTATTACTCTATCATCGCCAGTCAAGCCAAGGTAATTATTAGAACCAATCATAATTCTTCTTTTGCCTTCCATCATAACTTCGATGTCCTGTTTGGTTTCTAACGCATGAAAATATGGGTAAACACCCAACTCTTTATATTCTTCTGCTAACGTGAACTCATCACATTTTTTAAATAAATCCATAATAATTTCCCCCTAAAAAAAAGACATGGTATAACACTTAGCATGTAAGCAATTATACCATATCTCTATATGTTTGTATATTGATTATTTTTACTTTTTACTCAGTTCTCAAAGCAATTACAGGGTCCTTTTTAGCAGCTATTCTTGCCGGTATTAAGCCAGCAATATATGCGAGGAAGACACTTATTAATATTAACGAGGTAACATGTATTGTTGACAACTTTGCAACATTAGGCATATCAGATAAGTTTAGTATAATAAGATTAATCGGAATAATCAGTAAAATACTAACTACTATTCCCACAACTCCAGCAGCAAAACCAATAATTAGGTTCTCTGAGTTGAAAACTCTTGATATATCTTTTTTCCTTGCGCCTAAGGCTCTTAAAACACCAATTTCTTTAGTTCTTTCTACTACTGAAATATAAGTAATAATTGCAATCATGATTGATGATACAACTAATGAAATAGCAGCGAAAGCGATTAATACGATAGATATAGTATCAATTACGCCTCCAACCATAGAAGTGATTAGTGCAGCTTGATCAACATATTCGATTTTTTCTTCATTTGATTTACCAACATTAAAAGCATCTAAATGTCTTTTTACTTGATCTTTCGCTTCAAAACTGTTTGGATAAAGTGATAACGTTTTATAACTTCCCACTTCATCTTCATAATTTTCATATAGATGATTAGCAATTTCTGAATTATATCCTAATCCATTAAACAGCAAAGATACATTAGACCCCTGTTTAGCTCTAATTATCCCAGAAATGGTTATATCGTAGGCTTCACTTAGATCACTACCTAAAATGTTGTACTCACCAATAAATAGTTTAAAATCAATTCCAATGATGTCATCAAAACTAAACTCAGTATCGTTTGCAACATCAAATCCCAAACCTTGCAATGTTGATTTATAAATCCGATTGTACTCATCAACTACTAAGACAACTTCAAGTTTCTTATTAGCAAAGTCTTGAACAGGTTCATTGCCATAGATTAAATCATAGTTGTTATTAAATACCGCTCCTTCAGGAATTAAAGTGAAGAATGTTGAAGTAAATCCGTATGTTTGTGCAGGATTTGAAGGTTGATTATCATCCTTTTTTTCGGTGTATAACGGGAGGTATCCACTGCCAACACCGGCAATCTCATAGTACTTAAGCAAAGTCAAATTAATTTCTTTTTGATACTTAACACCGCTTAGAGTGTTTTGTCCAACCCCTGCAACATAGTCTTTTATGTAGTTGACATAATCTTCGGTGATATTATTTGGAGTAAGAAAACTTTGGAATCGATTTTCATCATACATTGTCGCAAAGCTTTGCGAAGGATATTTTTCTAAATCAGTTTCCCCAGCTTGCCTCATTTTTTCAAAGTCAATTCTTGATTCTGTTATAGTTATAGGGTATCCAGAAAGTGTATCTCTTTCAAATTTCTCGATTTCTTTATCTAAACCATTCGATAAAGCTAGAATCAAAGCGATTCCGATAATTCCAATACTTCCAGCGAAAGCTGTAAGTAATGTTCTTCCAAGCTTGGTTCTAATATTGTTGATTGAAGAAATCAAAGCTGTTTTGAATGACATGGCTGTTTTTTTCAAAACTAGTACCGAGTTATCAACAAGTTTTTCTTTAATTGGATTTGAATCATCGACAATTTTGCCATCTTTTAATTTGATGATGCGAGATGCATAGCGATATGCCATCTCAGAATCATGTGTTACCATGATAACTAATTTATCTTTAGCAATTTCTTTTATTAAATCTAGAATTTGGATTGATGTTTCTGAATCTAATGAGCCAGTCGGTTCATCAGCTAAGATGACATCTGGATTATTAGCTAAAGCTCTAGCTATTGCGACTCTTTGACTTTGTCCCCCTGATAATTGATTTGGTCTTTTATGGATATGGTCTTTAAGTCCTACTCTATCTAAAACCTCAACAGCTCGTTTCTTTGCCTCTGATTGAGATACACCACTTAAAGACAACCCCATCTCAACATTCTGTAAAACACTTAAATGAGAAATAAGATTATGTGATTGGAAAATAAACCCTATGGAATTATTGCGATACATATCCCATTCACTATCGATAAAGTTTTTGGTTGATTTTTCGTTGATTATTAAATCACCTTTATCTGCATGATCCAATCCACCAATAACATTTAACAATGTCGTCTTGCCACAACCTGATGGACCAAGTATTGTAACAAACTCAGCTTTTCTAAACTCGACCGAAATGCCATCTAAAGCGTTCTGTGAAAACTCACCGATAACATAGGTTTTTGATATATTTTCTAATTTAAGCATAATTACTCCTCCTTATACCCTTGTTGTAATATAGTAAAATACTCTTCTAATAATGACTTTGATTCATCATAACTCAGTTTAGTCATAATTGAAGTAAACAAAACATTTTTTAATACCGCATTGGCAATATCAATTGTATACTTTATCTTTTTTTCCTCAAGAAATCTAAACTGCTTTGTATCGATTAAGCCAATTAAATCGTCACAATCGTTCAAGAAGGTAAAGCGATTAATATCAGTATTGTTTTGATCTTCAGAACTTGATTTAAAATATAAAATGACATTTATTAAGAACTTATGGGTAGTTTGATTATTAAACAACTCATAAATGTGCTTATGTATAAGTATATATAGATCTTTTAAATCAGTTTGTTTAGGGAGAAATACACTATTAATATTATTTATCAGATTATTTTTCACTTGTTCGATTAGATAAAAAAATAAATCATGTTTATCCGCGAAATAGGTGTAAAAACTCCCTCTTGAAATTTCTGATTTTTTTACAATTTTGTTGATAGAAACCTCGGAAAAAGGCAACTCCGAAAATTCGTGTGTTGCAATCGATAAAATTTTTGTTTGTTTCAGTGGATCTAAATTGAAAAATGTCTTTGTAGGCATAATTATCACCTCGTTATAATTTTATATGACAGGGTGTCAGATGTCAAACTTTTTGCTTTCATATCACAAAAAAATCATATAAAAAGTGATTGGCTATCGCCAATCACCATTTCTATAATTTAAGAATTTTTTCCAACTCTAAGAGACAATACTTTTTATCTTGGTCTTTTTCAATATCATTTATTATCGTCTTTGCCTTTTTTAGCATTAAATCTCTTTGAGTAAAATCTTTTAAAAGATGATATACCCTAACATTTGCTTCATAGGCAAAAAACAAATCAATGTCTTGAAGATTGAGTTTTATTGTATCATCTAGTACTCTTTTAGCATAGTAAAGAGCCCCTTCAAGAAGATCAGCTTCTGCAAAAACTCGAGATACCTGCCAATTGCTCCTTACAAAATTTACTTGATTCCCTACAATTGACCAAAGGTATTTTGATTTAAAAGTTAAATCTATCATTTTTAGAGTTTCTTCTACTGTTCGATTATCTTTCTCTATGTAATCCCATGTTTGATTAAATGCTTGTTTTGCTAGGTTTCGTATCTCATCATTCATCATCATTTTATACTTGCCTCTCTAAAAATTTCTAAGCCCTTATCTGTTAATTTGTGTTGGACCATCATTTTCAGGACGTTATATGGAATTGTGGCGATATCTGCTCCAGCCTTAACAGACTGGTGAACATGATTAAGGTGTCTAATTGATGCTGCAATAATCTTTGTTTTGAAGTGATAGACTGAAAACATATCTTTTATATCTTTGATTAGAGTGTATCCGGCGTCGGGTTTATCCTCAGCATCATCCAGTCTCCCTAGAAATGGTGAGACATATGTTGCTCCAGCACTTGCGGCCATTAAAGCTTGAGAAACAGAAAAAACTAAAGTCACATTTGTTTTTATGTTAAGTCCACTTAATACTTTAACAGCTTTCACTCCTTCAAGGGTCATTGGAATCTTAATGACGATGTTTTTATGCATTGTTGCATAAACTTTCGCTTCTTCAACCATAGATTCAGCGGATCCTTCCATAACTTCAGCGCTTATTGGGCCATCTATTAAGTTAACTATTTTCAAGATTGCCTCTTTGAGACTAATACCTGATTTAGCAATTAGAGATGGATTTGTTGTTACACCAGAGATAATCCCCCATTTGGAAACTTCTTCAATTTCTTTGATAATAGCCGTATCTGCGAATATTTTCATTTTTATTCTCCTTAAAGTAAAAGATATTTTACTTTTTCAAGTAGACTATCTTTCAACTTGTTAGCTTCATTCATAATCTCATTTATTGTCTTTTTAAACTCTTTTTTTAATGATTCATCATTTACACCAGGCAGATTTATTAAAACATTCATAGCTGCTCCTTCAACAGCTGCGTGAAGCATTAAAACACCAACTCCCTGATCGGATATTGTATTTTTATTAGTAATGTCAATCAAATTAGGAACAACTCTTAATGATTCTAGTCCCAAAGCTGCTACTTGCATAGGTACACGGATACAAAAGAGTGTTGCTTTATCCATTGCTTTTTCCCGTATTTTAATTTCATCATCAGTTTCTTTTGGCAACTTCATAGCTTCCATCAACTCGTTGAATGCTTCAGTATCCAAGTCGATTAACTCAATGAACCTTTCCTTATTAGTGGCAAAAATTTCAAGATTCTCTTTATACTTATTTTGTTCAATTTCACTTAAAGCTTTAAACTTCTTCTTTCCAACAGTTAGTTGTCCAGCCATCATGTATAAACCACAACCGTCAGCACCAGCCAAAGCACTTACACTTCCACCACCCGGTGCTGGTGAAGATGAAGCAACTTCATCAACAAACTCTTTAACGCTCATATTAGCTAATCTCATTTTTCTAACTCCTTTAAAATCATTCTATTTTCAACAACTAATTTACCTTTCTTAAAAACTGCTTTCGTGTGATTAATGCCGTAATGATAAATAAAATAATCAAGATTCTTTGATTTCAAAAGCAGAATGTCCGCTTCTTTTCCTATCTGCAAACTTCCAACTCTGTCATGGATATCCAAACTATAAGCTGGATTAATTGTAGCAGCAGTTAATACCTCTTCTGGTAACATCCTTAGTTTGTTTCCTGCTATTTGTAAAGTCAACTGGTAATTCTCAGAAGGTGTTGACCCTGGATTATAATCACTTGAAACACTGACAGCAACTCCTGAATCAATCATTTTTCTTGCTGGGGCATAATCCTTACCTAAGAAGAATGATGTTGATGGTAAAAGATTGGCTATAGTATCTGTTTTAGCCATTTTTTCTATGTCTTGATCAGTAATCGCCATTAAATGATCAATTGTTTTTGCCTGGAGGTCCAACCCTACATCTGTACCACCAATTGAATCTATTTCATCCGAATGTATTCGTAATTTGAACCCCAAATTCTTTGCTTTTTCCAATATTAGCCTTGTTTCTTCTGCAGAAAAAACACCAGTCTCACAAAAAACATCTGCATAAATAGCGAGGTTTTCGTTTTTTACTATTTCAAGATCATTAAGAATCATCTGAATAAAATCTTTTCTTTTACTTTTATATTCCAAAGGCAGAGCGTGGGCCCCTAAGTATGTAGAATATATATCGATTACATGATTCTTGTTTAGTTCTTGACTAACTTGCAATGCTTTTAGTTCAGTATCTTTTAGTAAACCGTAGCCAGATTTAGCCTCTAAAGATGTCACTCCAAATAGAAGCATTTCGTTTAAACTATTGTAAGCTTGCTCATACAATTCAGAAAATGAAGCTTTTTCTGTAGCATTAACAGTACTTAAAATACCTCCACCGTTCTTTAATATTTCTAAATAATCCACTCCGGATATTTTCATAGCAAACTCATGTTCTCGAGAACCTCCGTGAACAAGATGCGTGTGTGAATCGATAAGTCCAGGGACACAAATGGCTTGATTTGCATCATAACTTAAAACGTCTATATCTTGAAAAACACTATAATCGCCTTCACCAATCGCTTTTATAATACCGTCATCAATAAATATATAGGCATTATTATAAACAGTCAAATTCCTCATTAAAGTTCCTTTGACAGGTGGTTTATTGTTATTAGTGTATAAGTATTTAATATTATGAATCAAAACTTTCTTCATTATTGAATCCTTTATAAGAAATAATCTATAATTTTATCAACGGAGAAATCTCGAAGTAATAAATATCTTTCACTAAGTCTAACTAGTTCCTGGAAACTAATATCTTCAGGAAAATCTATCCCTTCAACATCGAAATAATACTTTAAAGAACGAACTAAAGCATCTTTTGGAATGAGCCCAACAATCTCTGCGCTTGGCACTTCAAGGTTATAACGCTTCGCTTCCATTCTAACGGTCTCAAAAACTCGGTAAATTGGATTTTTCTTAAAATTTAAAATGTTCATTGTGACCTGAGTATGGCCCCTGTTAGCTAAAAAAACTGGTCCAGCTTGGACATACTGGAAGCCCCCGCTTGATTGTCTAATTGCTTTAGCAAAATTACCAGTTATTTTCTCATCACTTGTTAATATATCAATATTATAAGCAACCAGAAAATCTCTGGCTCCAACACCTATGACACCAAATGTCGGATGTATTTCCTGTTTGCCATAATCTGGTTTCCATTCAGGAAGTTTAATTTTTTCTTTCATTCCTTCAAACTCACCTTTGCGAATATTCGGTAGTGATACACGCGCTTCATCCTTAGCAGCTTCAGCATATAAGAAACAAGGTATGTCAAATTTAGCGCTGATTTTTTCTGCCATAATATTAGCGTATTGAACACACTCTTTCATAGTAATGTTACTGATTGGAATAAATGGAATTACATCTACAGCTCCCATTCTTGCATGTTCACCTGTATGATGATTTAAATCAATCTCTTTATTACAGATTTCTACTAGATCTAAAACAGCCGCAACCATAAGTTCAACATCCCCTAAGAGGGTTACAACAGTTCGATTGTAATCAGCATCAGCTTCATAATTGATTAGTTTAATATTCTTGTGCTCTTTTAAAACATTGATAATTCTTTCTATTTTTTCCTTATCTCTTCCTTCAGAGAAGTTAGGTACACATTCTACTATTTTTGACATTAAAATCCACCTCTTTTATAATTTTTCTTGACTAAATCTTTGATTTGATCTTCGTTAGTTAAGTTTGGCAAAGTGACGTAAGAGTTGTTGTTCATTTCGTTAAACTCTTTAACTGTCTTTATTGAATTCTCCTGTCTCGCCCAAGATCTTCTAGAAACTCCGGCCATAACATCAAAAAGCATTGCTGTTTTTAAAATCTCATCAACCCTTTTTGACCCATCCAATAACATACCATAACCACCGTTAATTACTTTACCAATACCTACTCCGCCACCGTTATGTAAAGCAACCAGTGACATTCCTCTTGCACTATTACCTAACGCCACATGAGTTGCCATTTCAGCCATGATATTTGACCCGTCTTTTATGTTTGAAGTCTCTCTAAATGGAGAATCTGTCCCACCAGTGTCATGGTGATCTCTTCCAAGCATAATCGGCCCTACTTCTTTGTTTCTAATCATGTCATTAAACTTCAATGCTATGTTTAGTCTACCATAAGCATCTTGGTAAAGGATTCTTGCTTTTGTTCCGACAACCAACTGATTCTTTTTTGCGTCTTTAATCCACTGATAATTATCATAGTCCTGGAAGCGACGATTCTTGTCAATACAGTTCATAGCTGCTAGATCAGTTTTTTCTAGATCTTCATCCTTACGGCTTAAACAAACCCACCTAAAAGGACCGTATCCATAATCAAATAATACTGGCCCCATGATATCTTCTACATAAGAAGGCCAGATAAAACCATCCAAATCATTAACACCATTCTTGCAAATATCTTTAATTCCCGAGTCGCTTATTGCCTTTAAGAAAGAATTACCATAATCAAAGAAGTAAGTTCCTTTTTTAACAATCTTTGTAATCACTTCATAGTGTTTTTTTAATGTGCTATTAACGAGTTTAACAAATTTTTCTTTGTCATGATTGAGTAAATCCGTTCTTTCTTCGAAACTAATACCAACCGGACAGTAACCTCCGTCATAAACAGCGTGGCAACTTGTTTGGTCACTTAGCAAGTCTATATGAATATTATTATCTTCTGCATATTCTAACAAATCAACAATATTCCCGTGGTAAGCAATAGCTCTTGGCATGTTTTCACTTTGGTATTTTTGCGCTAAAACAAATACCTTTTCAAGATTATCTGATACATCGTTAATCCAGCCTTGATTATATCTTGTTTCAATTCTTGAATAGTCTACCTCCGCAATTACACCTACTGCTCCAGCAATATAGGCAGCTTTCCCTTGAGCACCACTCATACCACCAAGCCCACTTGAAACAAATAGTTTGCCTGAAAGATTTTCATTTTCTGGAACGTTAAGTTTCATCCTTCCGGCATTCAAAAGCGTTGAGTATGTCCCATGAACTATACCTTGAGGACCTATATACATCCATCCACCCGCAGTCATTTGCCCATAGTTAGCAACACCTAAAGATGAAGCTCTATTGAAATCAGCTAGATTATCAAACTCACCAATCATTAAGCCGTTGGTAATAATTACTCGAGGAGACTTTTTATCAGATGCAAACAACCCAAGAGGATGACCAGACATAATAACTAAGGTTTGCTCATCATTCATAATTTCAAGATACTTCTTAACCAACTGATACTGCATCCAATTTTGGAAAACACTTCCTGTTTCTCCGTATGTAACAAGTTCGTAAGGATATAAGGCAATCTCAAAATCAAGATTATTGTCAATCATAGCTTGAAAAGCTTTACCTTCAAGACAATTACCGATATATTCATTAATTGGTTTACCAATTAGATTTCCGTTAGGCCTAAAACGATATCCATAAATTTTTCCTTTCGTTTGTAATTCGTCCAAAAACTCTAATGCTAGTTCTTGATGCCATTCAACAGGAATATATCTTAGAGCGTTATTTAAAGCTAACTCTGTTTCTTCTTGGGATAAAGTCAAATCTCGTTTAGGAGCGCGTCTTATGCCTTTAATAAAAGGTTTTGGCTCTGGTAAAGTATTGAAAATGGCTTTCAAATCAACGTTCATACTCATAAAAATCATACCTCCAACAGGCTCATGAAATCTTCACGACTAATTATCTGTTCTATTTCATGGATATCCTTATACATTACTCGATCATCATCTACAAAACTGATCTCATTTCGCACATAATCATAAACAGCTTTTGTTTTATTGCTCATTAAATCAGGGTTTCTAAAATCAATAGCTTGAAGACTTGTCATCAGTTCCATTGCCAGCACCATTTTGCTGTTTTTAGCAATCTCTTTGGCTTTTCTTGCAGCAATGGTTCCCATTGAAACATGATCTTCTTGATTTGCAGATGAAGGTATTGAATCAACAGAGGCTGGATGTGATAAAACTTTATTTTCACTTACTAATGATGCTGCACTGTATTGAACAATCATGAAACCAGAGTTAATACCTGGTTTCTTAACTAAAAATGGTGGCAAACCATTACTTAAACTAGCATTCACCAAACGCTCTAGTCTTCTTTCTGAGATGTTACCTAGTTCACTAACTGCAATACCTAAAAAATCCATAGCCAATGCTACAGGTTGTCCATGAAAGTTTCCAGCACTGATCACTTGATTTTCTTCAGCAAAAACAATTGGGTTATCAGTTACAGCATTCATTTCTCTTTCAATAATATTCTTGCAATAATTGATCGCGTCTAAGCTGGCACCAATTACCTGCGGCGAACAACGTAATGAATATGCGTCTTGAACTCTTTTTTCCCCTTGTTTTGTCATAAGTTTTGATGATTTCAGAATTTTCAATAAGGTTTTAGATACTTCGATTTGCCCTTCTTGATTTCTCGATTCATGAATCTTATAATCAAATACATCGATAATTCCTTCTAAAGCTTCCATTGTAATTGCCAAGTTAAACATTGACAATTTAATCAATCTTAACGCATCTAAAACTGCTAACGAACCAACAGAAGTCATTGCTTGAGTACCATTGATTAAAGATAAGCCTTCTTTTGCAACTAAAGATGCCAATGGCTTAACACCCAATTTATTTAATCCCTCTATTGCAGGAACACGTTTATTTTCAATTAAAACCTCACCTAAACCAATTAAAGGTAAGGCCATATGACTTAAAGGTGCAAGATCACCACTTGCCCCTAGACTCCCTTTAGAAAAAACTACAGGAGTAACTCTTTTATTCAAAAATTCTATCATTTTTTCTATCACTTCAAGTCTAATTCCGCTATGACCTTTAATCAATGCGTTAACTCGCAATAATAGCATACCTCTTACTATATCTTCAGAAAATACTTCTCCAACGCCACATGCATGACTTTTGATTAAGTTTTCCTGTAGTTTTGCTAAATCTTGTTGTTCAATAGACAAATCTGACAGTTTTCCAAAACCAGTATTTATCCCATAAACCGGATGATTAGAGATAATTACCTTTTCAATATATTCTCTTGCTAACTTAACTTTTTCTTTGCTAGCTTCATCGATACTCACTAACTCATAATCCAAAACAATCTTTTTGAACTTATTAAGATCTAAGTTAGATCCATTTATAATTACCATTGCTCATGTTTTAATCATTGATTAAAAACTCAATGATTAATCCCCTTTCTGTAATAAAAGCACACATACTTATTATAAAGTTTAGAAGCTAGAAAGTAAAGCGTTTTCAGGAAGTAGAGAAAGAAAAAAGCGACCAAAAGTCGCTAAAAAATCATATGGTGCGCCATCGGGGACTCGAACCCAGGACCCAATGATTAAGAGTCATTTGCTCTACCAACTGAGCTAATGGCGCATGCATAAATATCATAAACCAAAATATCAGTTTTGTAAATGAAAAGTTTCTATTTTTCAAGAAATTCCTTAAGTTCAGAAAATTTAACAAAATGAACTCCATTAGTATTATCATGTAAGTTAACTATTACTGTATCTGATTCATTAAGATATCTAATTATTCTTCGACAATCAGGATAAATCACAACAATTTTTCTCAGTGGTTCATCGCTTTTAAACTTGATGAAGTCTTCTGCACTTTCAATAAAAACTGGCTTAGTTTTTCTAGTCCATTGTTTCGGATCAGTGTTAATTGTCCATTTGTTAGAGTTTGTAATGATAAACTCATAATCTTCTTTTGAATGAATGACTTTTACAATGGTTTTTACACCATTTTTTGAATAAGAAAAATGAAAAAGGTCTCCCCAATCCAAAACTGCTATCTCGTTAAGATTTTCTGAAGACACAATTGTTTCTTGGATTTTGATATAACTTTTAGCAAAAAGCTTTTTGTTAATGACAATAAAAACCAGTACTATTAATCCTACCAAGGTTATTGCTACAAAAAAAACGTCCCAAAAATCAAGCATTAAAATCAACTCCTATCTATTAAATCATAACCTTTTGAAAAGTTATAGTCAATGATAAATACATATAATAAAAAAACTGCTAAGCGTTTTTCTTAGCAGTTTAGTTTTATTAGTGATTATTCTGGTAAGTTTCCGAATAAGTTTGCTAATACGTTGTAATATCCTTGAGAACGAATTGTAACTGCTACTAACGAATCAACTGCAGTTGTACCATCAATTGTACCACTACGATCATTAAGAGCTGCTAAATTGCCATTCCAACCGTTTGCTGTTACATAATCAGTGATTAAAGCAACTTGCTCGAACCATTCTAATTTGCTGTTAGCAACTAACCATGCTTGGTACTCTTCGATAGTTGGAGTATCATCTGTAGGTAAATAACCTGAATTCCAATGCATTTTGTACTCATAGCCTTTTTCTTGTTTAGTTTGAGCATCCCATGCAAATGTTCCTTCTGTAGCATTTCCTCTGCCTTGAAGAACATCAATTAATAATTCTGAGAAGTTTCCATCAGCGTCAACAGTCATAGTTGCACTGTATAGGTCTGTTCCAGAAGTGTAGATTGCTTGCATATGACCATCTTTAGCTAATTGAACTGCTTGAGCTGCTAAAGTGATATAGCTACCATCTTTGATTGTAACGCCAGCAACGTTGTCAATAACGTTTGTTTCGTTAACTGTAAGTGAATCAAATCCGTTTGCTAACCAAGCTGCTTCGATTAAGTTTGCTTGCTCGAACCATTCAAGTTTGCTGTTAGCTGTTAACCACGCTTGATATTCTTCGATAGTTGGAGTTTCGTCTGTAGCAGCGTAAGCTCCCCAATGCATTTTATATTCAAAGCCTAAATCTTTTTTGCTTTGAGCATTAAAAGCGAATGAATATCTTTCAGTTTCTTCGTTATATGTTCTTCTTCCTTGAATACAGTCAATAAAGAAACCTACTATTTGGTCATTTTCAATTGTAACTGTTACGAAAGTTACTTGTGGTGCGTTTGAATGAACTGCTACTACATAAGCTGTGAATTCTCCGTCTGCTGCGAATTCTCTAGGAGCTTGGGTAGTTGGTGCAGCTGTAGTTGGTGCTGCAGTTGTTGGTGCAGCTGTAGTTGTCCCGTTACATGCAGCAAATGCAACTAAAGTAAATAGGGCAACAAATAAAACAAATAATTTTTTCAATTTAAATCTCCTCCATTTCATTAAATCGTACATATAAATTATATTATATAATACGTAATAACACAACAATTATTTTGCGATGTAAGCGGTTTTCTACTTGTTTTTAAAATAGTTATTCAAGTATTCTTGAAGAGCAGGAACCGCTTCTTTTTTCATTGGTTTACAATCAGAGATTTTCGCCTCTTTTTTAAGCAAACCATTGGCCATTTCTTTACAACCAGGGTACCCACAAGCACCACAGTTATACTTAGGTAACAAATTGACAACTTCTTCAATTGATGGATCTTCTTCAACATAGAAAACTTTAGATACAAAATTTATTAGTACCCCTAAAGCAAATCCTAAAACTGCAAGAACTAAAGCGGGAATAATAATGTCCATTAAATAATCCCTCCAAATCTAGAGAAAATTATTGCAAGAATTGCTGCAATAATAAGAGCGATTGGCGCACCCTTGAATGCTTTTGGCACTGGTGCGAAATCAAGTTTCTCTCTAAGCATTGAAAAGATATACATAACAAACAAGAATCCTAAACCGATGAAAGTTGTATATACTAACATTTCAATAAAATTATGTTGTTTTGAGATATTTAAGATAGCCACACCAAGTACAGCGCAGTTGGTAGTTATTAGTGGCAAATAAATTCCCAATGCTTTATATAAAGCCGGAGATACTTTTTTAAGGAAGATCTCAACCATTTGCACTAATGAAGCAATAACTAGAATAAATACGATAGTTCGCATATAAGTAATACTGAAAGCCTCTAAAACAAACTTATATAATAACCAAGTAACACTACTTGAAATAAGCATTACAAAGATAACAGCCATTCCCATTCCTAAAGCTGAACTTCTTTTTGTTGAAACACCTAAGAAAGGACATATGCCAAGGAACTGACTGAGAATAATATTTTCGATGATAAAGGCTGAGAAAGCAATCATAATCAAATTATCCATTATTTTTCACTTCCTTTGCTAATTTATTTTTGTGATTGTTGGCAATTGCAGTTATAGCTGCCAATACTAACCCAAAGGTTAAGAAAGCACCAACTGGTTGGACAAACATAGCAATTGGTTCAATCTTCAAGAAATCAAAGATAAAACCTAGATTAATTTGAAGATCACCCCAGATAGTTAATGTGCCTTTGCCAAGAAATTCTCTAAAGACACTGATTATCATAATTGCTAAACCAAATCCCAAAGCCATACCAGCGCCATCAATGACTGAATCAACTGGTTTATTTTCTGAAGCAAAAGCTTCTGCTCTACCAAGGATAATACAGTTAACAACTATAAGAGGGATAAAAACCCCAAGAGATTTGTATAGACTTATCAAATATGCATGCATAATCATTTCAACTATTGTAACTAAGGTTGCGATAATTACTATGTATACGGGAATTCTTACTGGTTTCACCAATTCTCTTAATTTTGGGTTACTCATTATTAGAGAAATGATTAGGTTAGATAAAACTAATACAAAGAAAACTGCTAAAGTCATTCCTAATGCATTTTCCAAAGATGTAGTAACAGCTAAAGATGGACATAAACCTAATAATGCAACAAACAATGGGTTTTCTTTAATAAGACCTTTTGAAAAATTTTCAAGTTTATTCATTTAACCCACCTCCGAAATCAGACACAACTCTTTGACCAATTAATGTAAAACAAGCTTTTATCGCATCAGAAGTCACTGTGATACCAGCCACTGAAGCAAATCCGCTTAAATCATCAATTTTTAATACATTAAAATCGTTTTCCACAATATCCGCACCGAATCCTGAAGATTCTTGATGACTTACTACTCGATAACCTTCAACTGTTAAATCATTATTAACAGCAATCAGCATTTGTACTGGAGCTGAAGCGCTATACCCTGTAGCTTTGACAGTGTAAACCAATGAAAGAATATTGCTAGTACCTTTTTCTTTTAAAATATAAACTGTACCAAAACTGCCAGTTAACTCGACTTCTGATAAATCAAAATCAGATAAAACATAAAACTCTTCTAATACTGCATATTTTATTTTATTTTCTTCTTCTAAGATTTTATCTGCGGTAAAATGATTTACTACTGATAATAATAATCCACAAATCAAACCAATTGTTAGAAGGACTAAACCTGAAATAAGACCTTTATTCATTTTAGTTTCCTCCTTCATTCCATGCGTCTAGAACAGCATCCATAACTACTAGTATTCTTCTTACTGCATTAGATGTAACTGTTGCCATTGAAATGGAATCTAAGTAAGTTCCATCAGCTAAGTATTGATCTCTAAACGCATTCTCTACTGCAGGATTTGGACCAAATGTATATCCATCATTATAATCAGAATCATAGGTTTGTGTTGTTGTTATAACCATCGATGTTACTTGACTAAATGTTTCATTTAATGTGAACTCGAATGTAATTGGCATTCCTCCGTAAGCATTAGTTCTTATTCTTACAGTTCTTGCAGTTTCATCGTAAGCAATAATATGAGTTCTAACGTCGATGAATGTATTAGTTGGAAAATCATTTTTAAATAAAGCTTTGTATGTATCATTTGGCATTTCGCCACTGATGACTTCAACCAAATTATATTGGCTATCAAAATAAGCTTCTAAAACCGTATTTTCTTGGCCATAAGTAATGTTGGCAATAAATGGTTTTTCTACGAAAGTGGTTGGATCAAAGTTTCTCTGAATCCAGTTAATTGTATAAACAATGTTCGGTATTTCAAAATCATAATCTCTTGCAAATAACTCTCTAGCATATTTCATCCCCGTTTCAAAAGCAACAGATGAATATGTTGAACCAGAAACTGAATCTAGTGTGAAAACAACATTGTCAAAAGTTTTATTATTTAATTGAGCATAGAATGATTCTGTCAATGCATCAAAATAACTTTGTGTTTCATCATGTTCAATAACAAGAACATTGATTAAAGTTGTTGAAGCAATATCGATTGCATAAGCAACTTTCACGCCTTCATATTTACCGATTGTTTCAATAATATAAATAACAACTAATTGATTATCTTCATCATCGAAAACTTTGTAAGTAGCTGATAAAACCGGTTGATATGATTGGTTAGGGAACTCCGGCTTTGGATACTCTAAATCTAACTGTTCATTTTGAACTAGTGAAATCCTTGTTCCTTTTCCCGCAAGATTAAGTAAACTTTGATTAAATTCTCTTTCAGCTTTTGCTTCAGCGTGAACTTCAATTTGATTGGTCATGTATCTTGAAAATATACCACCGAATATGAAAGTCAATAGGATAACTGCAGCAAAGAGAATAATTGATAGGTTGTTGTTTATAAATTTTTTCATTTTATATCACCCACCCTATGAATGGAATATGAATAGTGTACATCCCGCCAGCTTTAACTAAAGTATAAACGGTAATTAACACCAAAATACCAGTAAGAATTCCAAAATATAAACCTCCTGGTTTACTAAAACGTTTAGTTCTGATTACAGCAGTGAACTTATCGATTGGAATTGCAAAAATATTAAGGAAAATTAGAGAAGTTCCGACACCTTCTGGTAAGTTTCCAACGAATCTAAATAGAACAGTTAAAACCCCCAAGAATAATGCGAAAAATACTTTTCCTAAGGTGTTTGTTGGAGTTGTCACCGGTTCAGTTGCCATAAAAACAGCAGCAAACATCACTCCTCCAGTAAGGATTGAGTATGTTGGGAACCATAATCCTGAATCACCGCTTATCGCACCAATAATCCATGAAAGCACAAAAACCGTCGCGATATAGATTACAGGAGTTTGCCACTTGATTACTTTACGAATAACCAAATACAAACCACCAAACAAGATCGCTAAAGCACTAGTTTCCCCAATTGAACCTGGAATTGTTCCGATGAAGAAATTTGATAAATCGCCATAAGGTTTGACTAAAACATCATAATTAATTTGATTGGTTGAAGCTAATACTCCCAATGGTGTAGCACCAGCATAAGAATCAATCAAAACTTCTGAAGCGTTGAAAACCCCTCCCGCACGATTAACTACACCCATTAAAGTGAAGCCAACAACTGCATAACCCAATAAAGCTGGATTAAAGATGTTGTGACCAAATCCACCGAATAGCATTTTACCAATGATTGTCGCAACGAAAGCAGCAAATATTAAAACCCAAATTGGTGTATACAAAGGTAATAATAAAGCTAATATGATACCTGGTATAGCCGCAAAAGATAGTGACAACTTTTCAGATATAGCTTTTAAACTACGATTTTGTTTATCAGTAACATAGAAGAAAATTCCTTCAAGAGCAGTTGAGATAACAGCTCCCATCAAAATGAAAAATAATGGATATAGCATTTCTATAAAAGTTATATTGCCATCAATAAATACTTTTATCCCATTCTTATACCAAGCAAACAGGATAACTGGAACCATCGCGATAAGAAAATCGATCATCATTACTTTTGTCCCATAATCTTTTTCATCAGTAGCTCTTAAAAACGGAGCTTTACCACCAGCAAATCTTGCCATTATTTTCCTCCTTTCTGTAAGAAGGCTTTACCTTTACCCACAGCTTCTGTTATTTCTACATGAGATGGACAAATGTAAGAACATAAGCCACACTCAATACATTTATTAGCGTTTAAATCACTTAATAATTTCAAGTCTTTTCTTTCAAAAGCTTTCTTGATTTCAGTTGGAGTCAAATATGCTGGACATACATCGGCACATTTGCCACAACCAAGGCATTCTGGATGAAGCCCTTCGATTACTGGTTTGACAATAACAGCACCTAGAGTATCATTAACAACTAAATCATCAATCAAGATTGCTCTTCCCGTCATTGGTCCCCCAGCAATATAGTTATACTTAAGCGGATCTAAACCAGCAATATACCCACCACTTTGTTCTACTAACTCACTAACTTTTGTTCCAAGTGGGACATAGTAGGTAGCTGGATTAGTGATTCCTTCACCAGTAATTGTAATTGGACGAGCGATTAATGGAATATTCTTTTCAACGACATCAGCGTAGATAATCGCTGTTGCTGAATTATTAACAATAACACCCGCTTCTGCTGGAAAGCCTTTATAAGTTTTTTTAGTAATTTGTTCCACAATATACTTTTCCCAACCAGCAGGATAAACATTTTTAACTGGGAATAGTTTTACATTTGGATAGTTTGCCAAGAATGGTTGAATTGCTTCTCTGATTTTTTTATTGTAAATCTTATAGGCAATAACAACTTCTTTAGCGTCAGCAGCTCTCATTAAGTATGTAGCACCTTTTAACAATTTCTCTGGATAGGATAGAATAAATTGATAATCCGCAGTTAAATAAGGCTCACATTCTACTGCATTGATAATCACGGCGTCAATCTTAGCCTTTGTTTTGTACTTAACATGAGTTGGAAACCCGGCTCCGCCTAAACCTGTCAATCCCGCCTGTTCCATTTTGTTAATTAATTGTTCTCTTGTTAAGTTTTCAATGTTCTTTTCTTCTTTAATGGTGTCAGCCAATTGGTTCTTAAAATCATTTTCGATTTCAACCGCATCAACCATTTTCCCGCTTGCATGCCAAACTTTTTTTATCGCAGTTACTTTTCCACTAACACTAGCATGAATTCTTATATCAAACTTTTCTTGGTTAGTACCAATAACTTGTCCAATCCTTACTTCATCGCCAACTTTTATTTGTGGCTCTAAAACACAAATTCTTTGAAGTAAAGGTATGTAAACATACTTAGGACTTAAATACTCCTTAAGGTGATCTTTTTTGCTCATTTCTTTTCTTCCGTCAATAAAAATCCCTTTTACTTTTTGAAAAATCATTTACTGTCCTCCGTCTTTAGAATTAAACCAAAAGTATTATAACATAAACGCACAAACAAACCAACACTTTCTTTAAGAAAGTAATCGGTAAAAACCCTAGTTAAAAAATGCTTTTACAAGCTCAATTGCTTGCTTAATTTGAACCTTATCCACATCATAATGGGTAACGAATCTAAAGGCACCTTCATAAGGCAGAATCTTAACTCCATTAGCTAGTAAATATGTATCAAGATGATATTTTTTATCATCATCAATATCAAAAAAAACCATGTTTATATCTCTTTGTGTTTCATCAATCACAATACCAGGAATCTCTCTTAGAAGTTCTTCCATATATCTTGCATTTTGATGATCATCTTCCAGTCTTTTACTCATCTCTTGTAAAGCGATAAAACCACAAGCAGCTAGTATCCCAATTTGACGCATTCCGCCGCCCATAATCTTACGATTATATCTAGCTTTTTCAATAAAAGCTTTTGGTCCTACCAAAACAGTTCCTATCGGGGCCCCTAAAGCTTTTGAAAGACAGATACTGACTGTATCGGCATATTGAGCTATCTCTTTAACCTCTACTTTTAAGTAAGTCGCAGCATTAAAAACTCTAGCTCCATCGAGATGGACTGCTAATTGATGTTTCTTAGCAATTGAATACACTTTCTCCATGTAATCCAAACTTAGAACTAGACCATTATAAGCATTTTCAATACAGATTAACTTAGTTCTAGTTGTTGAGATAGTTTTTAGTTTAATCATTTTCTCGAGTTTATTTAGATCCCAGATTCCCTTATTGCTTTCAAGTGTAAACAACTGAACTCCAGAGATAATTGGCGATGCCCCAGATTCGTGTTGGACAATATGGGCAAACTGATCAACAATAACTTCATCGCCTTGTTTGCAGTGGGTAAGTAAAGCCAGTTGGTTGGAAAAAGTTCCCGAAGGCACAAAGATAGCGGCTTCTTTTCCAAGCAAATCTGCAGTATATTGTTCAAACGCATTCATAGTTGGGTCATCACTGAATACATCATCACCAACTTCAGCATTAACCATAGCGTCTTTCATCTTTTTTGTTAACTTTGTAACTGTATCGCTTCTTAAGTCAATATATCCCATCTTCTACTCCTTAATCAGATAACTTTGATAGAGTCTAGAAATTTCCATAACATTTGTTATAAATCTTGGATAAAGCCCCGCAACTTCTTTATTCTCAATTTTGCTTATAAGTCTAGTTAAAACTTCTTTTTCTCTATCTTGGTTTAAAACGTCTAACCCTTGCTTCTTTTTCTCTAAAGCAATTTTTTTAACTACCTTCATCCGTTTCAAAAAAAGTGTAAGCATTTCATCATCAATTCTATCTATTTCTGCTCGCAAATCGTTCATTTTGATAACCTCACAATCACTATCATTCTACCACAAAATAACCGTAGTTTCACCAAAAAATTTCAAAAATAAAAGATGTTTCGAATTAGTATCAAAACACCTTATTAATATTACAATATCTTATACTCCCCAACGACGAGGATCACCTTTCACTCTATCAAGGATTGCCATATCTTTTTCAGAGATAACAAAATCTACTTCCGCGTTTTCAATCATGCGTTCTTCATGAACTGATTTAGGAATTGGCGCCATCCCTTTTTGAAGCAAATACCGAATACATATCTGGGCAGCTGAAACCCTATATTTCTTTGCCACTTTATTAATCGTTTCGTTTTCAAGCAAATATCCGATTCCTAGTGGTGAATAGGCAACGATAAATATCTCTTTGTTTTCACAGTATTCAATCAACTCTTTTTGGTCCAAACCAATGAAGTGTCCTATTTGATTTACATGGGGAACAATATCACAGTTCTTTATAATATTTTCCAGTTCATGAATCCCGAAATTGCTAACACCAATCGCTCTGATTTTCCCAAGCATATATTGCTCTTCTAAAGCTTTATAAGCTTCTACATTACCTTCATCACAGTTTTTACCGATTTCATTCCAAGGCCAAGGTGCGTGGATAATGAACAAATCCAAATAATCGGTGCCCAAAGCTTTTAGCGTTTTATTAAACGCCTTTTTTGCCCCTTCAAATGTTTTTATATGCGACTCTAGCTTAGAAGTTATAAAAACTTCCTCTCTTCTTAAGCCTGAGTCTTTAATAGCTTTGCCAACACTTGCCTCATTTTGATAGCCTTCAGCCGTGTCTATGTGTCGATAGCCATTGGCCAAAGCTAAACTAACAGCGTTATATGCCTCTTCGCCTGGTTTAATCTGCCAAGTTCCAAAACCTAGTTTAGGTATTTTCACGCCATTACTTAAGACATAAAAACTATTTATAACTTTCATATGATAATCTCCTTTATTGAAAATCCTTTTTGGTGAATGATTAATATATAATACTTTTTAAAAAAAATATTGTCGATGTGCTATATTTTTATTTTAGCATATCTATAAGGTTAAATAAATCACTCAAGCGAAAAGAAAATAGGTTTTGATTATCTTAAACTCTCTATGATAATCATGATTGCACTATATCCTAGTAAAAGCGACATTAAAACATTAAATCCGAATCGATATTTTTGAAGTAATTGCTTAAAAAAATGTCCTAATAAACCCCAAACAAGAACTGCTAGAAAGCACAAGAAGGCCATAATAAGGATAAAGATTGGAAGAAAAGTTTTACTAAAACCCAACTCCAAATAATATGCACATATTGTAAATCCAAAAATGATTGTTTTTGCATTGATAAAATTTAAGATAACAGCCATTGTAAATAATCGATCATTTTTTATCAACAACTTTTCTTCATTTGCTTTAGAAAACAGCATACTGACCGCCAAATATAAAATAAAAATACCACCAAAGACACCGATAATTTTTGTAACTACTCGAATGTTTGAATATAAATATACTGTTAATGCTCCTGATATAGCAAAAACAAAGAATGTTCCTAAAAATATTCCTAACATAAACGGATAAGTTTTCTTTAAACCTATTCTTGATGTCGATATTGAGGCAAAAATATTATTTGGTCCAGGAGAAAAAACTGAGACTAGAATATAGGAAATAAAAGCAAGCATTATATCACTCCCTCCACAGTTAAATTATATCAAATTACCTTTGATAATAAATTATCTTAAAAATAATATTGTTAATTCTCGGTTTTATTGTTTCTAGAATAGACAAAAAATCTTATTTATAAGTTATTAAACTGCAAAAAACTCTGTTCAGAACAACGAACAGAGTTTTTAATGCGCTTTAAAATATCAATTACATATTCGACAGATAAATTATAATACATATTTTAATTTTGCATATAATACCAAATCATAAGCTGGCATAGTTTCTAAATCAAAGACTATTGAGAAGTTTGTGTCCAAGTACCAACCATCAAAGACATAGTTTTCATCTTCAAGATAGTAATTAGGTAATGGTGTCATATAATCATAACCAACTATTGAATCTAATACAATATATGTGATTGGCGTTTCTTCAGGGTAATATCTATCTGAGTTGGTGCCGTCTCCTAAAGTTCCATAGAGATTGTATCCCCAACTAATCAGCTTGCCTTCAGATGTAATTATGAAAACATGACTATTGAAACTAGAGATATCATAGATTGTTTCTCCTAAAGCAAGGACAAAGTGATCAGTGATTTCAATTGGAGTGTTTGAGATTGTTACAATGCCTCCATCGGCTAATTGACCAAAGGTATTATCACCAAAACTAAAGACTCTTTCATGTGATGTATAAACAATTGTATGATATCTTCCTAGAGAAAAGTTAGTAATAATTTCTTCAGTTTCTAAAGTAAAGAAACTACTAGCTAATATTGGAGTGTTTTTATCAACAAAGGTTCCATCACCCAATTGACCACCCTCATTGCTTCCCCAGATGAACAATCGACCTTCAGATGTAATAACTGCTGAGTGATTATAACCTAAACTAAATCTAATTATATACTCCAAAGGATTTAGTGAGAAATTATCTGTTATATCAATTGGAAGCAGCGAATTTTCATAAGTTGAATCACCGAGTTGACCATAAGTGTTATCTCCCCAAACAATCAATCGGTCATCACTGGTTAGAATAGCAGAATGACGAAAACCTAATGAAGCATAAAGAACGTGTTCAGATAAATCAAGTTCAAAATTGTCAGTAATCTCAACAGGTAGATTTTTGCTGATAGTTGTATTATCACCTAATTGGCCAGATTCATTTGCACCCCATGTAAAAATCCTATAGTCAGAAGTTAATGCAAAGGAGTGGAACCCTCCTAAGGCAATCCAAATGAAATTCTCTCCAAACTCTAGATTAAAGTTGTTTGTAATATCGGTTGGTAAGAGTCTATCAATATTAGTGCCATCGCCTAACTGACCATCTAGATTGTTACCCCATGTAAATAATCGGCCTTGTGAAGATAGTGCAGCTGAATGAGAATAGCCTAGAGAAATATTAGTTATAAACTCTCCCTCAGCTAGGCCGAACATATCCGTAATATCAACTGGTATATTTTTGTCAATTGTTGTACCGTCGCCTAAAGCGCCTACAGTATTTTCTCCCCAGGTGAAAACTCTTCCTAATGATGTTAAAACAGCTGTATGAGAACCACCTGCAACAACTTTAACGATTTCTTCACCATCAAATAATGGAATCATTACTGGATAATCATAAACTGCAACTTGATATGTAATAGTATATGTGTTTACAACAAATAAAGCATATATGGTAATGTTTTCTGCAGGCATTGTTGTAAATTCATAAGGATTAATGAAGCTGTCATCGCTAAACCAATCAATAAAAGTATAGCCTTCAATAAATGGATCTACTGGTCTTGCTACAGTTGTATTATAATCTTGGGTCAAATCATCAATGTCGAATAATCCAAATGTTTCAAAACTGATTGTATATTGGTCGATTGTCCATTTTCCATAAAGCAAAAGGTCTTCAGCTGGCATTGTTGTAAACTCATAAGGATACAAGAATTCACTATCAAGGAACCAACCAGAGAATGTATAGCCCGTGACATCTCCAGGGGAAGGCTCTTCCACAACTGAAGAGAATGGTTGAGTAATGCTTTCCACTTCTGGACCACCATCAACTGTAAAATTAATTGTATATGTATTAGCAATAAACAATCCAAAAACATTTACATTGTTTTCAGGGTATTTCGTTAAGTCAAAAGATATTAATAAGCCATTGTCAATAAACCAGCCAACAAAGGTAAAACCTTCTTGGATCATCTCTGGATTTACTAAATCTTCATCATATAGACCATATGAAATTTGCTCGAAAACAGAAAGGATAACTGGCAAAATGGTCGGGATAGTTTGATTGTCATTAGTATCGTCACCTAATTCACCATTATAGTTATAACCCCATGCAAATGGATTTCCGTAAGATGATAAAGCAAGCGAATGAAATGAACCTGCACTTATCATAATAACATGTTCATCTTCATACATGTAAAAAGCTCCAGTAATATCAAGTGGTAGATGTGTCTCTACTATATAACTTGCACCAAGTTGGCCAGAGTTTCCTGAACCGAACGCAAATACTCTTCCCTGTTGACTTAGTAGTAAAGTATGTGACATACCTAAGCCGGCGTCGACAAAGCTATCTCCAGGTAAAAGATAAATGTTTGAACTGATATCAACAGGAAGCAAACTATTTTCTGATGAGTTATCTCCTAATTGGCCAGAATTATTTCGTCCCCAAGTAAAAACTCGAGAATTAGATGTTGTTAGTAAGCCGTGATATGGTCCCATTTTAACTAATACGATTGATTCATCCAAAAGCAAACCAAAGTTGGCTGTAACATCTTGCGGAATGAATTTGCTAGTATTTGAGCCATCAGCTAACTGTCCATCATTGTTTAACCCCCATGAAAAGATTCGGTTACTGGAGGTTACTGCTACTGAACTATAGGATCCTAAACTCAATAATACAACATGTTCATTTTGGTTTAAATCAAGGTTCGGAGTAATATCAGTCGGGTAAGATAGCCCATATACGCTTTCACCATTACCAAGTGCTCCTGAATCTTGTGCCCCCCACATGAATAAACGGCCATTTGAGGTTAGTGCGCCTGAATGGAAACTTCCAGCTTCTAAAGAAATTATTGTCTCTTCATTATCTAAGTCGAATAAAGGTGTAATATCCATTGGAATATAAGAATCGGCAAAATCACCGTTTCCAAGTTGACCATTATTATTGTATCCCCATGAAAATATTCTGCCATGAGAAGTTAATGCCATTGAATGATAGAATCCTAAAGCTATATCAGTAATTATTTCATCATTTTTCAGATCAAAGAATGAAGTAATTTCTATTGGATAATTATTTTGGCTCACGCCATCAAAACCTAGCTGACCAGAACCATTTAACCCCCACATAAATATACGACCAAAGTTGGTAATGCAGCCGCTATGTGAAAGGCCTCCTTCAATGCTAATAATCTTCTCTCCTGGATATAATATAATCGGTTGAAGACCTTCTTCTATAATATAGACTGTGAAATAAGTTATCTCAATTGTTCTCTCTTCCCAACCAGCATACAAAGTAATATCTTCAGCTGGCATCGAAATGAATGAATACGGAATGGTTAGGTCTTCATCACTAAACCAACCTATGAAATTGTGTCCTGTTTTTGTAGGATCTTCAGGTTGATTGATTTGTGTACCATAATCTTGAGTAACTTCAGGCACATATGTTCCACCTTTACTATCAAATGTAATTGTATATTCATTGATTAAAAGCACCCCTATTACAATGAAGTTTTCTGCAGGCATAACCTCATAGTAGAATGGTAAGTTGAAATTAGTGTCTAAATACCAACCATAGAAAGAATAACCTATTTGTTCTAAATCTAATAGTTCTAGGTTTGTATCATATAATAAATAGTCAAAATCAATCAGTTCAATAACACCAACATTGATACTTGATGGTATATGAACACTTTCAAGATTACCAAGTCCTAGTTGCCCGTACTGATTATTCCCCCATGAAAAAATTCTTCCATAATTAGTAATAGCCATTGAATGTGTTCTTCCTAATTCTAAGTAAGAAACAAATTCATTACTTTCTAAATCAAAATATGAGCTGATATCAACTGGGCTTAATCTAATGATAGTTGAGTTGTCCCCAATTTGACCATGATAATTTTCGCCCCAAATGAATACTCTTCCATTTGATGTTAGAAATGCTGTATGTAGTTCTCCTACAGTAATACTAGTGATTTCTTCATTTTCTAACAATTCAAAATTCGACATGTTTGTGGGACTTAATTGATTGTCAAAACTATCATTACCTAATTGACCACTACTATTATATCCCCATAAGAATAATCGATTTTGTGAAGTTAGAGCCACTACATGATAGCCAAATGTAGCTAAGTTGACAACTTTTTCTTCAGTGTTTAAAGAAAAATAACTGCTGATACTAATCGGTGTAGTGGATGAATCGGTGGTAGAGTTGCCTAATTGGCCATAAGAATTGTAACCCCACGAGAAGACTTCACCCTCGGATGATAACGCATAAGATGAGTAGTTTCCTAATGTCAAACTGACAATATAATCATCTTGAGCCAAATTTAAGTTGTCAGTTATATCTAATGGATAAAGCTGGCTTTCATATGAATCGTTGCCAATCTCGCCTTGATTATTAGATCCCCAAAAGAATATTCTATTATCTGTTGTTAATGCTGCTGAATGAGTTAACCCTACATAGATTTCTTCAACCTCTTCATTGGCAACCAAATCAAAATAGCTAGTAATATCAATTGGAATATTCGATGATAATTGGCTGTTATTGCCTAATTGACCAACGCTATTTAACCCCCATGCAAAAACTCTGCCATTTGAAGTTAATGCTAAGTTATGACTTGGACCTGCTTCAATTTTTGTGATATACTCAAAATCCTCAAGGATGAACATGCCGGATATATCGATAGGATAATCAAACCCTTCATAAGTTCCATTTCCTAAGATGCCATTGTTGTTAGAACCCCAAGAAAATACTCTACCAAAAGAAGTTAGAGCAAGAGTATGAAATTCACCTAGTTTTACGTCAATCAGCTCTTCAAACTCAAACAAAGGTATATAAGCCTGACCAGTTTGACTATATACTAGTTGATAAGCTGAAACTATATAATAATTGACATCCCATTTTGCATATAAAGTAAAGTCGTATGGTGGCATATTTATGAGATTGAATGGCATCGATAAATCACTATCAAGATACCAGCCATTAAAAGTATGTCCTTCTTTAGTAGTTTCTTCAAAAGGTTCGATAACCCAAGTGTAAAATATCGATAGAGTACTTAATGGGGTTCCGCCATTAGTATCAAATGATATTTCGTATTTATTGATTAACCAAAGCGCATAAAGAGTTATATCTCCAGTTATTATTGAATCTGGATCAAACTCAAATTCAAAATTGTCATCTAAATACCAGCCTATAAAAGTTAAGTGTTCCTTACTAATAGTTGGCAAAGTAATTGTTGAACCTGCAACAACTGATATTGGGTCTAAATCAATATCAAAGAATGTCTCAAAACTAACTGTAAAAGTTAGTTCGGTCGAGATGGTGCTTGTCGTAGGCGGTTGTGTTGTTGGCGGTTGTGTTGTCGGTGGTTGTGTTGTCGGTGGTTGTGTAGTCGGTGGTTGTGTTGTTGGTGGTTGTGTTGTTGGAGCCCCAGTTGTTGGGGATTGAGTTGTTGGCGCTTGTGTAGTAGGCACCGCAGTTGTTGATGATGTTGTTGAGTTGTTGCAAGCTGCTAAAAGCATTGCAAAACAAATAACAACAAAAAATAGGAAAAACCTTTTTTTCATCATATCCTCCAAATTTGTATATATTTAATTTATTAGTAATACATCATGTAGCAAAATTATAACATAATGAAAGCCAACAATACAACCTGTCAGTAAATATTTGTTTTGTTTTTTTATGATTAAAAAAGATTTCCTATGAAGGAAATCTTTTTACCATTTTACTTAAAAATTTATAGAGAAACCTCGTTCCTTAAGATTACGCCAATTGATTATTCTTGTTTGTAAGTTTTTTGGCAACAATGATTGTTTATCAAAGACTTTTTTTATTGGATGATTCATTTGTATATTTGATACAAAGTTTTGATCAGCTAAAGCCGCCATTCCTACTGCTAAGAGATTATATCCCAAAGCAAAGGCTTCTTTTGCATCTTGTTTGCTTTCAATCGAACCAACACCAATTAGCATTTTTTTCCCTATATTCTCTTGCAGTAAAGTATCAATAATTAGATTCTTATCGTTTTTATCTCTAAGTGATGTTTGTTTATATGAAGCTAAGGAAAAATGAATATAATCTATATCCAAGGATGATAAGTGTCTTACTAATACTTTTGTGTCTTCCAATGAAATTCCCTCAGGTTCAACTTCTTCAGGGCTGAGACGATAGCCGATAATGAATTTTTCATCTGCATATAATGATTTTACTTTTATCGCAACATCCACAAGTTTCATAGGAAACGCTAGCCTTTTCGTTAGATTGCCACCGAACTCATCTTGTCGTTTGTTCGTGAGCGGGCTGAAAAACTGTTGAATCAAATATCGATTAGCGCCATGAAGCTCAATGCCATCAAATCCAGCTTCAACAGCTAATATTATTGCGTTTTCAAAGTCATTGATGATTTGATAAACCTCTTCCGTTAAGAGTGCTCTAGGTGTTTTGGTATTTTCTCTTTCGGATTTTACACTTGAAGCACTGACAATATCTTGATTTTCATAAAGGCCAAACTGGTTCATTCTGCCGCCATGATGGAGTTGCAAAATCGCTTTCGCTCCACCTGACTTTATTGCATTGGCTAATCTTTTCATTGAGGGTAAGAAACTTTGATTCATAATTGATATTTGATTGGGAAAAGCTTGAGCGTGTTTACTGACGGCAGTTGCCGCAGTGATAACCATGCCAAACTCTTTCCCACGTGATTTGTAATATAATTCTTCTTCGTCGCTTAATGTTAAATCTATGTTTCCCGAATATGTCGTCATTGGCGCTAAAACAAAAGGGTTTTTCAGAACTACACCTTCTTTAATTATATACTTAGAAAATTCTTGCATTCTCTTTACCTCCATGTTAATTACCTGCTCTTGTAAAAAAGGAACTCATCTTTTTGAGTTCCTTTATTTACTTACTCTACAGTAATTATAATATGAAACTCGCCAAACTCATCCTCATCATATCCCGTTAGAGATATATAATAAGCTCCTGATTCTAAGACATATTCTATCATAAAATTCAAGCCTAGTCCAGAATCATCGTCCGATTCAATTAGGTTATCATCATTGTCTCTTAACTCACCGAAGGTATCTAAATCGCTTATAACATAGGCTGTAATTTTTCCTGGTCTATCCAAGATGAAATAAAATCTAATTTCCTCTCCAGGATTTAGATAGCCACTCACATTATAGGCATAGTAAGGGAAACTTTCAAAACGAGCATAAAGAATCAAATTTTTTGCTGGCATATATAAATCAGAAAAATGATCATTTAACTGCGGGTCAGTAAACCAATCATGGAAAACATCATCTACTTTTTCCGGCTCAGGTAAAAAAGCAATAACTTCATTATAGTAAAAATCTAATACAGAAATTTCTACTGGGTCTAGTTTTGGGGAAGTTGGCACCAACGAGTTTATCATTTTACCATTACCTAATTGACCGTTTTGATTGTTTCCCCATACATACACTTTACCTAATGAAGATATAACGCCAGAAGAGTCACCGTTTATTTTTACATATATTATTGACTCATCTTCTTCTAAATCAAAGTAACTAGTAACACTTATTGGGATAGCATGATTTTGTGCTGGGTTGCCATTACCAAGTTGTCCGTAACTATTATCTCCCCAAGTAAAAACTTCTCCAAGCGCTGTTAGAGCTGATGAATGATAGGTTCCGAGACTTACCATTATAAGTTCATCATTCGAATCAAAATTGAACCCATCAGAAATATTAACAGGTAAATTTCGATCAGTAGTTGTGTTATCTCCAAGTTGACCATAACCATTGAACCCGAAAGTGAACAACTCTGAGTTATTAGTCAATACTGCCGAATGAAACTCTCCTGCATAAACAGATTTTACATAATCTCCTAAATCAAGATTAAAATTGGATGTAATATCAATTGGAACATTTTTTGATGAATTGGTTCCATCACCAAGCTGACCACTGAAATTATTGCCCCAGGTGAAAACTCTTGCTCCTGATGTTAAAGCAATCATATGAGAAAAGCCAATAGCCAATTGTACGATTTTTTCACCTTCTTCTAAGTTAAACCTTGGAGTTAAGTCATATGGTGTAGCAACATCCCATGTACCACCATCGGCAATTTGACCATTAGAGTTTGACCCCCATACAAACACTCTTCCCTTTGAAGTGACTGCTCCGCTATTTCGATTCCCAAGTGCTATTTGCATAACTAGTTCATCATCGATTAAAGAGAAACTATCAGTTATATTCATAGGGGTAATGTAATTGTTAATATACCCCGTTCCAAGCTGACCAAAATCATTATATCCCCAAAAGAACACTTGGTTGTTCTCACTCAAAGCGCCGGAGTGATGTTCCCCAAAAGCCAGGTAAGTAATTCTATCATTTTCATCTAAATCAAAATTACTGGTAATGTTTGTTGGTTGATATCTAGTATCTTTATCGTCAGTACCCAACTGTCCATACAAATTATTACCCCAAGTATAAACTTGATCTAAGGAACTGATAATCCCCATATGATTAGTCCCAAGATTTAAATTTATAAATACTTCATCTGGCATTATTAATGAGTCGCGCAGTGGGTTGTAATTATTAGGCGGGATAACCAAAGTAATAGAATATCGATTAATAAGCCATTTAGCATAAAGATTAAGGTGTTCATTTACTGGTTGTGAAAAAGTCCAGGGATCAGTTAATGTTACCCCTTCATTAACGCTAAGATACCAACCATCGAAAGTATGACCTTCTTTAGTTGGAAGATAGTTTAATGCCAACTCACCTTTTATCAATAATTTTCCGTATTGAGTAGTAACGATGTTACCATTAACATTCATTTCTCCACCAAGAAGATTGTAAACTACCAAAGCCTGATTCTCGCTAATAATTGGCATCGTAGTACTAGATTGGCTAGTTGTTGAACTTGATGGAGTTGTTGAAGTGGTTAAAGCGGTTGTTGGTGTTTGGGTAGTAAAAGGTTGTGTTGTTGTGCTTATACCTTGTGTTGTAGTTTTAGTAGTATTTGAAGTTGTGCTATTATTACATGCAAACACCGTTAATCCAAAAATTAAAACAAAACAAAATCCAATGATTTTTCTCATATTACTTCTCCTTTAAAAAAACATAAAACACCGCTGTCGAAGCAGTTGTTTGTAAATCTATAAAGTAATAATCACGAACTTATCTATATTATATCGATTATAATAAAGCAAAACAATATACCATAAAAATTTAGTGAATAAAAAAGACCAGAAACTTATATGCTTTAAAGTTTCTGGTCAAATAATCATGTATTTAACTTGGTAAATCTGAATGTGTTTTTAAGTATGCCGATAAATACTGCCAATTAGAATTTTGTTTATAGGCATTGAATGATTCATTTGGGAAATAAAAGTTAGGTATCCCTGGATATGCAGTCATTATTGCTGTTTGTGTTATTGAGCCATCATCTACTTGACTACGTCTAATAATAACTATCTCAATTGAACTATCCATGGTAAACAAATTCTCTATATATACTACAGATGCTGGAATATCTAAAAGTTTTACCTTTTCAGTTTCCATAAATGCAGCATAAGCGATATGTGTTAAACCTTCATTTAAAGTAACAATCTGAAGATTCTCATTAAAGGCAAAGCTCAATGGTCCAACAATTTTTGTGGATTCGGGAAGGATATACGTTGATCCAGGCCTACTTGATGGATACCTTACAAGTGTATGATTATTCGAGTATAAGACTCCATCATCGTCATAGTAATAATTGTTCTCTTCAGCCACAATTATCCGCTCTAAAGAATCAGTTTGAACAAAACTACTTGAATGGATTCTGTTGACTGTATCAGGAATATAAACATTCTTAATGTTTTTGTTTTCACGAAAAGCAACAGCCATAATCTCCCCGACAGTGTCAGGGATGTGAAGTTCTTCAAGCGCTAATGCCATCGGTGCAAAAACTAGATTTGTGATTTCCTCATCATAAACAACTCCGTCAATTACCTCATAGTAAGGATTGTCATAGAAAGTAACACTAGAAAGATTTGGTGTTTTGCTAAAAACATCAGGAATAAACATTCCATATCTTCTAGGAAACTCAACAGTTGTAAGTGCGGGCAATTCATAAAAAGCATTTGAACTGATAGTAAGACCATATCTGTCCGACTCGTAGTATCTTATGTCAACTGTCACAAAATAACTAAAATATTCTTTCCCTCCAATTGAGACAGGCGGGCTAACATTGTTAACGGATTTTATAAAACAACCTTCAGAAAAATCCCAACTACTATTGGTAACATTGCTCTTAACACAGTTTTCTCCATATATTTCCATCAAATCATCATACTGAAAATTTCCTAGTGTTAAATCTCTTTGTCCGACATATTCACCATAGAAACTAATCTTAATAAGATTTTCCATTTTTGTAAAAGCATTATTTGAGAT
>OBJA01000027.1_pt1 | contig 155019 bp, 147 predicted proteins | sample 1519751 | NCBI WGS metagenome assembly OBJA01 (sample SAMEA3881238, study PRJEB22517) | soil metagenome | biome: lake sediment; feature: soda lake sediment; material: sediment, water from around vicinity | place: India | collected 2013-12-23 | depth 3 m
GAATGCCGTTCGGCCTGAGCCTGTCGAAGGCCTTGGCGACAGTGCTTCGACAAGCTCAGCACGAACGGACTCTTAACCTCAGCATCAACGGATGCTCTCAAACCCAGCACGAACGCACTCCCGAATAAAACGTACCGCATCAATAAGGCCCGGCACCCACAGCCAATAGATGGTTATAGTCCTTTCGGGCCACCTCCGACACCGTCCGCCTGGGTTCCGATATAACCGTGGGGTGCCGGTGTGCCTTTTTCATCCAGATTGACAAACACGATACTGTCGATGGAAACAATGGTACTGCGGGTGATCTTGTTGCGGATTTCAGCACGCATGGTAACGGAGGTTGTGCCGCAGGCTATCACATCCACCCCCATCTCGATAATATCCCCCTGGCGGGCCGAGCTGACAAAGTTGATTTCAGACATATATTTGGTCACCAGATGCTTTTCGCTGCCCAGCTCACAGAGGGCATAAATAGCCGCCTCTTCATCGATCCAGCTCAACAACCGGCCACCAAACAAACTGCCTTTGGGGTTCAGATCTTCCGGCTTTACCCATTTCCTGCTGTAAAACTTCATGGTGTAGCGCTCACTGATTCATGGAAACGGCTGTGGTGATTGGAGTGTACGTTGCCGCAAGGGTTCATCCATCCGTTATTTTATGACAGGGAAAAACGCCCCGTCTGCCATATTGGCTGCTCACCGGAGTTCCCTGTATCCTGTCGGCTACCAGGACAGGTATGAGGCCCAATGAAAATCCCCAAACGAATCCAGCCGCTGGTCGACGACGGCCTGGTTGATGAAGTGATCCGCCCGCTGATGAGCGGCAAGGAAGCTGAAGTCTATGTGGTGCGCTGCGGCAACGAGATCCGCTGCGCCAAGGTCTACAAGGAAGCCGACAAGCGCAGCTTCCGCCAGGCCGTGCAGTACCAGGAAGGCCGCAAGGTGCGCAACACCCGTCGCGCCCGCGCCATGGAAAAGGGCACCAAATTTGGCCGCAAGCAGCAGGAAGACTCCTGGCAAAATGCCGAAGTGGCCGCCCTCTATCGCCTCGCCGCCGCCGGTGTGCGGGTGCCGCAACCCTACGGCTGTGTCGATGGCGTATTGCTGATGGAACTGATCACCGACAGCGACGGCGATGTGGCGCCGCGCCTCAGCGAAGTCGCGCTATCCCATGAGCAGGCCCTGGAAGACCACGCCATGGTTATGCACTACGTCATGCTGATGCTGTGCGCCGGTCTCGTGCACGGCGACCTGTCGGAATTCAACGTGCTGGTAGACGAATACGGCCCGGTGATTATCGACCTGCCCCAGGCAGTGGATGCCGCCGCCAACAACCACGCCCGCAACATGCTGGAGCGGGACGTGGCCAATATGACCACCTACTACGGTCAGTTCGCGCCGGAGCTGCTCGTCAGCAACTATGCCGGTGAAATCTGGGATCTGTACGAAAGCGGCGACCTGAACCCGGATGTGCAACTTACCGGACTGTTTGAAGATATCAAGGAAGAGGCGGATGTGGATGCGGTGATGGTGGCCATCCGCGAAGCCCTGGCGGAAGAGCAGGGCAGGCAACTGCGCAAAAGGGAAGCGGAGGAGGCGGAGTGAGGGGTTGGGGTCGGAACGATTTTTGTGAAGGCCGATAATATTGTCTGAACCCTTTTTATGAAATCTTTATCGAGTCTGACCCCATGAGCGGACCCCGGCAGCATATAGCGCGCACCCAGAGTGGCGGTTTTTTGCGGCGTGTAGAAGAAGGGCACTTCATAGGCCGGGAAGGAGCTGCTCAGCCAAGGGGAAATCTGAATAATCTGTCGATTCAGGCTGCCCGCCCGCTTGTGTGTCCATCAAAAATCGTGTGCTGACAAAAGCCATTCATCCGAGACAGCTCCTTACTCAGTTTGAGAGAAATGCTCGCACGGAAGACTTCAGGCAATGAGACGCCATCGCCTATAGTCACTATCATGAAGGTAGGATGTATATCACAACGAATCTTTATGACACGACATCCCTTAATCTTGCATCAGAACTGGAGTATGCGATCCACCATCCAGAAGCTGGCGAGAGCGCCAATGACGTAACTACCGACAAGTGTTGAATGTCGATGTTGCAGGAGTTCCATGACAGGTCGGCCTGCCAGGCGAGCCACCAGCCAGGCAAGAGCAGCAGCCGCCAGCACGAAAACTATTTGGCCGACTTCAACACCGACATTGAAGAACAGCAGCGCTGCCGCCTGCTCTGTCTGTGGTAGACCAATTTCGCCCAGCACAGAAGCGAAGCCAAACCCGTGCAACAGCCCAAAGGAACTGGAAACCACTACAGGGTAGCGCCAAGTCAATGAATCCCTGTGATCAACTGCAATCTCGTGGGCCAGGAAGACGATACTCAGGGCAATCACAGCCTCTACCGGCGCGACAGGAAGTGAAACCATATCGAGACTGGCAAGTGCCAGTGTGAGGGAATGGGCCAGGGTAAAACCAGTGATGGTAATCAGAATGCGCCGCCAAGTGCGAGCAATAAACACCAGACACAGAACAAACAACAGATGGTCTATACCAGCAAAGATATGCTCAATGCCAAGCAACGTGTACTGATAACTGACCCGCCAAAGATTTTCCGCTTCAGGTACACGCCAGGTGGTTTCAGCGGGCCAAAGAATCTGGCTATAAATTTCGCCATTCCACAGGCTGACCCTTAACAGAGCACTAATTGAAGGGTTGTTGTTGGGGTAGCGCAAAATAACCTCTTGCCCTGAAACACCCCGCTCACAGTGATATGAAGCCTGATTACTATAGCCATCACCCCGTTGATGCATTTGTCTTGCGCTGGTTGCAATACAGTCTTCCGGCATCACCACATCAGGAATAGCGAAGAGGGGCAATGATACGGGGACCTTCCAATGCACCGCGAAGGTATTCTGCACAATTTCATTGATTTCGATATAGAGCGGTCGTGAATCGTGGGCATATACTGGAACACTCACCAATATCCACAGACACCAGGCCCGCAGCAGATGCACGGAGATCAGCTTGCCCCAAGGGAAATCCACAACAGCACTCATGGTTTACTCCCTGGCAGCAACGTTATTGTCTTCCGTTAGCGCAGTGAGCCGATCATCCACCTCATAGTTGTCGATAATGCGACGGATGGCCTCTTCAGTATGGGCGCGAAGACGGGCTTGCTCTGCGTCTCGCGTCACCTGATCACGGATTGCATTCAGGGGTGGAATCCCGCCGGGCTTATGTCTGGCGACCATTACCAGATGCAGCCCATGGGTAGATGGAATCGGGCCATGCCAAACGCCATCTTCTGGCTTTAATGTCATTAATTGTGCAGCAAAATCAGTACCGAAGTGTGAGCCGATAAAATCTGTGGGCCGTTCAACATAATTGGCGTGATAGATAAAGCGGTCGCCATGGCGGGTTGACTCGGAAAAGGGCACCTGGTTTTCGCGGAGGTTGGCGAGCAATGCTGTAGCCCGCTCATGAACGTTGCCCTCATCACGCTTCGGATCGACAAACACGTGGGTAAAGGTCAGAGTGGCGGGCTCATTGTAACGCTGGCGATTTCCCTCATAAAACTGCTGCAGATTTTGCTCTGTCAGATCGTCAGTATCGGGCTGAAACCCTTGTGCCAGATACTCCATTTTCTGAATCATGCGCTGCTTAATAACGTAATCACTACTGTCCATCTGCAACTTCAATGCCTCGCGATATAGAGCTTCTTCGCGAATAAAGCTATTTTTAAGCTGGTCAAGCTCAGAAGGTGAAAGCGAGGCGAGCTGCTTCTGATGCGATTGCGTGTTGAAAGCACTATTGCGGTATTGCATATATTCCAACAGTGTTCGCTCATCCATGATAATCCTCAATCCATTCGCCTTCGAATCATCTGGATTTATCCATTGATACACTACGAGAAGAATAATACCTGCAAGGATAAAGTGAACAATTGGCTGCTTAAGAAACGACATCACAGAATGTATACCTTTGAAGGATAATTACCAAAAGTAAAATAGAGACACATAACACCACGTAGTGACCAAACCCACAACCAGAGCGCCATTGCAAATCATTTATATTTAAGTGCAAGTCTCAATAAATTATCAATAGGCAGCACCCATAGACACACCGGCATAACTTGATCGAGCTTTAAGCCCCCATCTGCCATCCTCTTTCGTTATTACATGAAAGGTTTCCATTGTAGCAATCACATTATCCTGGTCGTCCAAGCGGCTAAAACCAACTACCCAATGCATTTTTTGATCAGTATATTGGATCAACTTACGCCACTCCCACCTGGATTTAACCCAGCCAGTGTACTTCTCTGAGCTAGCCAAGTTCTGCAGCTTTTCATTTGGTGTGTCAATCATATACTCATCCTGTGTATGCCAGACCTTAACAGACTCACCAGCAATACGAACATGCGGATAGTGATTGACGGCTGCATACTTTTTGGCATCAGCGCTATTAAACGCAGTTAATATCTCGTCATAAAGCTTACAACCTTCAATCACCAGATGATGCGCTGGATCTTGGCAATCATCACGAATTTCAGTGGCATCATAATATTGCGAATACAGATTGCTGGCGCCAAAGAAGCAACACATTCCAACAATAAATAATAATGATCTTAGTTTCATAGCATGTATTCCACGGATTAGTTATAACTTTGTATTAACTGGCTAATTGATACCAAATTTCCTGAGAATAGATAAGACAGACGAATATTTATGACCGACTTACCTAATGGCAATCGGATTAATGATCATCTGTACAGCACCTGATATTCGCGCCGGGCCGAGCACAAACATAAACGTGTAGGCCTTATCTTTAGCAAGAGGTTTTGTATTCAGGTTTTCCAAGAGATATATCCCATTGTAGGTAAGTAGTTCTTGGTGCACTGGAAATGCTATGTTCGGCTTTTCGAAAGGAATTACTTCTATTGCAAAGTTGTCTGATCCGACAGCCAGCACCTCTTTTTCAGCAAGATATTTGGCACCATCAACCCCCAAGCCAGGCTCTACCGTAATAAAGCGTTGTGGATCTGTTTCAATAATGCTCATCCATCCTGTGTGGATTAGGACTACATCCCCCTTTTCTATACTTGATCCCTGCCTTTGCTCACAGTTCTTTATTTCAGCACTATTGATCGATGTGCCTTCCTCAAGCATATCTACACCCATGCATGTCGCCAAATCGAGCAAAATTCCACGGCTAACAATAGGGGGGTAGCCCTCAACCCCGAACCTTTTAAGCCCACCTGCCGTAACGAATTCCGATGCATGAAAGCCGTTATAATAAATATTACCAGCGCCCGCATGACCAAGCCCGTCTATCTGAGAGCCAACACCCATCCAGCAATTCATCAGATCGTCAATAAAATTGAATTTATTCTCTCCCATGGAAGTATCGTATTGGTTTGGCAACAAGAGAATTACTTCGCATTGACGTGGCGTTATGTCCTTGGGCGCAGGAGTATTACGATTTGTCTCTATCCCAAGATTATATGTTTTCCCAGTCTTGACTTCTTTTGCAGCTTTCAAAGCCAACTCACTACCTAGCATATTGAACGAACCCATGGTGTCCTCTTCACCCCACTTTGATGGCCACCAGATGCGCTCTTGTGCAATAGCCATTATATTAAACCCAAGCGCGATAAATAAAATGAGTATACAAACAGGAAAGCGCTTCATCTTATTTCCTCGGTTCTCAGGCTAGCAGGGAACTTACGTGTTAAATTATCGCTTAACAACGTTTCATGCAGCAATTTCACGGCGTATACCAGACTGGAGAGGTGTATGCTCTTTCCTGGTGAATTGGGGGCACACCATCGGGCAGATTAACCCCATAGAATGCTGCATCATAGGTAGTCCATCGGGGCGTAAAAATCTCCAGCACTCGCACATAGTAAAATGCGCGCTGCGAGGCATCAAACTCAGTATCTTGCCAAACTGTAGACAACACTGCAGAACCTACACTGTTAGAATAAGTAGCTGATTTAATATCAACTGTAGATCTGATGGGCGGCGCCATGACACCATCGGCGCCTGGAAGACGATTATCAGACATCGCAACATCCCAAATTTTTTCCTGTGCTTCCCCTTGCGCATCAAGCCAACCCTTAACAACTTGGACCCTTTCAAGGTTTGCACCGTCGGGATCTTTACTAGCCACGATCAACAGACTTGGCACTTTTCCTGCTGGTGCCATACTAATATCTCCGCCCATTGGCACACCTTTTTTATACCCAATATCTACATAATCAGGTCGCAAATGGTCAGAAGCCTCAAAATCCCACCCAGCAAAGAATCTCAGAATAATTCTGGGACCAGTAGTCGCATACGTTTCCCGACGCAACATGGCGTCAAACAACGATTGGCGTGTATTCTCATTCGCCCAAACAGCCGCATATCCAGATGCAGCATGCTTTTTTGCGGCCAAATAATATTGCTGGATACCCATTCTCTTTTTTGATGGCTCATCTTGCCCAAATTTTCCAAAAAAATTATCTTCTTCAATAGCGGCTAGTGACGTATGAGAATCAGAGCTTCCAATCAATCCAAACTTGAATGGATTAGCGCCCAGTTTATTTTCAAATTCAATTCCTAGCTTAAGTGCGGAGCGAGCATATTCATGCTTAAGCATCCAATTTTCTTTTGGGGGCTGGGTATGATCCATATTTGACCAATCCCACTTTTCATAGTCTGAAAATTCATCCGAAGGAGAAAGGATAGGATGAGATTCTGCATCTCCTTTGATTTGCGTAACTTCATAGAGAGGCTCCCATCGAGATCTTCTCATTGAGTAATTTCTGTCTAGAGCTTTGCCAGAGAATGTCGTATTCGAGAACATAGCGCCATTACTCAAGTTACCATTATGGGGAATAGCTAAAACACGCCCACCTGTAAGCTCTTCATAATCTTCCAGATAGTCCCATAAATGCTCCGGATCAAATGAATCAAGAATACTAAACGGTATGATTTTATCAGCCCTGTCTGCGCCATCCCTAAAAATTATATTCCTGTGTAAATTGTTTCCGTTATCAACAGAAGTCCACTCGAAACCAATAAAAGCTGTAAATTTTCCTGGCTCGTTATTTCTTTCTGCACTTGAAATAACATCATGCCAAACAGACTTTATAAATCTATCACTATAAACGTAATCGTTGGTATTTCGACCTTTTATCACTTCACTAAATTGCCCCATAATGTCCTTGTAGAGGCCCAATTCATATAAAACTGACCAACTTTTCCCAACATTAGTAGATAAAAAATCTGCATCTTTATCTCCTAGAAGCTTATACACTCCCATAAATTCTGCATGATCAGCCAGCACGATAAAATCTAATGGCTTTTTCAAACGAACGAGCTGACCATTAGAGCTTTCTACACTTCGCCCTTTTGCGAAATTATATGCAACATCAGGATCAAGGCGATTACCAAATGTGTATGCATCAAGGGAAAGATTTGTATGCACATGAGTATCTCCCCAGTACAGATTTTCTGGATAATTTATACCGCTATAAGGCGAATACTGATCCTGTTCTGTCTGCGCAACCACTTCATGATTGACGATTAGAGCTAGAATAGCCAATGATATGGATATCAATACTATTCGTGCATATCGCTTACTATTTATATCAATCACCATTTCGCGCCCTCTATAACGTGCATCATCAACAGATAGCTGAAAACAACCCGCAGAACAATTAATTTATTGGCACACTATCGCAGCCGAAATTGCAACCTATCCGTTATGATTAATATCGCTGCTATTGATAAGAATCTTATTGCCAAGAATTGTATCTACCAACTTTAAAATCAGCTATTTATAGATGAAATTGTGACTAAGGCCGATCTTTAATGCGCTGGCTTGAGCGTAACCGAGTTTGTTTAAAATGAATATCTAAGGTCAACGCCCCACGTTCTGGGTTCGCTCGGCCCTCTGACAACAATTCCTGTCGAACCGAATTGATCACCGCTGGAAATAAAGTACTTTTCATTTGTCAGATTGCGGCCCCATATTCCCAGGTCAATCTTTTCGCTGAGAAATCCTTCAAAATCCAGCCGTGATGAAAGGATCTCATAGCTATCTTGATGATTTCTTGGATCGTTGAACTCGGAATGGTATATTTCATCCTGCCAGGAATAATCTCCACGTATATATACATCACCAATACCATTGGCACTACTAGCCAAGTGGAAGCGAACACCCAACCTATATGTCAGCTCAGGAATCCAAGCAAACTTATTGTCTGAATTATCAATTGGGCCACCAGCTGCTTCCGTTATAAATTTTTTGTATTCTGCATCAGTCCAGGCAGCCGTGCCTATGAGCTCAACTCTGCTGGTTTTATAATTAATTTCGATTTCAGCACCCTTAATGCTTGCTTCAGCAGCATTAAAAATGCTGGTAACTGGAACACCGCCTACCTGACCTATAGTCGCTCTCTGAATATCCTTATAGTCTGTATAATATCCCGCAATATTTGCTCTAAGAGTTGATCGCTGGAGCAACCAATCGCCCTTAAATCCTACCTCATAATCAATTACTTCTTCTGGATCAAAAGGTTCGAGTGCACCCTGTGTATTGGCTGAAGAATCAAACCCACCAGCTCTATACCCCTTCCTGGTTGACGCATACAACATTTTATCGTCTGAGAGATTCCATTTCAGGCTTACATTGTACGTAGTATCGCTGTAATCTTTCTTCCTTGCAGCACAAAGCAAGCATGCACCAGTCGCTGCACTATATAGGTTTTGTTCAAATTCTCTTTTATCGCGCGTATATCTCAACCCAACAGTTATCTCTAAGAATTCTGTGATGCCATAATCTATCTGGCTGTATATAGATGATGATTTATTTACTGCATTCCCATATCTTGGATTTGGTGTATTCCCAAATGCCCTTACCAGAGTTTCTCTGTCCCCTTCTTCTTCGAAATAAAATGCACCGATTACCCATTTCATATTATCGTTGAATGCATTTCCCTGTATCTGAACTTCTTCAGAAAGTTGTTTGTTGGTTTGCCTTTCATAGGCTACCTCTACAACAGGAAAGACTGTGCCATCCAGATCCTGAATCTCTTCCATTTCTATATCTCTGTAGGAAAAGATGTTTTTCAGCAATAAGTCATTTGCAAGGTTCCATTCAGTTACTGTTGAAACTCCTACATTCTTTCCTGTTGAACCCGTCCTGAAACTGTTTTCAGTTTCATGAAAATTCAACAACTGTGTTTGTGAAGTCAGCACCTCTGACAAATTATATAGTCGCTCTGCATTCGAATTTGGGTTGACTGCAGTTAATTTAGTTCCACTACCTGTTTGGTCCGCATCAAAATAATCCAGATAGAGTGTATTATTGATATTCTCAGTAACTTCGCTGTACAAAATTGCCCTGCCGGAGACTGTATTTTCATCCGACAGATCTTGCCGAAGATTAACATCTTTAACATAACCGTCGCGCTTGGTTTTATTCATCGACACTCGTATTGCATTCTTGTCACCTAATGGAATACTGACTGCACCTTGAAAATCAGTTCTATCAAGATTTCCCAGCCTGGTTTCGATATATCCTGAATATTCATTCAACTCAGGCCGTTTTGGCTGAATCAGTATGGCACCACCCGTTGTATTTCTACCAAAAAGAGTGCCTTGCGGCCCTTTGAGGACTTGTACACTTTCCAGATCATACATCGACTGAGCCAAACCAAAGACTCTTACCTGGGGCGCCTCGGCTATATATATTCCTACCGATGGGTCATTGCTGATAAATGCTGCATCATTTCTCTGGCCTCTAATCGCGAACGCTGGCACAGTCCTTCTATTTGCCGATGTCGACACTGTGAGTCCGGGGACTACTTGCCCCAGGTTTTCAATATGTGTGACATTCATATCCTTCAACAATTTCCCACTAAATGCAGTTACAGCAACTGGTACATCCTGTATTGATTCTTCTCTTCTCCTCGCTGTAACAATTATTTCTTCAATACTGGTAACAGTGTTTTCACGATTTATATCCTGGCCAACTGCTCCGTACCCAAACAGGATGGCCCCGGTGCTAATTAGCGATTTGAGTATATTTTTACTGCAATTATTTTTTTTCATAATGACAATCCCCATATGACTCTCTATATTGTTTTTCCGCCGTGTATCATGTTGCTTTTTCTTCAGTACTTTCAGACATGTTCCTTTCAGCAAAATATCCAACGCCTTCTCTGAACTATACCTGCCTGATATTCCTTTTATTTTCTCATCCTTAATATCTTCATAAGGATATAGAATCTGTACATCTGCTTGTTGTGCAAATAGAGTCAATGCTCGATCTGCTTTAGATTGCGGTATATTAAATTCAATTTTTTTATCATCAGCCTGGGCTGGATTGGCACATAAAATAACTATGGCCAGAAAAATCTGACAACAGATCCCAAAAATGATAATCCTCATTCGCTGAGGCTTCTCTTCCAGCGACAACGTGCCTCCAATAATGTTTTTCGGCACTCTCACCATTAAAGACAAGCTAGACATAAAAATCCGCCACACGAATTCAAATTATTTTTAATGGGATGCTTGATAGAGAAGCGAAGAGAATGGAAGCTATATTTTTTAGCTATATATGCGCTGTATTCAGCGGGTGTGGATGGAAGCGCCATCTTGGGCAGATAGTTGTATAAGATCGCCACTGACATGGGTTATTTTTATACCAAAACCCTGTTCAAGCGTGGCTAGCAATGAATCCACTTCGCCGACATTGAAATATCCACCAATCTTCATCCTGGCGATGGCTGGATCTGTGATTTCGATTTTCCGCGAGGTATAGCGATTTGCTTCTGCAATCACATCCGCCAATTCATCACCTTCGAAAATCCATTTACCATTGGTCCATGCTAACTTATGTTCGATTTTCTCAAGCTCTATATAAGTGTGAGCCTCAATTGATTGGCTGTAATTCGCAACCCCTCTAGCCTTGAGGGTGATGGTGTGAAGTCGTTGATGCACTGGTGAAGAATTGATGAGTTTCGCCGTCCTGGTATTATTGTCAGCAGCCACTTCCACTATGCCCTGGGTGACAGCAACATCGACGTCCTGATCGCGCACGCGTACGCTGAAAGCTGTACCCACCGCACGCACACGACCATTGCCTGCATACACAATAAAGGGCCGCTGTGTGTTTTTAGCCACTTCGAAAAATGCTTCGCCCTGCTCAAGATAGATAGCTCTTTCATTGTCATCAAACCGCACCCTCGCACGAGTCTCGGTATTGAGGGTCATTGTTGAGCCATCCTTGAGGGTAGTGCGGGATTGCTTGCCCAGTTCCGTTTGGTATACCAGTTCCACCGGCCCAGCGGTTGCAGCGCCGGGATCAGGTCCAAGGGGACTATTGAGTACAAAGACAACACCCAGCACCAGTGCTGCGCTGGCAGCAAAAGCCGGAGCGGCACCGAAGCGGTGTTCACGCCACCAGGCCAATGGTGTTTGCAGCTGGGGTTTCTCCGCACTTCGCCTGGTCATTTGCAACGGGAACAGCTCGGCCAATACACCCAGCGCATCCATCTCACCCCATAAGCCGGCCATCCGTTGCAGCACTTCCCGGTGGCGGGGGTCGGCCTCCAGCCAAGCTTGCAGTTCCTGTTTTCTTGAGGCTGACAGATTGCCGCCATCAAGTCGGGCCAACCACACTCCTGCTGCCTCCTCGATGGCGCTGTTATCCGGGAACTGCACTACGTTTTTCATTGCTTCTTCCGCTTCGGGTTTGCTGCCTCGGCAGGGTAACCTTGACTTGCCATATATTGGCTGCACCTCACCATACCCTTGGCGACGTGTTTTTCAACAGTACTGACAGCGATACCAAGCTGAGCTGCCACTTCTTGCTGGGACAGGCCATACACCTTGCGCAAGATCAGTACCTGGCGACACTGGTCGGGCAAGCCTGCCGCCGCTCGGCAGAACAGCTCAAAGCGCTGCTGGGCCATGATGTCGTCTTCGAGCCGGGCCGTCTGTCCTATGACATCCGAGTCGAGTAAATCCTCTATGGAATCTACTGCCTTATTGGATTTTTTTGTCAGATTGTTGAATGCCAGATTACGTGCGGTGCGGTACAGGTAGGCAGTTGGGTAGCGGATTTCTCCCTTGGATCCCGCTTCCAAAACTTTCAGGAATGACTCCTGCGCGATGTCTTCTATATCCTCCGGCCTTTTGAGCAGGCGGGCAATATAGCGCTTGAGTCGGGTATGCAGCTGCCGATCCTGATGATCCATGGGACGCATCTTTAGTATTTATACTTTTTGCATATCAGCATACTTTCCTGCCAACTGCAAGGCAGGCAATTCGCGCTCAACCCGGCGCTGCTGGTTTTACGGGTGATCCGGTTCTGAGTGCCACAGGGCTTTCCTGGCCAGGAACACCTCGATCACGCCTGTCATGCGCTCTTCGTCATAGGGTTGCAGGCCGCTGATCACCAGCTTTTTTTTGCCTTCGCCAACCTTGTAACCATTGCCCTCAATGTCGAAATCCAGATGCACATCGCCGCGCTTGCCATTGATGTCCAGTGTTGAGCGGGAGAGTCTCAGGGTCGGCTGATTGAAATCCAGTGTTTTGAAGGAAAGCGCCATGCTTTCATAGATCACCAAGGGGCGGTCGGGGTTGATCATTACGCCACTGTCCGCCAGCAGGGGCACGAGGATATAGGGGAAGTTCTGACCGGAGAAGGCCACATAGGCCCGTATCACTGCTTCGCTGAAATCACCGTCATTGCGACCATTGCCGTCAAAGGTCATTTGCAGCAGGGGTTTGCCCTGTTCGCTGGTTACCACTCCACTCTCGGTGACCTGCTCGGGAAAGTGCAGGGGCTGCCCCCCGCTCACCATGCCGGTAAAGGCAAAATGCATGTGCTGGCGCAGGCCGTAGTTGCTTACCGCCAGAGCAAACAGCAGGTCACCGGGGACGCAAAAGCGTTTGCTGCCTTCGTCGTGGATGGGATTGAAATCGCCGGCGATGTGCTTGGCGAAGTCACTGCCCTGTTGTTCGCTGATGACAATATTGGCGCCAGTGCGGGCAAAGTAGTTATCAGTAAACATCAGGACAGTCTCTCCCTGAAATCCCCGTAGCCAAACTGGCGGATCACTTCGAGTTTATCGGTGCGGGAATCCCACAGGGCTATGGATGGCAAGCCGATACCGTTGAAGGTGGAGGTCTTCACCATGGTGTAGTGGGCCATATCGTCAAACATCAGGCGCTGGCCAATCTGTAGAGGCTCGGCAAAGCTGTAATCGCCAATTACGTCACCGGCCAGGCAGGTCATGCCGCCAAGGCGATAGGTGTGGGCCAGCTCGCCGGGCTGCCCGGCGCCGAAAATATCCGCACGGTAGGGCATTTCGAGGGTATCGGGCATATGGCAGGTGGCGGAGGTGTCGAGTATGGCCTGGGGCATGGTGCTGAAGGGGGTGTCGAGCACTTCGCTAACGAGCACGCCGGTGTGGATCGCCACCGCTTCGCCCGGCTCCAGATACACCTGCACCTTGTATTTGGCGGAGAAGGCGCGCACGGCGGCAATCAGCTGGTCCACCTGGTAATCCTCGCGGGTGATATGGTGGCCGCCGCCAAAGTTGATCCACTGCATTTGATGCAGATAGTTGCCGAATTTTTCTTCCACCGCTTTGAGGGTGCGTTCAAGCGGCAGGAAATCCTGCTCACAGAGGGTGTGGAAGTGCAGCCCGGAAATGCCCTCCAGACTTTGCCCTTCAAACTGGGAGAGGGGAATACCCAACCGCGAGCAGGTCGCGCAGGGGTCGTAAAGGGGCACCGAACCCTCGGAGTGCTCGGGATTGATACGCAGGCCAAAGTGCAACTCTGGCCGCCGCTTTTTCGCTTCCAGGATCAGCGGCTGGAAGCGCTGCCACTGGCCGAAGGAATTGAACACCACATGGTGGGCAAAGGTGAGAATCTCGCGCAAATCCGCCTCGGTGAAGGCGGCGGAATAGACATGGACTTCGCCGCCGTATTCATCGCGCCCCAGCAGCGCCTCATGCAGGCCGCTGGCGCAGGTGCCTGAAAGATAGCTGCCGGTGAGAGGCCCCAGCTTCCACAGGGAAAAAGCCTTGAGTGCCGCCAGCACCCTGGCACCGCTTTCATCCTGCACGCGGCGCAGGACTTTGAGGTTTTGTTCCACTGCCGCCACATCCACCACAAAACATGGGGAGGGCACGCGGGTGGGGTCGAAGTGTTGGAATGTACTGGATTTCAAGGGATACCCTGTGGGTTGGAATGGGCAGGCGTTATTACCGGGAGGGCTCTATCGCCGGGGATGGACCGGCCAGGCCATGAAGGCGGCATTATACCTGCTCTTTGGAGGATATTGACGGCGGCGATCAGAGCCTGTCCAAACGCAATACCTGCCGATGACTGAACCACCAGGGCGCCATATCCGCAGGCTTTTTCAGGGGTAATCGTGGCAACGGCGAGGGCAGCGCCGCAATGACACCGCGCTCCAGCAACATCCCCGCCAGGGCACCCATGCGCATATTGAGTTGTTGCGGCCAGGCGCTGGAACGTTGCGGCTCCCAGCCAAAGCGCTCCATATATTGATACACCAGTGCCGGGCTGACCCTCTCCACCAGCAGCAGGTAAGCCGACAGCACGTGACCGGTGCGCTGCACGCCCGCCGCGCAGTGCAACAGCACCGGCTCGCTGCCTTGCAAACTTCGGTGCAGCGCGGTGACGGCATCGACTACCGCAGCCAGGTCGCCTGTGCCATCGCCATTCATCACAAAGCGCTCGCCCTTGATAGCCAAAGCATCAATGGCTTGCCGCTCCGCCCGCTGATGAGGGCTGGGCGTGGGTGACTCATGGGTCAGATCAATGACCATTGCGATGCCATGGCGGACCAGGATCCGGCGAATGTGATGACGTGAAATCTGCCCGCTGCGGTACAGGCGTCCCGGTATCACCGCAGCAAAGCGCTTGGCCAGCAAGCGCTGGGATAAGTGTCGCTTCCAGACTTTGGAGAGCAAAGCCATAGCGGCCATGGCCAATAGCAACGCTGCAAACTGATTATCGAGCAGCAGCACAAGCAACCAGGCTATGAGTGCAGCCAACCCGGTCATGGCAAGGCAGCGATACAGGCGAATACGTGTTTTGGGGCGCATGATGCAAGCTCGGTGCAGTAAGAGCCTGCGTTATACACAGCCATTTTGACAATCTTGTGAATCGGCCTGCGGGGTGAATGCGGGCCCCCTATTCAAACCTGCAATATGGGTATCCTGTGCTACGCTTTAATAAACAATAACGGACAGTTGAGGCATCCGTCATGGCACCCAGATCAGTGATCTGTGCCATGGTGATAGCGGCCCTGTTGGCATTGACCGACTATTCCCTGGCGCAATCAGGCAACGAATCCACCCCCATAGAATATATTCCCGACACTGCTGCACCCTGGCAGGATTTGCCGCCAACCTTCCAGCTCAGGGGTACGATTACCGACAGCAATGGCCACCCCGCAGCCGGGGTTACCATCGCGGTTGCACAAAAAACCCTGGCCCGTTCCGATGACAAGGGGGCTTTTGCCCTGCCCGAACCCGTTGCACCCACCACAGTGGTGACCTTCAGCCATCCCGATTTTGCCGAACTGCGCCGTGCCGCAGGATTTTTCTATGCCGGGATTGACCAACCCACCAGGGTGGAACTGTTTGCCTTCAGTGAACGCTTTGAGCTGACCCCGGCGGGCGGGGAATTTGCCAGCGGCGGCATCAGCCTGCAGGTGCCCGAAGGTGCCGTGGGTGAACCTGTAACGGTGCGCGCCGCGCGCCTGCCCCTGGAGATGGCCTACGGGGACTCCCCCGATGTGCAGGTGCAGCGCCTGGGGGCTGTGGAGTTTTCACCGGCAGGGCTGCAATTCAGCAAGCCGGTTACCGTCACTCTGGATCTGGACTATGTGGGCCCCTCTGCCACAGGCAGCCTGCTGCTGCTCAATCGCGACAGCGGGGATTTTGCTCCTGAGGACACCGCCCCCGTCAACATCGCCAACGGCAAGGCGGTTTTCAGCGTCAACCATTTCAGCCGCCGCACTGTGGGGGACCCGGCGGAAGGTATTATCAAAAAGCACATTGCACGGACCAACGATATCAACGGTGACGGCGTGCTCACCACCGAGGATGCAGATTTTGTCATTCTGCTCAGCGGCGGCACCCACAGTGCCGAGTTCACCATATCCACCAGCGACACGGTCACCGTGAGCAAAACCCGCGACGCGGGCACCAGCTCCGGTTCCTCCAGTTCGGCGGGGGTGGGCGGTGGCATTGAAATTGGCGGCAGCGGCATCGAGGTCAGCCATACCGTCTCCCGTGAGCAGTCCAGCGAGGTGGTGAGAAAAGCCGGCCTGGAGCGCACCTCCACCAGCTCCACCAGTTCCACGGATCGCCTCAGTGCCGCTGAATATGAGACCAAATGCAAGTATTTCACCGGTATCCATGACTTTTACCTGGTGGAGATCTGGCAACGGCACACACCCGTTGAGTGGGAGCAAAAAGCCCTGGAGGACGCCTGGGCGGGACGCAGCAATCCCGGCGCCGAGTGGAGCTATTTCACCTGGGAGCGCTCAACCAGTATTGCCCTCAACAAAACCCTGTACGGCTTTAACCGCCTGGCCATCCGCCAGGGGCCCAATGGCATCGAGATCTACCGCATGGCGGATTCCTTTGTGGTCAAGCAACGCTTTGCCACCTACCCGGTCAACTGCAACCCCGGCAATCTGCAACGGCGTATCGATACGGCCACCCGGGGCGCCACCAACCCGGGCATTGCCGCTGGCAACATGAAAGACAACTTCCGTTTCTTTGGCGGCGGCAACAACAGGGGTTACAAGGGCTGGGGCATCCTCGAAGAGACAGACAAACTCTTCAAGCTCGGCCAGGAGTGCGGCAATGAATCGGAAGGTGAATTTATTTTCACCACGTCCGTGGGGGAATCCAGCGGCGAAGACCGCTCCCGTTCCAGCTCGACATCCACCGAAACCAGCGCCAAAGTCACTGGCGGAGCGGGCATTGGCCCGGTGAAAATTTCCGCCGAGGTCAGCGCCAGCACCGGCACCACCAGCGGTCGCAGCGAGGCGGAAAGCTATGCCCGCAATGTCATGTCCAGCGCCACCACCCAGGTGAAATGGCACATCATCAACGCTCACGAGGTCCACTATTCCGACCATATGGTGGCGCCCCTGCATAATGTCACCACCATCAATGGTCACGATATCAAGCGCCCCATCGGACTGATGCTGCTGCGCTACCGCGAATACCCCTGTGGTGACACCCCGGTTACCACCACGCCCCCACCCGATGACAGTGGTGGCGGTGATGACACCAGTGCTGGCAGCAAGTCAGCGCCTGCACGCACGCCGGATCAGCGGCCACCGGTAATCACGCCTTCCGGCGACAGCGCCGCTCGCGAGCGCGCCAGCGCTACCGGCAGATCCAGCCTTGAAGATCGCGCCCATGTCACGCCAAAACACGTCACGCCAAAACATCCGGAATTGATTAATGTGGTATTCAGCGGCCTGGAGGGCACCACGGTGATCAACCGCAACCTTATCGGCCAGCCCCGGGGTATCGAGGTGATCGGCATCGCCCCGGAAGAGTTACAAAAAGATGATGTAAAAGCAGGCGTAAGCGGCGAGAGCATCCTGGTCACCGTGCGCCCCGACCTTGGCGATGCCAGTATCCTTGTGAAGGGTGATCGCAGCACCATCACCATCACCGCCATCCCGGAGGAAAAGAGAGCTGAAGATCGGGATAAAAACCGTATTGTGCCATTGGGGGGCCTGCTGCTGAGTGTTGGCGGTATCCTGGAAGGCACCCTGAACCTGCCGGACAGGGTGATAGAAGCCAACGCCCAGCCCGGTGATTACCAGCTGCAACTGGGAGAACAAGCGCTGGAACCCGTGGCTATGCGGGGCGAGCAGATGGCCATTGTCGGCAGCGATATCGATGCCCCGGCCAGTGGGACTGAAACCCTGACAGTGACCTCGCCCTCCGGGGTGAGCGCCAGCAACGAGGTCAGCCTGTGGTCCTACCGCATCGATCCCCAGCCCATCACCCAGATCAACCAGTGGGCCAATATCAACCTGCAGTGCTCAGGGTTGGACAGCGAGACGCGGGTCATGGTGGTCTTCAGCCCCCTGCCAGGACAAACCATCAAACCCGAAAAAGTGGCAGTGAACTGCATGAATTTCAGCACCTCTGCACAGATCGCCCGCTACAGGACCAAAGTGCTTGGCCATCAACCCCTGAATGTGCGGGTTGAGCTCAAGCCATAATGTCCGGGCCGGGATAGCGCAATCCTGCCATCCCAGGGAAGGCTATTCCTCTGGCTGTAGTAGCCGGACAGAGGGATATCAATGCAGACAGCAGTGCTTGAACTTTTTGCCGCTGCCACAGGGACAGGGGTCATTGCGGCCCACATCCCTGAAGGGGTTTTGAAACGGCCCGGACTCGTCGGCGAGGGCTTCGACCACATCGCGGCCAATGGCAGCCAGCAGTCGCAGGCCAACCGGCAGAAGTTCCACGGCTGCCTGCAGGCTCATCTGCTCTTCCAAAGGAACAGCTTGCTCCAGCATGGTTCTGTTGGTGCCCTCGGGATCATGGATCAACAGGCAGGCCGCCAGGGTGGAACCAAAGACATCGTCCACCTCCGGGGCGGAACTCCGTACACCGTCGAGCAAATCATTCCAGGTTTCTTCCAGCCAGCCGTAGCCCATGATCACACCGCTGCAAAATGCCTGAAAGGCCGGAGTTGGCCGACCCTGGCTGTCAAGACCGTACTCCGCAGGCAGGGGCAGCGGTTCATCAATGGTCAGCTGCGCTGCCCAGTCGTTCCACAACATCAGCAACTGGCCGTAAAAATCGTCTGCCTGCTCGGCATCCTCAAACTCATGGGGATCTTCGTCCTCATCGCTATAGCCGTCGTCGATAAAGACCAGGGGAAACCATTCAAACGGCGGAATGACTTCCGGCGCGGAGAGAATCGCCAGCACCAGGCCGGAAATCGTATGGCTGTCATACACCTTGTCGGTGAGATCACAGCGCACAAGAGTGTCGGAAAAGACCTGATGATCAAAGAATGGGTGTAACTCGGGCATGGTCAAGTCCGTAGTGAATGGTTCAGTAGGCAGCCCCTGCCGTGACGGGGGCGATTGCCAGCGCCAAAGCCGAAGGATCACCCAGTGCTGATGTGGGCTGCCTGGCGGCGACAAGATCGGTAATCACTGACTGGCAGAGGGGATTGCTGATCTGCGCCCAGGCGCGGGCGAGAATGGCAAACAGGCGGTTATTGATGGCGTCGAGTTTGGGGCGGGTGACCTCTGTCAGATGGGGCGGATTGTTAAACCCTTTGGGGTGGGTGTGCTGCCATTTGGCGAACAGGGCGCGCTGCTCGCGCTTGGAGGCCTCGATCTGGGCACGAAAGAAGGCTTCGGACCAGGCCAAAGGCAGACCCGAGTCCGCTGCCTGTCGGCCCATGCTGTGGATAATGGCCTGTTCGCGGGCCAGGTCCTCAATGGGAAGCTTGGCGGTCCACTTGTAGCGCGCCACATCCTGCGCCAGAGCCAGCCGGTCATCAATCAACTGCACCAGCTCGTGCAGGTATTCGTCGCCGCATTCCTCCGCCGCCCGGACAGTGGTCGGCTGAAACATCGCCAGCGCGGCCAGTCCCAGTGCAAACACCCGGCAACAGCCCATGCTTTTCAGGATTGGCACTTTCAGGGCGCAAACTGTCCGGCTACACCCTGACAGAAGCACATCTTTTAACTGTGGATAGGCAAAGATCATGGTGTTACCAGTCATTGGAATTATTCCCGTCTGCGGCCAGTTATATTATTGGCTTTGAAATCAGTCTTTCCCGCTGGTGTGCCCCGGCACTGCGCACAAACCCACGGCAACGATGCCAGATCGACACAATGATGAAAAGCGCTTTCAGTGTGCCGGGGCGCATCGCAAGGGTACGAACTTGCCCGCAGACCATCAGGGCATGGTGTGCTGATACTCACCGGCGCCAAACCCTGCGCAAAGACAATGGTGGCTGCGCTGGCGCTGTTTTTGCGGCTGTTGATAGCCGCTATTGATAGCCGCTTGGGAGCAACCGGAGCCTGGAGTACAATGGCCCACTTTTCACCGGGCAGGCTAACAGCCCTGCTTCTGGCCTCCCCGGTACCGGACGGATAGACAACATGACTGAGCAAACCCCCATCCTTGCGGACCAGCTGCACCAATGGCTGCAAACTGCCGGCGTTGAGTACTATGTGTGCGGCCACTGCAACGGCTTGCACCTGACGGACCTGCAGAGCCTCAACGGCGTGGTGGAAAGCCGCCTGTTCGTGGAGGACTGGGGCCTGCTGCTCAGTACCGAATATGTGGTGCGCCCCACCGCACTGCTGCCCCTGGCGGCGGATCTGGGGCGCCTCAATGCCACTTATCCCACCCTCAAGCAGTTTCTCGATATTGTCGACGACGCCATGCCACAACTGGTGGCCGGGGCCACCATCCTCACCGGCGCCGGCATCAGTGAACCGCAGTTCGAACTGTTTGTGGCGACCGCCCGGGACATGATGATGAGCCTGGCCCGGGAATTGGAGCAACTGGATTATCTGCTGCCGGACGAAGGCGAAACCACCAGGCCGAGCCGCCAGTTTCACTAACCCCGGAGCTTTTTTTCGTAGAGGCTCTCCATGACGAGGAGCTGTGCCATGACCTGCATCACACCTGGTGCTGTGCTGTTCCTCTCCCATGGCGGCGGCCCGCTACCGCTGCTGGGTGATCCCGGCCACCGCGACATGGTGGATTTTCTCCACCAGCTGCGACCGCAGCTCGGTACAGCCTCCGCCATCCTGGTGATCAGTGCCCACTGGGAAGCCAGCCGCCCGACCCTGACCGGCGCCGCCAATCCACCCCTGATCTACGACTATTACGGCTTTCCCGAAGAGTCCTACCAGATCCGCTATCCGGCGCCGGGACATCCGGCACTGGCAGAAAAAATCCGCGCCATGCTGAGCAATCAGGGACTCGATGCCGCCATCGACTGCGAGCGGGGTTACGATCACGGCCTGTTTGTGCCCCTCAAGATTCTCTACCCCGAAGCGGCCATTCCCTGCCTGCAGCTGTCCCTGCTCGGCAATCTCGACCCCGCCCGGCATATCGCCATGGGACAGGCCCTGGCGCCGCTGCGGGACGACAATGTGCTGATCATCGGTTCGGGATTTTCGTTCCACAACCTCAAGGCGTTTTTCTCCCCCGCCAGCGCCGAATCCAGTGCCGCCAACCACGCTTTTGAGGACTGGCTGGTGGACACCCTGACCAACACAATGCTGGATGAACGACAGCGCACGCAACGCCTGCTGGACTGGAGCCAGGCCCCCGCTGCGCGCTACTGTCACCCCCGGGAAGAACATCTGCTGCCACTGCATGTGTGCTATGGGGTCGCTGGCACAGCCCCGCGCCAGGCCTTCAGTGTGGATATTCTCGGTAAACGCTCCAGCGCATTTCTCTGGTAAGGGCAACCGTCGCCGCCATGGCTATTGTTGGCGCGCCGCACAATCCCTATAGTTGACCCAACTGCCAACACTGCGACCACCACCATGACCCTCCCCCGTGCAACCACTGGCCTCAAGCTGGAACAAAATACCTTCCTGTTGTTGCTGGTGGTGGTGACAGCCCTGTTCTTCCTGCTGTTGAAACCCTTTTTCGCGCCGGTGTTCTGGGCCTGCGCAGTCAGCCTGGTGTTTTATCCTGTACAGCTGCACCTGGCGTCCCGCATGGGCGCAAGGCCCAACCTGATTGCCTTCACAACCCTGATGCTGTGTATTGTTGTGGTGGTGATCCCGGTGCTGCTGATCCTGACATCCTTTGTGCAGGAGGGTGCCAACCTCTTCCAGAAGATTGAGTCCGGGGAGATCAAACCGGCGGCCTTTATCGATCAGGTGCGCAAGGCGCTGCCCTTCCTGCAGACGGGCCTGGACTGGCTGGGCATGGATATGGATGCGCTCAAGGAGCGCGCCTCGGGGGGCGCCATGGCGGCCAGCGGCTTTGTGGCCAAAAACGCTTTCTCCCTGGGGCAGAGCACTTTCCGCTTCTTCCTACAGCTGGGCCTGATGCTGTATATGACTTTTTTCCTGCTGCGGGATGGATCGAAACTGGTGGACCTGATAGCCCGCGCCCTGCCCCTGGGCGATGCACGGGAGAAGCTGCTGTTTTCAAAATTTGCCGAAGTGACCCGCGCCACCGTCAAGGGCAACCTGGTGGTGGCCATTGTGCAGGGGGCTCTGGGTGGCCTGATTTTCTGGATTCTGGATTTGCCCGCACCCGTGCTCTGGGCCGTGGTAATGGCTGTGCTCTCCCTGATCCCGGCGGTGGGGGCAGCCCTGGTCTGGGCACCCTTCGCCGTTTATCTTTTTGCCACTGGCGACGTGATTTCGGCCGTGGTGCTGGTGGCCTACGGGGTGCTGGTTATTGGCCTTTCGGACAATGTGCTGCGCCCCATCCTGGTGGGCCGCGACACCAAGCTGCCGGACTGGCTGGTACTGCTCTCCACCCTCGGCGGCCTGGTGCTGTTTGGCATCCACGGCTTTGTTATCGGCCCGCTGATCGCAGCCCTGTTTATTGTTTTCTGGCAAATATTCAGCCGCGACTTCAATCACGATGAGCTGCAGGTAGAGGACACCCCCAAACCCCAGTTACCCGCCATCATGGATGAACAAACAGGAAACACCTCGACACCTGAAAACTGAAAACTGTAACCCTCAATCAAAAATCTCCATGGGCACCATTCCCCCGCCTTCCATCGCCAGGGCGCGCGCCACCGCAGGCCGCGCCCGCACACGCTGGCGGTGTGCCCAGATGGCGGGCACTTTGGCAGGGTCACCGCGATCCCCCATATTCAGGTAGCTGGAAAACACATACAGGTAAATATCCGAGGCGGACCAGCGGTCACCGTGGACCCAGGTGCGCCCGTCCGCCATGCGCTCCTCGATCAGCCGAAAATAGTGATCGGACATCTCCGGCACCTTGGCCTTGAGGGCCGCCCGGCAGGTATCCCCATCCACATAGGCGTCGGGGCGGGAAATCTGCCGGAACAGCACATGCAGGGTAGTGGCGATGTACATGTGGAAAGACTGCATGGCGGCGAACTCGAAAAGGTCATCCACGGCCATCAGGCCAGCCTGGGGAAAAGTGCGCGCCAGGTAAGCGAGGATGGCGGGGATTTCAGTCACAACCCCCCGCCCCGTGACCAGCGCCGGCACCCTGGCAGCGGGATTGACCAGCAGATACTCCGGCGTCAATTGTTCGCCTTTGGCAAAATCCACCATCAGCGACTCATAGGGTGCGCCGATTTCCTCCAGGGCAATATGGGGCACCAGGGAACAGGCCCCGGGGTAGTAGAACAACTTCATAACGATTAACTCCAGGTAAAACCGCTTATTGTTATGGAAAGGGAGATGTTGCAGGGAAAGGCAGATGTTGTATGGGAGATGGGAGATGTCAATATTCCGTCTCCCATTCCACGTTTCCCGTTTCCCGTTTCCCGTTTCCCGTTACCTTTAGAGCTAAATACTGACTTCAGCGCAACAAGGATCAGTCCCTCAGCCCTTGCCCCCCCGCGGCCCTATAAAGAACCAGATTATCAGCCCCACCAGCGGCAACAGGATCACCAGCAGTATCCACAGCAACTTGCTCATATTGGAGTTGGACGATTGGACAATGTTGATAATCGCCCAGATATCCCCCACCAGAATCAAAAGTCCAAAAAGACCGCCCACCTGAATATCCATACTGTCATTCCTTGTGTGAAAAATCGTTGTAAAAACCTGGCCCCTTGGGGGCCGAAGTTTGGAATGACTATAGCAGGCAAAGTTCCGGAGCGCCCCCGTCGCGCTTGAAATCAGCTTCGCTACCTTCAGGCAATTTGGTTATGATCCAAGTGCTTCGACAAGTCACCGGATCACCATGCGCCATTTGAAAATTATCCCCCTGCTACTCCTTGCCGCGACATTTGCCACTGGTGCCCGTGGCGGGGAAGCCAGCCTTCCGGTCACCCTTGACTACGACATTGTCAGCCAGGCCCTGGCCCGCCAGGTGTTTGTCGGCCCCGACAGCACAGCACCGGTGTTTTACGACGGCACCGGCTGCAATTCCCTGACACTGTCCCAGCCCCGGGTGGCAGGCAGCGCAGAGGGGCACCTGCGCATTCTCACCCTGGTGACCGCAAAAGGCGGCACCCCCCTGGGGGACCGCTGCCTGCTGCCCTTTGAATGGAGTGGCACCGTGGAAACCCGCGAACAGGCGTATGTAGCTCCGGGCACCTCAACCATTGCCTTCACCATTGTCGATTCCGACATTCTTACCAGTGATGAACAAAAGCGCGCTGTGCCCGGCATCCTGTGGAATTGGATAAAAAGCTATATCCACCCGCAGCTGGGCGCGGTCACCGTTGATATCAATCCTGCCATTGTGGAAATTCGCAACCTGCTGATGGAGGCGCTACCCGCTGCCCATGCCGAGCGCCAGGCGGTGGCCTCCTCCCTGACCCTGAAGACCGTGACAGCGGCACCCGGGGGGCTGGATATCGTTTTTTCCCTCTACGCGCCGGAACTGCCCCGGGGCTGGGACTCCGGGCCAGAAGCGGTGCTATCCACCGCCGAACTGGCGCGCTGGGACAGCACTTGGCAAGCCTGGGATGGTTTTCTCACCTGGCTCATCAAGGGCTTTGCCATCGGCGCAGAACCGGCCCTGCGGGACGAACTGATAGCAGTGCTGCTTGATGCCCGCCACGACCTGCGTTCTGCCCTGGCTGCCGATCACCGCGCCAGCGACCCGGTGCGGGAGCTGTTCCTGAGCACCTGGACCCGGCTGGCACCGCTGCTGAAAGACAGCGAGTTCATCCAGGATGACGATATGGTCATGCCCGGCACCAGGGCATTGCAGTTTGCCACCTTTATCAGCGCCGCCAATGCCCTGCAAACCCTCGACAGCGTCGCACCCCACCTGGGACTGCGCCTCGACAGCAACAGCCTGCGCAGCCTGGCGCGCACCCTGTCCCCAACCGTGGGCGATGAAGACCTGGACTACAACACCAGCGTCGACCCTGAACTGCGCACCCTGCTGGGGCTGGACCCGGACTTCAGGGAGGATCAGACACCACTGCTCCCTTTTGTCTGGGTGATTCCCAGGGCCGAGGCCGCCAATGTGGACCCGGCCCTGTTAAAAACCCTGACGGGCTGGGTGCCAGAACGCAGTGAAATCGACAAATACCTGCAAACCATGGAGCAGCTGCTGGACGAGAGCATCCGCGCAGAACGGGAGCGGGGCAAGGTGGCGCCCCTGTTTTTTCCCCTCTACGAGGATCTGGTGCGCGCCACCGCCTGGCAGGAATCCTGCTGGCGCCAGTTTATTGCCCGGGATGGCCGCATCCAGCCGATCCAGTCTGCAGCAGGCTCCATCGGTCTGATGCAGATCAACCAGCATGTCTGGCGGGGGATTTACGACATTGAAGCCCTGCGCAGCAACGTGGGCTACAACGCCCGGGCGGGCAACGAAATCCTCTCCCACTACCTGGTGGACTACGCCATCAAGCGCCGGGAGCACGATATCAGCGGCAACAAGGACAACCTGGCCCGCGCCGCCTACGGCGTCTACAACGGCGGCCCGCGCCACCTGACCCGCTACCGCAATCCCGATGCCAGCAGATACCTCAAGGCCATCGATGCCGCATTCTGGAAAAAGTACCAGGCGATCCGCCAGCAGGGGGCTGATGCGGTACGGCAGTGTTACGGCGCCTGAATGGCCCATAACGGATTGTGCAGAAACGAAAAAACAATCCTGACCAGCACAGGCATTGCAGGAGGCCACTCTGCCTGTATGACAGAAGATATACACCGCTTTTGCCTCAGACATCAGACGTCCAACGTCAGACCCCATCTCCCCTGGCTATTTACTGCACAGCCCCGGTAGGGGAAAATGGCGACCTTTTCACCCCCCCTGCCCCCGGAGCCTTGCCCCATGCCAACCCGCCGCGACCTCGCCAATGCCATCCGCGCCCTCAGTATGGACGCCGTCCAGCAGGCCAACAGCGGCCACCCCGGCGCCCCCATGGGCATGGCGGATATCGCCGAAGTGCTGTGGAATGACTTTTTGCGCCACAACCCCGCCAATCCCCACTGGCCCAACCGCGACCGCTTTGTGCTGTCCAACGGCCACGGCTCGATGCTGCTTTACTCCCTGCTGCATTTGAGTGGCTACGACCTGTCTATCGAAGAGCTGAAAAACTTCCGCCAGCTGCATTCCAAAACCGCCGGTCACCCGGAGTTTGGCGAAGCCCCCGGCATCGAGACCACCACCGGCCCCCTCGGCCAGGGTCTCACCAATGCAGTGGGCATGGCGATTGCCGAAAAGGTGCTGGCCGCCCAGTTCAACCGCCCCGGTCACGCCATTGTCGATCACCACACCTATGTGTTTCTGGGTGATGGCTGCCTGATGGAAGGTATCTCCCACGAGGCCTGCTCCCTGGCGGGCACCCTGGGACTGGGCAAATTGATTGCCTTTTACGATGACAATGGCATTTCCATCGATGGTGAAGTTGAAGGCTGGTTTACCGACGATACCCCTAGGCGCTTTGAATCCTATGGCTGGCAGGTGATTCCTGCCGTCGACGGACACGATGCGAACGCCATAAAAGCCGCCATCGAGAAAGCCCGCGCTGACATCGGCAAACCCACCCTGATCTGCTGCAAAACCGTGATCGGCTTTGGCTCCCCCAACAAACAGGGCAAGGAAGACTGCCACGGCGCGCCGCTGGGTGCAGACGAAATCAGCGCTACCCGCGCCGCCCTGGGCTGGAGCCATGCACCCTTTGAAGTCCCCGACGATGTTCGCTCAGGCTGGAATGGCGTCGAAAAGGGCAAAATCGCCGAGCACAGCTGGCTGCAACAGCTGGAAGCCTACCACGGGGACTTTCCCCTGGAGGCCACCGAGCTGGTGCGCCGTCTCAGCGGCGAACTGCCCGCCAGCTTTGCCGCCGATGCCGACGCCTATATCCGCGCCTGCCAGCAAAAAGGTGACACCATTGCCAGCCGCAAGGCCTCGCAAAACTGCCTCGACGCCTACGGCCCGCTGTTGCCCGAACTGATCGGCGGCTCCGCCGACCTGGCCGGTTCCAACCTCACCATCTGGAAGGGTTCAAAAAGCGTCAGTGCCGAGGACGCCGCCGGCAACTACCTGCACTACGGCGTGCGCGAATTCGCCATGGCCGCGATCATGAACGGCATCGCCCTGCACGGCGGCTTTATCAACTACGGCGCCACTTTCCTGGTGTTCGTGGACTACTGCCGCAACGCCGTGCGCATGGCGGCGCTGATGAAGCAGCAGAGCATTTTTGTCTTCACCCACGACTCCATTGGTCTGGGTGAAGACGGCCCCACCCACCAGCCGGTGGAGCACCTCACCGGCCTGCGCACCACACCCAATATGCATACCTGGCGGCCCTGTGACGCGGTGGAATCCGCCGTCGCCTGGAAAGCCGCCATCGAGCGCCGCGACGGGCCTTCGGCCCTGATCTTTTCGCGCCAGAATCTGCCCCACCAGGCGCGCAGTGAGCAGCAGGTGGCGGCCATCGCTCGCGGCGGCTATATCCTGCGGGATTGCGCTGGTGAGCCTGAAGTCATCCTGATCGCCACCGGCTCTGAAGTGGCCCTGGCCATGGGCGCGGCAGAAAAGCTCAGCGCCGCCGGGCGTCGTGTACGGGTAGTGTCCATGCCCGCCACGGAAATTTTCGATGCCCAGGACCGCGCCTACCGCGACAGCGTGCTGCCGCCTTCCGTGCGGGTGCGGGTGGCGGTGGAAGCGGCCCATGTGGATTTCTGGCGCAAATACGTCGGTCTCGACGGCGACGTGGTGGGTATGACGTCCTTTGGCGCGTCCGCCCCCGCCAGGGATCTGTTCAAGCATTTCGGCATTACCGAAGAAAACCTGCTGGCGCGGGTTGAGGCACTGTTGCCCTGATGTTGCGCCTCGCCATCAATGGCTTTGGCCGGGTGGGTCGCTGCGTCTTCCGCGCGATCCATGAGCGCGGCCTGGCGTCGCGCCTCAATGTGGTGGCCATCAACGAGCTGGCGGATCTCGACACCATCCGCTACCTGACCCGCTACGACTCCACCCACGGGCGCTTTCCTGGTGCTGTCGTCGTCGCCGGTGACGATCTGGACGTGAACGGCAAAGCCATTGCCGTGAGCCATATCGAGGAGCTCGACCAGCTCAAATGGCAAGGTGTGGATGTGGTGCTTGAATGCACCGGCACCTTCGACGAGCGCGCCCTGGCGCAAAAACACCTCGATGCCGGTGCGCGCCGGGTACTGTTCTCCCAGCCCGCCCAGGGGGATGTGGACGCCACCATCATCTACGGCATCAACCAGCAGCTGTTGCTGGGGGAGCACCGCATTGTGTCTGCGGCCTCGTGCACTACCAATTGCGTGGTGCCGGTGCTCGATTGCCTGCACCGCCACTTCGGCATCGCGGCGGGGGTCATCACTACCATCCACTCGGCCATGAACGATCAGCCGCTGCTGGACTCCTATCACCACACCGATCTGCGCAAAACCCGCTCCGCCATCCAATCCATGATACCGGTGGATACCAAGCTGGCGCGGGGCATCGACCGGGTGCTGCCGGAGCTGGCGGGCAGAATCGAGGCCCAGGCCCTGCGGGTGCCCACCCAGAATGTGTCCGCCATTGACCTGTCGGTCACTCTCGGGCGCGATACCAGTATGGCTGAGGTCAACCGTATCCTGAGGGAGGCAGCTGACGGCGAGCTGGCGGGAATTCTGGGCTACACCGAAGAACCCCTGGCGTCCTGTGATTTCAACCACGACCCGCGCTCCGGCATCGTCGATGCCAGCCAGACGCGGGTGGCCGGGGGGCGATTGGTGAAAGTGCTGATCTGGTTCGACAACGAGTGGGGCTACGCCAATCGCATGATCGATGTACTGCTCGACTGGCAGGGCAAGATCGCAGCCCTCGACAACTGAAATACTGCGGAGCAGTCATGTCATTGAATATAAAACGAATGCAAAACCTCGATCTGCGCGGCAAGCGTCTGCTGATCCGCGAAGACCTCAATGTGCCGCTGAAAGACGGCCTGGTGACCAGCGATGCCCGCATCCGCGCCGCCCTGCCCACCATACGCATGGCATTGGATGGTGGCGCAAAAGTGATTTTGATGTCCCACCTGGGCCGCCCCGCAGAGGGTGAGTTTGATGCGGCTGCGTCGCTGCAGCCTGTGGCCGACCATCTTTCCGGCCTGCTGGATCGCCCGGTAACACTGGTCAGCGACTGGCGCAATGGGGTTGAGCTGGCCGAAGGCGACCTCGCTCTGCTGGAAAATGTGCGCTTTAACCCCGGCGAAAAGAAAAACAGCGACGAGCTGGCCAAAGCCTACGCCAGCCTGTGCGATATCTTTGTGATGGACGCCTTCGGCACCGCCCACCGCGCCCAGGCCTCCACCCACGGCGTGGCAAAATTTGCCCCTGTTGCCTGCGCCGGTCCGCTGCTGGTGGCAGAACTGGAAGCGCTGGAAAAAGCCCTGGCCACACCCAAGCGACCACTTGTGGCGATTGTGGGCGGCTCCAAGGTGTCCACCAAGCTGACCGTACTCGAAACCCTGTCCGCCAAGGTGGATCTGCTGATCGTCGGAGGCGGTATCGCCAATACCTTCCTGGCCGCCGCGGGCAAGCCGGTGGGCAAATCCCTGTGCGAGCACGACCTGATCCCCGCCGCTAAAAATCTCATGGAAACCACTCATATCCCCTTGCCCGTGGATGTGGTGGTGGCAAAAGAGTTTGCTGAAACCGCCACCGCCACCCTGAAAAACGTGGACGATGTGGCAGACGACGACATGATTCTGGATATCGGCCCCCGCAGCGCTGAAACACTGGCCGCCATGTTGGTGAATGCCGGCACCATTATCTGGAACGGCCCGGTGGGGGTGTTTGAGTTCGACCAGTTCGGCGACGGCACCAAAGTGGTGGCCGAAGCGGTGGCCTCCAGCGCGGCGTTTTCCATCGCCGGTGGCGGCGATACCCTGGCCGCAGTGGACAAATACGCTATCGCTGATAGAGTCTCCTACATATCCACCGGCGGCGGCGCCTTTCTCGAATATGTGGAGGGCAAGGTGCTACCGGCGGTGGCGATACTCGAAGAACGAGCTTCCCGCTAACGCGGATGGGAGATGAGAGATGGGAGACGGTGTCCATCTCTCATCTCTCACCCAACATCTCCCGGAACTTCAAATAGCGAATTCAAAGGACAAAACAAATGGCCCTCATCTCCCTAAGACAACTCCTCGACCACGCCGCCGAATACGGCTACGGCGTGCCCGCTTTCAACGTCAATAACCTGGAGCAGATGCGCGCCATCATGGAAGCGGCGGACGAGACCGACTCGCCGGTGATCGTGCAGGCCTCCGCCGGGGCGCGCAAATACGCCGGTGCGCCGTTTTTGCGTCACCTGATCCTGGCGGCGATTGAAGAATTCCCCCATATCCCGGTGGTGATGCACCAGGATCACGGCACCAGCCCGGCGATCTGCCAGCGCTCCATTCAGCTGGGCTTTTCGTCTGTGATGATGGACGGCTCCCTCAAGGAAGACGGCAAAACCCCCGCCAGTTACGACTATAACGTCGCCGTTACCCAGCAGGCGGTGGCCATGGCCCACGCTTGCGGTGTGTCCGTCGAGGGCGAGTTGGGCTGCCTGGGTTCGCTGGAAACCGGCCAGGCCGGTGAAGAGGACGGCGTCGGCGCCGAAGGTACGCTGGATCACAGCCAGCTGCTCACCGACCCCGACGAAGCCGCCGATTTTGTCAAAGCCACCAAAGTGGACGCCCTGGCCATCGCCATCGGCACCAGCCACGGCGCCTACAAGTTCAGCCGCCCGCCCACTGGCGATATCCTCGATATCAAGCGCATCAAGGAAATCCACGCCCGCATTCCCAACACCCACCTGGTGATGCACGGCTCCTCCTCGGTGCCCCAGGAATGGCTGGAGGTGATCAACCAGTTTGGCGGCGAAATCCCCGAAACCTACGGCGTGCCGGTGGAAGAAATCGTTGAGGGCATCAAGCACGGCGTGCGCAAGGTCAATATCGACACCGACCTGCGCCTCGCCAGCACCGGCGCCATCCGCCGCTTCCTCGGCCAAAACCCCGCCGAATTCGACCCGCGCAAATACCTGGCCGTCGCCACCAAAGCCATGAAAGACATCTGCCTCGCCCGCTACGACGCCTTCGGCTGTGCCGGCCATGCCAGCAAGATCAGCGTGGATAGTCTGGAGGTGATGTTCAAGCGCTATGAGAGTGGCAAGCTTGACCCACAAATTAACTGATAGCGGCTTTCCATCTCCCGTCTCTCATTCAACATCTCACTGGTTGAGAGAAGTGCAATGAGAGATGTGAGATGGGAGATGCGACACAGCTAATGACCTCCAAGTTAACCCCCGAAACCCTGCGCCAACTGCGCAAATGCCTGCCAGAACTGCATTTCGATCCGGCGCGCGATGTGCGCGCCTGCGACTGCCCGGGCTTTGACGATTACCTCAATTTCTACAATATCGATTTCGCCAGGGAATTGCCTGGCACTTTCCACGCCATGGGCCGGGTGCTGACGGGGCCGTACAAAATCGCCTGTCACTACTGGCTGCCCGCCGGCGATCAGCCAGCCAAAGGCACGGTGATGATCCTGCACGGCTATTTCGACCATGTGGGCCTGTTTGGCCATTTGATCCGCTACCTGCTGGGGCGCGGCTACGCCGTGGTGGCCTATGACCTGCCCGGTCACGGCCTGTCCAATGGCGAGCGCGCCAGTATCGAGAGTTTTGATCACTATGTAGAAGTGCTCGATGCTGTTGCCGCCAAAGCCCGCAGCAATCTGCCCGCGCCCCTGTCAGCCATCGGCCAGAGCACCGGCGGGGCGATTTTGCTCAAGCGCATTCTTGAGGAGGGCGGGCAGCAATTCGACAAGGTCACCCTGCTGGCGCCTCTGGTGGAACCCACCCTGTGGTGGCTCAACCGGCTGGTGTACAGCGTTGCCCGACATATTAAAACCGTCATCCCCCGCAAGTTTTTATCCAACTCCAGCGACTCGGATTTTCTTGATTTTCTCGCCGCCCGCGACCCGCTGCAAAGCCGCTTTGTGCCAGTGCTGTGGATCGGCGCCATGAAACAGTGGGTGCATGAATGCCGCAACGCGCCACCCAGTGATTACCCGGTAACCGTTTTGCAGGGCAACAGGGACACCACCCTGTCGTGGCGCATCAATATGCGCATTCTGCGGCGCCGTTTCCCGCGGGGTAACTTCCATATCATTCCCGATGCGCGCCACCATATGGCCAACGAAAGCGCAGAACTCCGGCAGCTGATCTTTGACCAGATGGGGTTCTGATGAACCGGATGGGCTTCTAATGAAAAAATTTGCGGCGTCATTCAAAGCCATAGTCGGTGATAAAAACGTCATCACAAACACGGCGGAGATGGCTCCCTACGGCATTGACCGCACCACCCTCTGGCAACCCGATCCCTCCCTCGTTGTCCGCCCCGATTCCATTGAGCAGGTGCAACAGATTGTGCTGCTCGCCAACCAGCACACGATTCCCCTGGTGCCCTCCGGTGGCCGCACTGGCCTGAGTGGCGGCGCCGTGGCAAAGGATGGCGAAGTGGTGGTGAGCCTGGAGCGCATGAACCGCATCCTGCACTACTCGGCACCCGACCAGTCCGTCACCTGCGAGGCGGGGGTGATCACTAATAACCTCCAGCATTTCGCAAAGGAACAAGGCCTGTTCTACCCGGTGGATTTCGCCTCATCAGGCAGCAGCCATATCGGCGGCAACGTCGCCACCAATGCGGGCGGCATCCGTGTGCTGCGCTACGGCATGACCCGCGAACAGGTGCTGGGCCTCAAGGTAGTGACCGGCAACGGCGATATACTCGACCTCAACCGGGGACTCGTGAAAAACAACTGCGGCCCGGATTTGCGCCACCTCTTTATCGGCTCCGAAGGCATCCTCGGCTTTATCTGCGAAGTCACCGTCAAACTCCAGCCACCGCCGCCACCCCAGTCGGTGATGGTGGTTGCAGCACAACACATCACCGATCTGCTTACCGTCTTCCAGCACGCCAGAAAAACATTTACCCTCAGCGCCTTCGAATTCTTTTCCCAACAGGCACTGGACGCCGTGACCGCACACACAGGCCAGCAAAACCCTTTCGCCGCTCCCGCGCCCGTCTACGGCCTGCTGGAATTCGACACGCCCCATAACCCGGATGCCATTGCCAACTTTTTCGAGTATTGCCTCAGTAACGCCTGGCTCGCCGATGCCGTTATCAGCCAGTCGGAAAGCCAGTCACAGCAACTGTGGCGCCTGCGGGAAAATATCTCCGAAAGCCTGTCGCCCCATAAACCGCTGAAGCACGATGTGTCTGTTCGGTTGGAAAAACTGTCGGAATTTATCGAACGGATGGCAGGGCTGCTGGCCGAAAAATTTCCTGAATTGCAAAGCATCTGGTTTGGGCATTTGGGGGATGGGAATATTCATCTGAATGTGGTGCCGAACGGCTGGCGAGATGGGGTGCCATTTGAAATGGCCTCTGAGGTTTCGAAAACAGTGTACGAGTTGGTATGGGAGTTGGGCGGTAGTATTTCAGCAGAGCATGGGGTGGGGTTGTTAAAGCGGGACATTCTCAAGGCACGGCTATCCGGCACGGAATTCGGATATGGGGCTGAAGCGAAAGGAAGTTTTGACGAGCGGGGGGTGATGAATAGAGGAAAGGTTATTTGAACCCCTACCTTTTGTGCGAGTTCCTATTAAAGCAATAATTTTTATGGGCTAATTCAGAGGGCGTTCACAGGGAAAATATTCCATTTAGGGAATATTCTATAAGGTGTATATTTAATGAAGACATGGATTGTTGAGTTTGTTGACGACTTCCAACCGGAATTCGAGGAAATGGCCGAAGACGTTCAGGATGAATTGCTGGCTCAGCTTAAAGTTCTTGAACAATTTGGCCCGACTCTGGGTCGGCCACACGTCGACACGCTGAATGACTCGAAACACGCCAATATGAAGGAATTGCGTTTTATCGCAGGAAACGGGGTGTGGCGCGTAGCGTTCGCTTTAGATCCCGCACGGAATGCCGTCGTGCTTGTGGATGGCGACAAGTCTGGCGGTAGTGAGAAACGGTTTTACAAAGGTTTCATTAAAAAAGCCGATGAGCGATTTGATCGCCATCTGGCTTGCTTGAAGCAGGAGAAAGGCAATGGCTAAATCCCTAGACCAGGTTATGAAAACAATTCCTTCAGCGCGGCGGAAAAAAATCGAGCAGCGCAGTCAGCAGTTGGTTCAAGAGCAAATGACCTTGCAGGAATTGCGGAAGGCCTTGAACCTGACGCAGCAGGCCATGGCTGATTTACTGGATATGAAGCAGGCCAATGTTTCAAAAGTGGAGAAGCGGGCAGACATACTGATTTCTACCCTGCGTGGTTATCTGGAAGCGATGGGTGGCTCGCTGGAATTGGTTGCTCATTTGCCGGGTCGCAAGCCTGTCAGGCTTAAAGGGATTGGTGATCTTCATGGAGATACACAGTAGTAATAGTGAGCAGAATTGGTTTCAAATGCTGCTCCAGTGGAGACCGTAGTCCGTCACCTATTGTAGGCAGTATATGAGTTGGTATAGGAGTTGGGCGGCAGGATGATCCGGGTGCTTCCTGGCATTTGAGCGTCCTTGCTCAGTGGATTTGACAAAACGATATCATCTGTAGTAATTCAAACCTGTTCTGGCCCTGACCTTGCTCCCGTTCAGATAATTCATGACTCACAGCCTGTCCCGAATATCTGGGCTTGATAGAGCTGATATCAATGCTATCATTCCGGCAACGATCAAACGTTATGAGGTGATAACCATGGCCAATTTAATTGTGCGAAATATCGATGATGAAATTGCCAATGCCCTCAAGATTCGCGCCAGTCAGCACGGTATCAGCGCCGAGGCCGAACACCGCCGTATTCTGGAGCAGGCTCTTTTGCGCCCTAAAAAGCGGTCATTTCTTGAAGTAATGAGGCAAATCCCCGACGTGGGGACTGATGAGGATTTTGCGCGGGTGCAGGGTGATCAACCAGAGGATGTGTTCAGCTGATGTATTTGCTGGACACCAATGTCGTCAGTGAGCTGCGCAAGAAGGAGCGTGCCAATCCCGGGGTTACGGGTTTTATCCGCCACCTGGAGAGCACCGAGGGCAATGCCAGCCTGACCTATATCAGTGTCATCACGGTCGGCGAACTGCGCCGAGGCGTTGACCTGATTCGCCATCGGGGCGATCTCTCGCAGGCGGCTGTTCTTGAAGCCTGGTTGCAGATATTGGTGGATGATTACAGGGATAACATTCTGGACTTTGGCCCGGAGGAAGCCCAGGTGTGGGGTCGCCTGCGGGTGCCGCACCCCGAGAATGCCCTGGACAAGCAGATTGCCGCCACGGCCCTGGTCTATGGTTTCAAGCTGGTGACGCGCAATGTTATGGATTTTGCAGGAACGGGGGTGGCGCTGGTGAATCCGTTTGAGCATTCTCTTGTCGAGAAGGTTTCGAAAGTTTGAGCTGGCCCTATATGTATTAGTTCAGACCAAGCCTGCCCCATCCCTGCTCTGGGCATGCTGGGGTTACAAGTATTAATGCGGTTTGTGCGGCCTCACAGGGAAGACTATGCAGCAATACCTTCAATGATCAGGTGGCTTACGTCTGTGCGCTGACTGGCATGCTCGAAAGTAATTGCGCAGACATTGCCATGTTCATCGACATCGAGGATGGTGTTTTCATCCAGATCCTTGGATTCCGCAATACCGCTGCCCCGGAATTCAATATAGAGGGTGTCGGTATCTTCAAAGTAGCTGATCTTCATGGCTTGTAGCCTCTATCAAAAAATGCATTGTGTACGGTTTCCCTGTCCGGTAACAAGATTACTCGCAGATACCTGCCCCCCATTTCTTCAATTCTTGCCCATCGTCTAATGCGTCCATCTGCCTGGGTATGCTCTCTTTCGGGATGTTGAATGACGTATTTGATCCAATGCTCGTGGATTATCTCCCGATCAGGTCTGGCTCTGGTTTGTTGAAAATAGGCTGTCGTTTTCAATGCCCTTATTCCCTGTAGGCGGAACGTCCTGTCTGGTCTGCTGTACCTGGAAATGGAGGGTAGCAAACGCTTACTGGTGCTTCTTCAATGCAGCTAAATCTAGCACTTTTGCCAGTTGGTCAAAAGTAGAATTGTCTGTGGCTGGCGCATGGGGTAGATACCACTGGTATGGTTAGAGTCAGAGCAGCAAAACCTTGTAGATATCCACTCGTTTGAGGTCAGAGTCCAAGGTAGAGCTTGAGACGTGCTTTTTCGCGCTATTGGGTTGCTCATTTGCCTGGTCGCAAGCCAGTCAGGCTTGAAGCGTACAGTGATCCTCATGGAAATCCACAGTAGCAGCCATGAGCAGAATTGCATTCAGGTGCTTCAACAGCGCAAGGAAACAGCAGTAAGCCTCCTATTCCAGGGCAGTGACATCTACACGGATTTCAATGATGCGTGACACATACTGACCGCCGGGATCGGATTCCATGCCCATATCCACCTCGGCGCGGTCGAGCTCCAGTGTGCCGGAAATCTCGAGGGCATCGCTGCCGATAGTGAGAATCAGCGGCGCCAGTTCCACCGGGTGGCCCTTGATGGTGAGAATGCCCGCAATGGCATAGCGATGATCGCCCAGGGGTTCGATGGCTGTGCTGTGGTAGGTGGCAAGGGGGTGGTTGCCAGTATCGAACCACTCGCTCTGGGGCAGGGAGCTGTCCTGTAGTGGCACGCCGACTGTTGCCGAAGCGGTCGCCACTGCCGCAGCGATAAAGGATTGGGAGGGCGCCTGGGTATCGATATGGATGGCCGCTTGCCATTCATCAAAATGCCCATTGAATGGCCGACCGGCCTGGGCGCCCCCGAAACGGATATGGCTGTTCGCGCCATCCACCTGCCATTCCCGGGCGCGGGTGCCGCTCTTGGCAACCAGGGTTTGCAGTGCCCCGGCCTTGCTCCCCCGTTCAGCGATGTCGGAGTGGACCAGGCTGATGCTGGCCCCATAGCCGATCAGGAGTGCCGCGATGAGCAGGGTGATGGCGGCGGCAGCCAGATTGCGGGGCTCCGGTCGCCCGCTTGCCGTCGACATCAGGGGCTGCTCTGCGGGCGCCAGCCAGGGCAGCATGCGCGCCAGCACCCCGTCGCGCTGTATGACATGGTGCTTGAGTGAGGCGCCCACATGCAGCGCCAGCAGAATTACCAGCGCCAGCGCCATGGCGCCGTGGATATTGAAGGTCGCCGCTGCCACTTGCGCACGCAGTGCCCTGTCGGCATCGCCGAGGCCTAACAGGTGGGGCACCTCCAACACGCCGAACCACAGTGTGGGAATATTGAAGGGCGCATCACCCCGCCACTGGGCCGACACATAGAGCCAGCCGCTGAGGGGCAGGCCGATCATCAGGCCGTAAAACAGCCAGTGGGTAACGGCAGCCAGTGTCCGCTCCCAGCGGGGCATCTGTGGGGGCAGTGGCGGTGGCGGATACAGAAAGCGCCAGGCCAGCCGCAGCAGGCTGAGTACCAGCACGGTAAGGCCGAGGGATTTGTGGAGCTGGAAGGCGTCTGCGGCCCTGGCCTGGACGGTGGGGGAATCTATCGCCCAGCTCATCCACAGACCCAGCCCGAGGTTGGCAAGCAGGGTGGCCGCGATCACCCAGTGGAGGGTGATCGCGACCATATTGTAGCGATGGTTAACAGCCACGCTGGCAGATCGCCGGGATGATTGCCTGGATGATCGAGGCACGCCAATCAGCTTTCGTCATCGTCCTGCTCTTGCAGAAACTCGCCTTCAAATTGCAGTGTCACGGTATCGCCGACCAACGGCGGGGTGAGCAGATGCGTCATGCCAAAGTCGGAGCGGTTGAAAGTGCCCCTGGCGGAAAAGCCGATCAGCCCGACGCCGCTGAACGGATGCGCCTGCTCAGAGCCCACCACCTCAACCTCCAGTGTTATCGGCCTGGTCTGGCCGAGCAGCTCCAGATCGCCGGTGACCTGCAAGGTTCCATCCGGGGCCTGTTCGACACGGGTGGACTTGAAGGTGATGGAGGGGTATTCACCCGCGTTGAGAAAGTTTCCGCTCTTCGCCAGATCTTCATCCCAGGAGGAAAACCCCGAGTCCGGGTGGGTGCCCTGGTAATCGCCGGAGAAATCCGTGCGAACCGACGCCGGGTCAATGGTTGCGCTCACTGACGAAGCCGACAGGTCGTCCGGATTGAGGTCGAGGGTGACGTCGAAGCTTGTAAAGCGCACGACATAGTTGGAAACACCCAGGTGCTTGACGCTGAAATGCAAACTGGCGTGGTTCGGGTCCAGCCTGTACAGCCCGGCGGGCGCCGCAATTTCGACCTGCACGGGTTCGGCCACCGCCGTTTCGGCAGCAGGAGGTGTCGCTTCCTGGATGTTTTCCTGAACGCTTTCCTGGACGGTTTGCGTGGCTACCTCCCGGGGTTCCTGGGGTTCGGAACAGGCCACAAGGGCGAATGCTGCGGTAGTCAGTATCAGATGTCTTTTCATTCCATTTTCCTCGGCTGATGAATGGGGTAATACGATTGAATCAGGTAGATCAGCAAAAGTGCCCGCTGCCACCTGGCGACAGACAGGATATTACCTTTCTCGTCTGGCGTCGCAAACAATGGAGAGCCTGTAAATAATTCTGTGTAACCACCCTGCCTGTATTTTGTGCCTAAATAGCCCCGCCTGTGAGCGCGCCTCTTTGCTCACCCTGAGGTCTGATCCGCTTCACATCGCGAGCCTCACCCTCATAGGCGCTGCTGCGAACATCCCAAAGCTCCACCGCGTGCTGAATGTTAAGCCAGAACTCAGGGGTATTACCCAGGGCCACCGCCAACTTGATGGCCATGGGGGCAGTCAGAACGCCCTTGTCGTGAACGATGCGGCTTCGATGGCACTGGGTATTTTTCTGTGGCATTGGTCTTGTTCGTAAAAGGCTTCCAGCCAAGGGGCTTTGAACTCGACAGCCATATCGCTCCATTCCTTTTGATTCATGGTATGCACAATCCTGTTGTGCGCCAACCAGCTGTTTCTTCGTCGGCCCGGTTCCTTCATCATAGGGCGGCATGATCACAAACCCTTACAGGAGACCAATAACAATGACAGACAAAACTGAAACCAACCGCGAGGTGGCGTTGCGGGTAGTGAATGCCGTGGGCAGTGGCGATAAAGAGACTGTGGCATCACTGCTTCACCCAGAGCTGGACTGGTGGCTTAACGGCATAGGGCACCTGGACCGGGAGCAGTTTCTCGGCTCCCTCGATATGCTCGCCAGCGCCAAGAGCGGCGGATTTACGATCATGAGCACCACCGCCGAGGGTGATCGCGTTGCCGTCGAGATGTCCGGGCGCTTTGAGTACGAGGATGGCCGGGTGTATGAGAATAATTATTGCGAGCTGATGACCCTTCGCGATGGCCTGGTCTAGCGGGTACATGCCTTTTTCGACGGCGCTGCTGCCGCCAAGGCATTCCCTGAGGTCGTCAATTAGTCGATCTTGCTTTATCTCCAGGTGGGCCTGGAGCAATTTTGGCGCAAGTGTTTACAAGAACGTTTGTTCGATGGGGGGAGAGGTTAAACGGGAGATGGGAGATGATCCACGCCTTTCCATCTCCCGTCTCCCATCCAACATCTCTCATGGTGTCAGCAGTTAAACCGAAAATGTCTAGCCCGCTCGCAGCGGGTCAGGTGTTTCAGAAATCTTTCAATCCGCCGTCGATTTCGTCGTGCGAGGTTCGACTATCCTGTACTGCAACTGGCCTGTACCGCAGCCAGCCTGTATCACAGCAAGCGGGGTTGACGGTACGAACCACCAACCTCTGCTACGGTAAAGGTCATCAAACCTGCTGGAAAATCATAATGGCTACTGTTTCTTTCACGGACAACCTGAAACGCCATGTGGACTGCCCGCCAAAGGATGTGCGGGCGGCGCCGGTGAGGGACGCCCTGCGCCAGGTGTTTGACGAGAACCCCAGGCTGGGCAGCTACATTCTCGACGATCAGGACAGGTTGCGACGGCATGTGGCGATTTTTGTTGACGGGCACTTGCTGCGGGATCGCGCCGGGCTGAGTGATCCCTTGTTGCCGGAGTCGAGGGTGGATGTGATGCAGGCGCTTTCCGGCGGCTGAGTTGAAAAAATAAGGAGACTGATCATGGCGTCAACATTGCGTGTGGGTACCCGCAAGGGGCTGTTTGTTTTTGAAAAATCCGGCGGCCAGTGGCATTGCAGCGCGCCGTCCTTCCTGGGTGAGCCGGTGTCGATGGTGATGACCGACCCGCACAACGGCGACCAGTACACGGCCCTTAACCTGGGTCATTTCGGCGTCAAACTGCATCGGGCTGATGCAGGCTCGACTAGCTGGACGGAAATCAGCGCGCCTGTGTTTCCCAAAACCGGGGCGGAGGATGGCCCGGCGCTGGAGCAGATCTGGGAGCTGGTGCCTGGCGGCGATGCTGCAGGCTCCCTGTGGGCCGGGACGATTCCCGGCGGGCTGTTCAAGTCCGCTGATCGGGGAGAGAGCTGGACTTTGGTGGAATCCCTGTGGAACCGGCCAGAGCGGGAGAAGTGGATGGGCGGCGGCTATGACAAGCCCGGTATTCACTCCATTTGCGTGCATCCCCACAACCATCGCCTGCTGCGTCTGGCGGTGTCCACCGGGGGCGTGTGGGAGTCCGCTGATGGCGGCGCCAGCTGGACCCTGACCGGGCAGGGCTTGCGCGCCGAATTTCTGCCGCCTGACATGGCCTATGATCCGGCTATGCAGGACGTACACCGGTTGGTGAGCTGCCCTGCGTCGCCGCAACACATGTGGATTCAGCACCACAACGGTATCTTCCGCTCCACAGATGGTGGCCATCACTGGACGGAAATCACCGATGTGAAGCCCTCGGTGTTCGGCTTTGCGGCGGTGGCGCATCCAACCGAGCCGGATACAGCCTGGTTTGTGCCGGGTATCAAGGACGAGTACCGGGTGCCGGTGGATGGCAAGCTGCTGGTCAACCGCACCCGGGATGGCGGCAAAAGCTTTGTGCCGTTGACGAACGGGTTGCCCGAGTCCCCGGCCTGGGATCTGGTGTATCGCCATGCCCTGGCCATTGACACCAGCGGTGACGTGCTGGCTTTTGGCTCCACCACCGGCAACCTGTGGATCAGTGAGGATCAGGGGGATCACTGGCAGTGCCTGTCGAACCACCTGCCACCCATCAATGTGGTGCGATTTGACAATTATTGATCCGGTACGAATTAAGCGGGAATGCCGTTCGGCCTGAGCCTGTCGAAGGCCTTGGCGACAGTGCTTCGACAAGCTCAGCACGAACGGACTCTCAAGCTCAGCACGAGCGGGCTCTCAAGCTCAGCACGAACGCGCTCTCGAATAAAACGTACCGCATCGATAGTGCTGAACCTGAGATAACCTGAAACTGCAATAACCTGAAGGTGCCGCAACGCCATGCTATCCCCCGCAGAACTCGCCCGTTACGGTCGCCACCTGGCACTGCCTGACTTTGGCATCGACGGGCAGCAACGCCTCAAGAACGCCCGAGTGCTGCTGATTGGCGCCGGTGGCCTCGGGTCGCCCCTGGGCCTGTACCTGGCGGCTGCGGGTGTAGGCCAGCTCGGCATCATCGATGGCGACCGGGTGGAGGACAGCAACCTGCAGCGCCAGGTGCTGTTCACCACCGAAGACATCGGCGCGCTCAAGGCAGAGCGGGCTGCGGCCCGGCTCGGCGCGCTCAATCCCCATATCGATATCCGCCCCTACCCCCTGTGGCTGTCCGCTGACAACGCGCTGGAGCTGATTCAGGGTTACGATCTGGTTATCGACGGCTCCGATAATTTTGCCACCCGCTACCTGGTGAATGACACCTGCGTGCTGGCGGGCAAACCCTTGATCTACGGCAGCATCTCGCAGTTTGAAGGTCAGGCCAGCGTGTTTCATTACCAGGGTGGGCCTTGCTACCGTTGTTTGTTCCCCGAGCCGCCGCCACCGGGAACCGTGCCCAACTGCGCGGAGGGCGGCGTGCTGGGGGTGCTGCCCGCCATCATTGCCAGCATCCAGGCCACGGAGGCCATCAAGCTGCTCACCGGCATCGGCGAATCCCTCAGTGGTCGTCTGTTGCACTACGACGCCAAGAGCATGAGGTTTCGCGAGTTTTATGCGGCGCGGGATGAACAGTGCCCGGTGTGCGGCGACCACCCCACCATCACCATGCTGGTGGACCCGCAGGTGGTGTGCGAACAGCCGGGGGAAACAGGCGTAGCAGATATCACACCCGGAGCACTGAAGGCCATGCTGAATGACAAAGATATTGTCATCATTGATGTGCGGGAGCCTTGGGAGCGCGCCATCTGTCACATTGATGGCAGCCGCGCCGTACCCCTGGACGCCCTGAGCGAGGTTGCGGCGGAGCTGGACAAGTCGAGCAGGGTGATCTGCTACTGCAAAACTGGAAGCCGCTCAGCCAGTGCCTGCCAGCAGTTGCAGGCGGCGGGCTTTGCAAACCTCAGCAACCTGCGGGGCGGTATCCTGGCCTGGATTGAGGAGGTCGAGCCAGAGATGTCGCGCTATTGAAGCCGCGTCCGTGCCGGATTGAGCGGCGACTACCGTTTTGGGCGTTTCCTGATCTATCCCCGCTGGCAGGTGCCCCTGGCCCTGGGCGAAACAACGCTGCAACTGGACCTGCCTGCAGGGCTAACCCTGGGGACATCTGCCGGACCCTGGAAAACAGGCATTCAGCGCTATGGGGATAAGGGAACCTCTAAAAACTAGCTCACTAGGTCTGGCGTCGTTAAATTTGGCCTCAAAATACTCATTTACTGCGTGTAAACTCCGTTTTTTCGGCCAAATTTGCCTAGCCAGCCCGTCGCCGCCTACGTTTTTAGAGGTTCCCATAAATGGGGAACACTCGACAGCGATCGGGACATCCGCAACAAGCTCTACCTGAGCGAATGGCGCCTGGAAAGCAGTTACCGTATTGACACGGGTTGGCGTGATGTACAGATCGAACTTGGTGCGGGTGCCAGCCTGGACTCCCGGGTCACCTATCGCGATCACCATGAAGGGCGACAAAAGGTGCGAATGGAAAACCGTCTTTACGGTATGGTGGCGCTGCGGTGGTAAACACCGACCCTTGGACTGTATCGAAACAGCGGCAAGATCTGAGATCATCGCCAAATCCGACGACAAATAATCCACCAACCAAAAAGACGCCCTGAAAACTGCAAACTGACCACTGACCACTGACCACTGACCACTGGGAACCCCATGAATAAACTGCCCTCCCTCGCATTCCTCGGCCTCGGCGTCATGGGCTACCCCATGGCCGGACACCTGCTCAAGGCCGGCTATCCCGTCACCGTGTATAACCGCAACCTGCAAAAAGCCCGGCGCTGGACCGCAGAATTTGGCGGAAAAACCGCCGACACACCGGCACTGGCTGCCGCCTCTGCCGATATTGTGTTGAGCTGCGTGGGCAACGACGACGACCTGCGCGAAGTAATGCTGGGCCGCGACGGCGTGGTCAACACACTGCCCCCTGGCGCCATCGTGATCGACCACACCACCACCTCCGCCACCATCGCCCGCGAGCTGGAAACCCTGCTGGCAGAAAGGGGCAACGGCTTTATCGACGCCCCGGTATCCGGCGGCCAGGCAGGTGCCGTCAATGGCCGACTCACCATCATGTGTGGCGGCGACGAAACCACCTACAGCAAAGTCGAACCCCTGCTGCAAACCTACGCGGTGCGGGTCAAACTGATGGGCGCGGCAGGCAGCGGCCAGCTCACCAAAATGGTCAACCAGATCTGCATAGCCGGGCTGCTGCAAGGCCTGTCAGAAGGACTGCACTTCGCCCGCAGCGCCGGACTCGATATCACCGAAGTGGTGGATGTGATCAGCAAGGGCGCCGCCCAGTCGTGGCAGATGGAAAACCGCCACGGCACCATGGCACAGGGACACTACGAACATGGCTTTGCCGTGGACTGGATGCGCAAGGACCTTGCCTACGTACTCGCCGAAGCCCGCAACAACGGCAGCCACCTGCCCGTCACCGCCCTGGTGGATCAGTTTTACGGGGAAGTGCAGGGGATGGGCGGCGGGCGTTGGGATACTTCGAGTTTGATGGCGCGCCTCGAACGTCTGCGCACCCCTTAATCATCAGGATATCTAAAGGAAAATCATGTCTGCTCCCTGCCAAAGCGTCTATCAGCTCACTATCACCCTGGCCATGCTTCACCAGGTAATCCAGATCGCCATGGGCTGGTTCAACGGCCACATGCATCACTTTATCCATCAGCGCACCTTCTACGGCATAGCCGACCCCGACTTTGGCCTGGACGAAACAGAGGACGAGAAAAAGTATCGCCTCAACCAGCTGTTGAAAAAGGAGAAGGACAGCCTCCTGTACGAGTACGATTTTGGCGACAGCTGGCGGCACATTGTGACACTGGAAAAGATCCTTCCCCCCAGCGAAAAATTGCAACTGCCTGTGTGCCTCGACGCCTTCGGCGCCTGCCCACCGGAAGATGTGGGTGGCATACCCGGCTTCTATGATTTTCTGGAGGCCATGGCGGACCCCAAACACCCGGAACACGAGAGCTATCGCGAGTGTCTGGGGGAAGAGTACGATCCGCAGCATTGCGATCTGAAAGCCATTAACGCCAGGCTGGCAAAGCTGGGAGGGAAGAAGGGCGGGAAGCGGTGAGCAATTGCCGTCTCGACAACCCCAGCAGGAGACACCAGGCGCAAACCGAATGCTGCGGTTGATCGGGCAGCGTTGCTATGATTTATGCGATTGATAGGAGATATTTATGGCTTCGAGTGACAGATGGACACGTAAACAGCTATTGGTAGCTTTTTGCCTCTATTGCCAAATGCCTTTTGGAAAGATGCATTCAAGAAATCCTGAAATTATAAAATTTTCCAAGCTAATGGGCAGATCACCTTCAGCATTAGCGATGAAGCTCACTAATATCGCAAGTCTTGATCCGGCAATCAGAGCTACGGGGCGGAAAGGGCTTGATGGTGCTTCAGCCGCAGATAGAGCCATGTGGCAAGAAATGGAGCAACAATGGGAAAAATTTACAATCGAAGCTCAGCTGGCTATGGAATCTCTTGGGATCTCTGAGCCAGAAATCGGCGAAGATTTAACTGAAAAGTCTGGATCGTATAGAGGAGAGACACGTCTCTCAGAAGTAAATGTTCGTATTGGGCAACATTTTTTCCGCCGGGCAGTACTCAGCGCTTACAACTACCGATGCTGTATAACAGGGCTATCTGTCGCACCGCTATTGGTGGCAAGTCATATTGTTCCTTGGCGGTCAGATACTGAAAATAGACTCAATCCTCGGAATGGACTTTGCCTTTCCAGCTTGCATGACAGGGCATTTGATATGGGATTGATTACAATAACCCACGAATTAAAAGTGAAGATTTCAAGCCGTCATTTTGATGGTAGCGATAAATTTTTTCGAGATGCTTTCCTTACTTATCACGGAAAACTAATTGAAACACCGGAAAAGTTTTGCCCTGATTTGAGTTTTATTGATTACCATCAAAAAAATATTTTCAAAGAATAGAATATTTTCCAAGCTAGTTGATTTCTTGATTTTCGAAGTTATTGATAAAACCAAAAAAGGAAAATTTTTCATCCTTGCTTTTTGATCGATTTCTGTTTGTATCAGATCGATCCAGCCATAATGAGGACGTGTATCGGGCAACGTATTTCCACGATGGTTTCCACAGATTTCCAAGCACATAATTACGAACAAGGCATTGCAAGCCTGGAGAGAGGAGGAATAGATGCATACTCACCATCAGATTTGGCTTGATGAGAAAAAAAAGCTGATGAGTTTCTGCGCCACAGGTATTAATGGCAGAATCTCTGCCGAAGATTTTCATAAGTCATCACTGGTCACAATTACCGTGGGGCAGGGTACCGGCGTAGAGAAAACTCCTTTCTTGCTGACGAAGACTGATCTTCAGCCGTTAGCGGCTCTGCCCGATAGCTATTACCAGCAGCATTCCTGCCAGAAACCAGGGCTGACTGGCATACTGCGGACTCTGGATGAGCGCTTCGGTTTCAATGTAAGTGACCTCGCCAGAATACTGCGGGTTGAATGCAAGACCATCTACCTCTGGAAGGCCAATCCCGAGACCGAAGTGCAGCACGCCAAGCGGGAGCGCCTCCAGTTGCTGTTGGATCTGTCATCCACTTGGGCAAGGCTTTCCAATAGACCGCTTGTATGGGCGCGCCATGAACACCCCAAAATGCTGAATGGCGATTCTCTGCTTGAGTATCTTTTAAGGGATACTCTCGATAAGAACCTGCTTGAAGCTATTTTTGGCCAGCTGGCCCTGCGCATCGATGAGCTGGCCAAAGCAACTCGCAAAGAGCAGAATGATGCCATTAAGATGGTGGCTCTAAAATCAACCTTACCAAGCCCTGCGGATATTGCCGCACGGCTCAAAGCCAGGCTGGCACAAGCTGATGGCGATAGCAGTGGATAGCTTGAGCATTGGAAGCTGCTTGGGTAAAAGCACGCTCTATCCCAACAGGCTTTTTTATTACAGCATCTCAACACTGCAGAGTTAGCAGAACCTCTGCTCCCCTGTCAGTCAATTCAGCCTAAAGACGAGGCTCCCATGCAGTTCAAATTGATTATGGTGTTCGTTAATGAAGATCGAACCGAAGCGGTTCTTGATGCAGCCAGAGACGCAGGTGCAACTGGCGCCACAATTATTCAAAATGCCCGCGGGCAAGGCCTACGTCAGCATTTGACGTTTTTCGGACTGGAACTTATGGGGGCGCGTTCTGTTGTTCTCTTGTTGGTCGAGGCGGGCCACGCCGAAGCCGTAATGAATGCTGTGGCCAAAGCCGGCAATTTGGATGAAAGCCTGGAAACCGGCATTGCCCTGGAACTTGACGTTTCCCGTGCGTTGGGGCTTAGCGCCCATATCCAGAAACTTATGGAGCAGCAACAGAAAGGCGAGACACCTCATCACTCAGAGAGTTGAACAACTCCAGTCAGGCGATACTCAGCGCGTTTCAAGTCGTCAAAGCTTCCCATCAACACCAATACATCATTAACTTCAAGCACTGTATCACCTGAAGGTTGTCTCAAACGGGATTCGTTACGAACCAGTGAGGCGACCAGTACATTTTCGCTATCCAGTTCAATGCTGGCCAACTGTCGACCAACAGCCGGGCTGTCTTCATTGAGCAGTACCGAGTGTAATTGTTCCGTTTCCTTGTCTTTCAGCAGTCTACTTTTGTCGAGGGTTCCCCGAAACAACTCCCTAAGCATGGGGTAGCGGTGCATACGTTGTTCTTGAAGTTGCTGAGTCACTCTGCTCAGGGGAATATCAAGGGTCAGCAACGAGTGAGATACCATGATCATACCAGTCTCCAGAGTATCGGGTATCACCTCCGTTGCTCCCGCGCTCTTCAGCTCATCGCTATGACGTTCGTCGCGAGTACGCACAATACAACGCAAATGGTGGGCCTGCTGGCGAGTATGGCGAAGCGTCGCAAGTGCCGCTGTCTCATCATCATGGGTAATCAGCAGCAAGGCTGCTTTTTCAATGCCCAATACCTCAAGAACAACAGGATCTGAGGCATCTCCATAGTAAACCGGGTGTCCCGCCAGGTGGGCCTCTCTGACAATAACGGGGTCAGTATCCACGGCCACGAACTCAATTCCCTCACTCTCCAAAAAGTGGCTAACCACCTGGCCAGTGCGCCCATAGCCGCATATCACCACATGCCTTCGCATGGACATCGCCTTGGCTGCGAGCATGCCGCCAACACCTATGGAATCGTCTGATGCGGCATACTGCTTGCCAAAGAGTTGTAATGCCAGGGGTTGATTGAAACGAATCATCACAGGCGCCAACACCATCGACAACAGCACGGCATTCAACACGATCTGTGCGGAATGATCATCGATGATACCTCCTTCGAGACCAACGGCCAGTAGTGCGAAGCCAAACTCGCCGCCGACGGCAAGAATCATCCCGACCCGGAAACCCGTATGTAGATCCACGCCGGAAAATCGCACCACGATGGTGACCAAAGTCAATTTTATTGCCAGCAAGGCAAGGCATCCAAGCAGGGCTTCGAGCCATATGTCAGGTAGTAGCGCAGGGTCAAATAACATTCCTATGCTGACAAAAAACAAGCCCAGCAGAACATCTCGAAATGGTCTAATAGTTGATTCAACTTGATGGCGGAACTCGGTTCCCCCAAGCATCATGCCAGCCAGGAAAGCCCCGAAGGCCATCGACAGGCCCATTGATTTGGTGACCCAAGCAGCCACCAGCGATACAAAAAGCACAGTGAGCGTAAAAAGTTCAGCCGACCGGCGCTCGGCAACGAGATAAAACAAAGGCTTCAATAAATAATGTCCGACTACCATTACGACGCCAAGCGCCAAACCGGCTTTCAGCAAGGCAATTCCCAAAGCCTCGGCTACCTGGTGAGCGGCTGCTACCCCAAGTGCTGGAATGACAACGATGAAGGGAACTGCGGTTACATCCTGGAAAACTGACAGCGTAGTCCCCAGCCGTCCATGCCGAGTTTCTCCTTCGCCCTGTTCCATCAGCTGCCTAGCAATAATCGTAGTGGAGGACTGTGCGAATACGGCACCCACCACAAAGGCTGCGGGGGCAGGCAACCCAAGCCCCCAGGCTAACAAGCCGACTATTAGCGTGGTCAACACCACTTGCGCGGTACCCAGCCCAAGAATTGTATGGCGTAAGGAATATATCTTGGCTATGGAAAATGTCAGACCAATCGAGAACAGGAGAAAAACAATCCCGAATTCAGCGATGGTACGGATATTGTCCTGAGGTACTACTGGTCCTGCAGTATTGGATCCGAGCAGAATTCCGACTAACAAGTACGCAAGACTGGAAGGAGCACCTAGCTTCTGAAATGCCAGAACAATAAAGACTGTCGCACCCAGCAACAGCAGAAGTTGTGCCAAGAGATTTTCCAAGGGCTAGACTTGAGTTGACATTTTGTATTCCTTTTTCAGTACCGCCAGCACCGTTATCGGCTACGACAGGCGCCGTAGGCTGTAAATCGCGATAAGCCGCAAGCCAGTGCTGCACTCTGATTGCGCCTTCAATACTTGCTGGACACGGACATTGCGCAACGAAGCACACAGTACTGCCAATGCCGCCAGCTGGCACAGGCCAGCTGATTGCATGAACGGCTCCGGATAATCGTTATACCAAGTCATGGGTATGGCACTCCGCGAGAAAAGCTCTGGTTACAGTGTATCTGCTGGATCGTGGCGGTGCACTGCCCGTGGAGATTGGCTTTGCCAGCTGCGAAACGCTGAAACGAGGGACAACCCCGGCAATTTCTGGACTGAGGCTCAAGTCCCGATCACCAGCCCTGTGGGGTGGTCATATTCCTGGGGAGGTTGTTTCTAGTTGTTAAGGCGGAAACCTTATGTCCACTTTCGGCCACCGGTTGGCTTGCCACTTCTGCATGGAGCTTCAGGCCGAGGGCTGCCACCACTTTCAGGATGGTGTCAAAGCTTGGCGTTCTCTCCCCGGAGAGGGCTTTGTAGAGACTTTCACGGGATACGCCTGCCTCTCGCGCAACCTTTGTCATACCCTTGGCGCGGGCGATATCGCCCAGCGCTTTGGCAATAAAGGCCGCATCGTCTCCTGCCTCGTCGAGGCAGGCTTCCAGATAGGCGGCCATTTCTTCCGGCGTGCGCAGGTGTTCGGCTACATCGTATTGATAGGTGGCGGTCTTTTTCATGATCGGGTACCAATAGACTACAAGTGGCGCACCAGGCACGGCATTCTATCAAGTGTAGCCAGAAGGATACAGCGGATCAATCTGAAAATGCGCAGCCGGTTGGTGTACACAGTGAAGCAATACGGAACGGGCAAGAAAACGCCGGGACTTGCCCGGCGTAGTGACGCTGTTTGTGTTGGCAGTTACAGCGTGTAATCCTCAATCACCGCCCAGGGCAGCCCGTACTTGTTGAGGTCTTCCATAAAGGGGTCCGGGTCCATTTGCTCCATGTTCCACACGCCGGGTTTTTTCCATTTGCCTTCGAGCATCATTTTGGCGCCGATCATGGCGGGTACGCCGGTGGTGTAGGAGATGGCCTGGGAGGCGACTTCCCGGTAGCAGTCCTGATGGTCCTTGATCTGGTAGACGTAGACGGTTTTCTCTTTGCCGTCCTTGATGCCGGTGACCACGCAGCCGATGCAGGTTTTGCCCACGGTGCGCGGGCCGAGGCTGGCGGGGTCGGGCAGCAGGGCCTTGAGGAACTGGATGGGGACAATCTGCTGGCCCTGAAATTCGATGGGTTCGATGCCGGTCATGCCCACATTGCCGAGCACTTCGAGGTGCTTGAGGTAGCTGTCGCCAAAGCTCATCCAGAATTGCGCACGCTTCAGCGTGGGGAAGTTCACCACCAGGGATTCCAGCTCTTCGTGGTAGAGGCGGTACATGTTGTAGGTGCCCACAGCCTCCGGGCAGGTAAATTCCATCTTGGTGGACATGGGTGGGGTGGTGACAAATTCGCCGTTTTCATAGTGACGGCAGTTGGCGGTCACTTCGCGGATATTGATTTCGGGGTTGAAGTTGGTGGCAAAGGGATAGCCGTGGTTGCCGCCATTGACGTCGATGATGTCGAGAGTGTGGATCTCGTCAAAGTAGTGCTTGGCGATCCAGGCGGTAAAGACGTTGGTGGCGCCGGGGTCAAAGCCGGAGCCGAGCAGGGCCATCAGCCCGGCTTTTTCAAACTTTTCGCGGTAGGCCCACTGCCAGCTGTATTCGAATTTGGCGGTGTCGAGGGGTTCGTAGTTGGCGGTGTCGAGGTAGTCGATACCGGCGGCCAGGCAGGCATCCATGATGTGCAGATCCTGATAGGGCAGGGCGACGTTGATCACCAGGGCGGGTTTTTCGGCGTTGAGCAGTGCCGTCAGCTCCGGCACGTTGTCGGCATCCACCTGGGCGGTGCGGATGGTGCGGCCTTGCATATCCTTGATCTGCGTGGCGATATCCACACACTTTTGTTCGGTGCGGCTGGCCAGCAATATGTCGCTGAACACATCGGGCAGCTGGGCACATTTGTGGGCGACTACGCCGCCGACGCCACCGGCGCCAATGATGATGACTTTTGCCATGGTTCCACTCCTTCAGTGTTTCATGCGTTGACCGTGGGGCACGGTATGGCGCGGGTTGTCGGGTGCCGATGGTTCGGCGCGGTGTTCAGGTTTTGCTGGCGGATGACGCTGTGCTCTTCCGCCCTACGGGTCAACGCTCGAAGTAGGTATAACCGCGCAGGCTCTCGGTGAAGGCACCGAGCATTTTCTGGCGCTCTGCCACCGAGATTCGCCCTTCCCGCACCGCTTCTTCTGCGGTGTTGCGGAAGCGCTTGAAGAGGTTGTCGGGTTCGTACTCCACATAGCTGAGCACGTCGGCGATGGTGTCGCCGTGCATTTCATGGACAAAATCAAAGCTGCCGTCGCCGTTGATGCGCACACTGGCGACGTTGGTATCGCCGAACAGGTTGTGCAGATCGCCGAGGGTTTCCTGGTAGGCGCCCACCAGAAACACCGCGAGGTAATACTCCTGATCGGGCTCGACGGAGTGCAGCAGCAGGGTGCGGCGTTCACCTTCGGGGTGGGCAAAGCGGTCGATCTTGCCGTCGCAGTCGCAGGTGAGGTCGGCGATGATGGCGTCGCGGGTGGGCTTTTCATTGAGGCGGTGGATCGGCATCAACGGGAACGTCTGGCCGATGGCCCAGAAATCCGGCAGGGACTGGAACACGCTGAAATTGCCGTAGTAGATATCGGCCAGGTGTTCCGTGAGGTGTTCGAGCATCACCGGCACGCGGTCAAGCTCGGGGATCAGGCGGGCAATCTGCTGCATCACGGCGAGGTAGTAATTTTCGCCGATGGAGCGCATGCGCAGCTTGATCTCGCCACGGCGGAACAGCTCGCGCAGGGATTCCAGGTAGTACACTGCGTCGTTGTAGGACTCCTGGATATTCTTGACGCTGATATTGCCCACCAGCGCCGCCAGGTTGACAACTTCTTCCGGCGCCTCTGCGGGCAGTTCAGCGGGCAGCGGTGACGGGTCAAAGTGGCTGACATTGAGAATATTGAACAGCAGCACCGAGGTGTAGGCGACGGTGGCGCGGCCCGATTCGCTGATGATGGTGGGGTGGATGATGCCTTCGGGATCGAGGGCGCCCTGGATGGCTTCGACGACGTCGACGCAGTATTCCTGCAGAGAGTAGTTGCGGCTTTGATGGCTGCCACCCCGGGAGCCGTCGTAATCCACCGCCAGGCCACCGCCGATATCCAGATAGCCGAGGGGGGCGCCCTCTTCCACCAGGTCGATATAGTAGCGGCAGGCTTCGCGGATACCGGCGCGGATATTCTGGATATTGGGGATTTGCGAGCCGAGGTGAAAGTGGATCAGGCGCAGGCAGTGGAGCATGCCCGCTGATTTGAGGCGATCCACAGAGTCGATCAGCTGCTGGGTGTTGAGGCCAAACAGACTGCGATCGCCGCTGTCCTCGCTCCAGTGGCCGTCCACCTTGGTGCCGAGCTTGAGGCGCACGCCGATCAGCGGCTCCACCTTGAGCTTGCGGCTGCGCTCAATGATCAGCGACATTTCGTCCGGGGTTTCCACTACAAAAAAACACGGGATGCCGAGCTGGCGGGCGCGCAGGCCGAGGTCGACAAACTCCTCATCCTTGTAGCCGTTGCACACGATCAGGCTCTCGCGATCCCGCAGCATGGCCATGGCCACCAGCAGTTCTGCTTTGCTACCCGCCTCAAGGCCGTGGTGGTAGCGCTCGCCGAAACGGGCGATCTCTTCGATGATATGGCTTTGCTGGTTCACCTTGATGGGGAATACGCCGCGATAAACCCCGTTGTAACCGGTGCTACTGATGGCCTGGGCAAAGGATTCATTGATCTGGGTGATGGCGGTGTCGAGGTGATTTTCGACCCGCAGCAGCACCGGCATGGCGAGGTCGCGCTGGTGCAGCCCGTCGACCATATCCAGCAGCGAGACGCTCTGTCTGGTTTCGCCACCGTTGACGATGACATTCACCTCCCCGGTGGGGGAAATATCAAAAAGCCCCGCACCCCAGTCCCGGATGCCGTAGTACTCGGCGGCTTCATCAGGGTTCCAGGTTGGCATGTCTTTTTCGGTCAACGGTTGAGTCCTCCGGAAGGGGGGTGATATGCAAGGTCGCGGCCTATGGCTGCGGGGTTGACACCATAACGCACTTTACCGGGCACCGCCTGCAGGGGCATGCCCGGTAAAAAGGTCGCCATTGTCTCTATTTACCAGATTAGATGGAAGAATTTATGACAGTTCCCTGTTGCAATTTTAACCAGCTGTCTGCCGGTGATCCGCATATGAGCCGACTGGTCAATCAGCTCATGTCACCGTAGGGATTGGGCTCGTCGAGGGGGATGGCCCGGCCAAAACCGGGAATGCTGATCTGGCTGGCACTGATATCCAGCTGGTTGTCGTCGAGCATGCCGTCGCCAAAGCGGTAGATTATCCGCAATTCGCCGCGATCCGCCCCCTGTTCATAGGCGCGGGCCTGCTCACGGGTATCTTCGCGGCGGGCGCAGTAGTTGCTCCACTGGGTGCTGTGGCGCCGCGCCAGCATGGCCTCGGTGCGCTGTGGTGAGAGCAGCACACCAGTGGCGTTATTGCCACCAAAACCCTTGGCATTGATAAAGGCCGCATCAAGGGCGTCTGGCCCCAGATCCAGGTCATCAAGGGGAATATTGAGGTGCTTGCGGTGCACATCGTCGGCGATGGCGCGGCCTGTATTGATGCCGGGCACGATGCCGTGGCGCAGGGCGCCGATGGCGGTGACAATTTGGTCGCCACTGGCGGTGGCGATGGAGTGGCCCAGATAGGCCTTGACGGCGCAGATAGGCCAGTTCTCGACACCAAAGGTTCCTGCCAGGCGGTCAAAGATCAGGGATTCGGTGACCCGGTTTTGCGGTGTGCTGGAGCCGTGGGCCATCATCATGGTGCGGTTTTTGAGGGCATCATCCCCCAGCACCGAGCGCAGCAAGCCCATGGCCTTGGCGACGGTGATGTAGTTGCCGGGTCCGGGACTGGAGATGGATTTTTTCACACCGTCGGCATCCATGAATACACCGGGAATAGCGCCGTGAATATCGGCCCCCAGCTCGATGGCGAGGCTGTCGTCCATCAGAATCAGGTACTGGCTGGATTCGCCGATGACAAACCCGGCATTGTCGCAAAACGGGCGGCTGTAGCGGCGCGGATCGGCCACCGCAATGCCATCGATGCGGGCCATGGCCTCGTCGGTGGCGAGGGCACTCATGTTCATAAAGCCCTCGATGCACTCGAGGGTAACCGGCGCTTCGCTGCCGCCGACGATGGCCACCCGGCGCCGCCCATCGGCAATGTCCCGCACCGCCGCCTGAAGGTTATATAAAAAGCTGGCGCAGGCCCCGGCGATGGATTCGGTGTGGCCCACATTGCCCAGCACATAGGCGTTGATAAAGTCCGCCGGCATACTGTTGAGGGCCATGGGCAACTGCTTGGAGGTGGGGCGACTGCCGGTCCAGCGGGATTTCAGCACACCGCCCCAGGCGTCGTCGTCGAGCTGACCCAGGCAGCTGGAGGCATACATGCCGATTTCATCGGGGCGCACCATACTGCACACCTGATCCCAGTCGATACCGAGGGCATTGATAGCATCCGACGCGCCGACCATGGCCATTTGCAGGCCGCGGGGATGGGAGCGGGAGCTGTAGCCGGCGCCGGGGTCAAAGCCGCTTGGCAGCTGACCTGCGGCCTTGACCGGAAAATCCTTGCTGTCGGCCACCAGCAGGCGCTGGTGGCCGTGAACAACCACTTCGACCTTGCCGTCACCCAGCTCCACCACCTGCCAGTGGGGGGGAACCTGCTCGGGGAGGCTGCGGCGATTCAATTCAAAGCGCAAGTCACCACCCGCTGCACCACTGACCACCATGGCCTGGTTCCAGGGGGCGCTGTCAGGGTTGAATACGCGGTCTTCAATCCGACGAATAAGGGTACCCTCAACCACCGCCTCATCCAGCTGGGGCGACCACTGCCCTGCACCATCGATACCCATCAGGGCGCCAATGCCGGTAATGGTGCGCTGGCGGTCCGCTGTGGAGAGTTTATCCAGCACCATGCGGCGCCAGGATTGGTCAAAGGAGCTGCGACCGGCGGCATTGATACCGCCGTAACTGACCACCACGGGTAATGCTGTCATCATGTTGTCTCAAAAATTTGCTGGCGATAGCCCAGTGTAGGCAGAGACCACTCTTTACATAATGTCTCTTTCAGCCATATAGTTTAATTATTCGGCCAAACTTGTCTGCCAGGGTCTCTTTATGAGTGCAAACCTCCGCCGCGTCGGCATTTTGCTCTGTGACAACGTGCTGGCCACCAGCGCCACGCTACCCATTGAAATGCTCAAAACCGCCGGTTCTACCGCCAGCGGGCTGCATATCAATGCGCTGGGGTTGGAGATTCTGACCATCAGCTCGGGCGCCGCGCCCATCCAGTCCGCATCCGGCTTTACCCTCGCCACCTCAACGGCGCTCGAAGACGCCCCGCAACTGGACCTGATTCATATACCCGGCCAATGGCGCAACCCGCGCCGCGCCATCGCCCGCCATCCCGACCACCTTGACTGGCTGAAAAAGCAGCATGAGGGGGGAGCAGCCATCACTTCGGTGGGCACAGGCGTATGTTTTGTGGCGGCGGCAGGGTTGCTCAATGGCAAACCCGCCACCACCCACTGGCACTACTTTGACCAGTTCCAGAAGGATTACCCGCTGGTGCAGCTCAAGCGCCAGTACTTCATCACCCAGGCGGGCAACTTGTACTGCGCCGCCAGCGTCAACACCCTGGCGGAGCTGATGGTGCATATCATTTTTATGTGGTTTGGTAGGCCGGTGGCCAACAATGTGGAGCGCAATTTCTTCCACGAAATTCGCGGCACCTTTGAACCCAGCCGCTACTTTGCCGAGCATGTGGAGCACCACTACGACGAAGACATCCTGCAGGCCAAGATCTGGTTGCAGGACAATTTTGCCAAGCGCGTCAGCATCCCCCAATTGGCCCAGCAGTTCGGCATGAGCACCCGCACCTTCAACCGCCGTTTCAAGACCGGGCTGGGCAAAACCCCGGTGGACTACCTGCAGGAACTGCGCCTCAACAACGCCCGCGACCTGCTCCAGCAGACCAACCTTACCTTGCAGGAAATTTGCGGATTGTGCGGCTATCAGGATGTGAGCTACTTCACCAGGCTGTTTCACCAGTTTTTTCAGGCGACGCCGGGGAAGTATCGGGAGACGGTGAGGGCGAAGTTGTTTACTACTTGATTCTTTGGTCGGACGTCTGACGCTGGACGTCTGACGCTAAAAGCAGGGCAAGAGCACCGAATGTCTTGGCGTCCGACGTCCAGCGTCAGACTTCAGACCCAAATCTCTAAGGCGCCAACCGCGATATCACCCACCCCCCATCATCACCAAGCAAATACTGAAAGCGATCATGCAAGCGGTGCTCTCCGCCCTGCCAGAATTCGAATTCCGTTGGCACGACCCGGAAACCACCCCAGAAGTCGGGCACAGGAATGTCTCCGTGGCGGAATTTATCGCGCATTTGCATGAATTGCCCCACCAGGGCCTGGCGCGAGTTGATGCGACTGCTCTGGCGGGATGACCAGGCCGCGAGCTGGCTTTCGCGGGGTCGGGAGATAAAGTATTTGAGCACCTCGGCATTGGACAGGCGTTGCACCGTGCCGCCGACAATCACCTGACGGTCCATGGCATTCCAGGGAAAATGCAGGCTGACATTGGGGTTGGCGGCCATATCGCGGGCCTTGCGGCTGCCCAGGTTGGTGTAAAACACCAGGCCGCGCTCGTCGCAGTGTTTGAGCAGCACCATGCGCTGCCAGGGTCTGCCCGCCTCATCGACGGTGGCGACACACATGGCCGTGGGATCGGCAATGGCTGGATCTGCGAGGGCTTGATCGAGCCAGCGCTGGAACTGGGCAAAGGGACTGGCATGGAGCGAGGCTCGGGTCAGACGACCATAGCGGTATTCGCGGCGTTCATCTTCAAGACTCATCGCTCAGCAGGCCTTTGTGGACGGTAGTCAGGGGGCTGAATCATAACTGGTTTTATTGTTGCAAGCCGATAAAATGTTGCCGCATAACCGCTTGATAAAGGACAGTCTCCATGCAATCAGGACGCTTGCCGCTTCCTCTCCTGCACAGCCTTTGCGTCGGCCTGGCGCTGGTTGCAGGTTTCCATGCCAATGCTGAAAACGTCTTTTTCACCGAAAGCGATATGCTCGGCGAGATACCCATGGTCAGTGCCGTATCCGGCTTTCAGCAGCGCATCGAAAGGACACCGGCCAGCGTCACCATCATCGACCGCGCACTGATCGAAATGTCCGGCGCGCAGAATTTTGTCGACATCTTCCGCCTGGTGCCTGGCTTTCAGTCCTACCATGTCACCAACAACCGCTACGGCATCAGTTACCACGGTATTGGCCGCGAGTTTGCCAACCAGATGGAAGTGATGGTGGATGGCCGCTCGGTGTATGAGTCGATCTTCTCCACGGTGAACTGGGGCACCCTGGGTATCGAGCTTGCCGATATCGACCATATCGAAATCATTCGCGGCTCCAATGCCGCCGCCCAGGGCTCCAATGCTTTTATGGGTTCGGTGAATATCGTCACCCGCAAACCGGTACAGGACAGCGGCCTGACCCTGCGCAGCACCGTGGGGGATATCGGTACCCGCAATGCCAGCCTGAGCTACAACGACAGCATAGGTGCCATGGATTACCGGGTATCCCTCGGCTATCAGCACAACAATGGCTTTCCCCAGACGAGTCGCACCGGACCCCTGCAGGATCAGCGCGAGCTTTTCCACGGCAATGTCCGCAGCACCTATACACCCACCCTGCGGGATACCGTACAGCTACACCTTGGCTATGCCCGTGACCGCTTGCCCTGGGATGACGGTGTCAGCCCCGATGGCTATTCACCAGGCCTGTTTTCCAGCCATTTCCAGTTTGCGAACTGGAACCACAGCCTGGACTCCGGTGATGAACTGGAACTCAAGGTCTATCACAACCGCTTCAAGGCCCGCAATTTTGCCCACCTGGGGCCCCTCTACAGCCAGCTTGGGCTGGACAGGGCAACGGCTGATTTTCTCACGGCCATCAAGCCTGCGCCCACGGCGGTGATTGCCCTGGTTTCCGAGATGACGGGGCTTGGCAGCAGCGACGCAGCGGCCCTGATCGACGCCCTCAATGTGGAGGTGTCCAGCGGTTTTGGCAACCTGATGTCAGAACGCTACGACGCCGAACTCAAGCACAGTTTTTCCCTGACACCAAACCTTCGCGGAGCCTGGGGCCTGGGCATACGGGAAGAAAAGTTCGAGTCGGCACACCCCTTTGGCTTCAATGCCAGGGTGGATGAAACCTACTTGCGGCTGTTCGGGCACAGTGAATGGCAGGTCAACCCGTGGCTGACGCTCAATGGGGGCGCCATGGTGGAGAAGACCTTTGTCGGCACCCTGGCCTCGCCGCGGCTGTCCGCCAATGTTGCCCTTGGCTCCGGCCATTTCCTGCGTTTCGGTTACGCCCGGGGCAAACGCGCCCCGTCCCTGCTGGAGGCCAACGAGGACAGCAGTGCCAGCGTCAACGGCCTGGTGATCGATATCCTGCGACGCTCGCACCCGAATCTCCACGAAGAAAAACTCGAGAGTTTTGACATCGCCTATCTGTACCGCGGTGCAGATCCGGATCTGACTTTTGACTTGCGGCTGTTCGACGAAAAAGTCACTGATGTGATCGACGATATTCGCGAACCCAACCTGCCCCCCACGGCACTGTTCGACGACTATCTGCGCCGCTTCGAGAATAACGGCTACTGGCACTTCAGGGGCGGCGAAATCCAGCTCAATGCCAGGTTAACGGCGACAACCTTTATACGCCTGCACTACACCAACACCGATATGGACAGCCGTATGTTGCGTCAGCGGTTGCCCGCGCCGGTGGTAATGAACCGGGATGACCGCATGGCCCGCCATAACGCCGGGCTGCTGGTGGGGCAGCAACTGTCCGATGCCTGGTCTTTCTCCGTATTCACCTACTACCAATCGTCATTGCGCTGGGAAGACGGCAAGGACACCGACAGCTTCACCCGGATAGACGCCCAGCTGGCCTATGATTTTTCCCTCGGCAACTGCGCTGGCAAACTCAAAGTGGTGGCACAGAACCTTGGCAGCAACTATGCTGAATTCACCCCGGAAAACCGCTTTGAAACACGTCTATTCCTTGCTGCGGAAATGACTTTCCCTTGATGACTGTGGGCAGGGGATGGACGGCAAGGCAGGGGGCTGATGTAACAGGCAGGACGAATTACATGACCAGGGCCGGCACCACCGCTGACAACAGGAGCGCTGAACGGAGGCAGTGGCACTGCTATACCGTCACGTTCTGCCTGCTTGCCCTGATGCTGTCAGCACAGCGGGCTTTTGCCAGCACTGACATTGACATCATCCTGTCTGCCAATACCCCCTATTACCTGGAGGTTGCCGATACCCTCAAAGCGAGCGTGCTGGCAAACCACCCTTCAGCACAGCTGCGCACCACACAGCTGCGCGCACTGGATGATCAAAGTATTGACCCTGACAGCCTGGTGGTGGCCATTGGCAGCAGCGCCACTGAAGCCGCCCTGAAGGATTATCCCCAACACCCCCTGCTCAGCCTGTTCGTTACGGAATCGGCGTGGCACAACATGATTGCACGACAGCCATACACCACTGACCATCGGGGGGTGATATTTATAAACCAGCCCCTTGAACGCCAGCTTGCACTGGCGCTGTTGCTGAAGCCCGACGTGAAAAGAGTCTCGACGGTATTTGGCCCTGTATCCCGGCAGCACGCTGCCCATTTGCAACACCTGGCGCAAAGCCGTGGCCTTGAACTTCTGAGCGCCGACATTGACGAGCACTCAAACCCGCTGGAAAAGCTGACGCCCCTGATCATCAGCAGCGACCTGTTCCTGGCTATTCCGGAGCAGAGCCTGTTCAACCGCACCATCGCCCGCTGGGCGCTCTATCTGAGCTACAAGCAGAAAATACCTGTGCTCGGTTTTTCCCGCGCCTATACCCAGGCCGGGGCGCTGGCCTCGCTGTATTCTTCTCCCGGGGACCTGGGCCGACAGGCAGGTGACTGGCTAAGTCGCTATATTCACCATGACAGGGACAATTTATGGGGTGAATTTTCTCCCCGTGACTTTACCCTTGATATCAACCCTTCCGTTGCCCGTGCGCTGAAAATCCGGATTGCCAGCGAAGAAGCCCTGCAGCAACAACTGGTCGAACTGCTCAGCGAGGATCAAGGACTGTGATGGAAAGACCTTCCTGCCCCACTTCAGGCATCCGCACCAAGCTCTTTCTGTTGAGCATTATCCCGGTGCTGATCGTCACAGCCATTATTACCTGGCATACCATTGAGACCCGACGCACGGAGATTGACAGCAACCTCACCAGGACGGCCGAACTGACCGCCATCAATCTTGCCGCCATCTCGGATTTTGCCCTCTACGCCGGCCGTGAAGATCTGCTGAGCCCCATCACTGCTGCAGCGGAAAAAATCCCTTCGATACTGTCTGTTGTTTATCTGGACCACAACCGGGATATTGTTTTCGCTGCCCGCCCCCCCGCCGAACCCTCCATCCAGGACTACAAGAAAGGCGATTACAGCGCCCTGATTAATCGGTTGTTGATGGTGGAAAGACCGGTTTATCTCAACACCATCAATGTGTCGGATTATGAATCTGAGGAGCAGTCTGGTGAAGGAGAACCAAATCTGCTGGGCTGGGTCGTGGTCAGTGCCGACAAATCGGAGATGGAAAAACAATCCCGGGGGATACTGATTACCCATGTGCTGATCAGTCTGGTGATTTTGCTGGGGGCGGCCCTGCTGACCTACATTCTCAGCAACAGGGTGGTGCAACCGATCATAGCCATGACCCGCACTGTGCGGGAGCTGGAGCAGGGCAACCTCTACACCCCGCTCAACCCCTCCAGCAATGACGAACTGGCCATTCTTGCCCAGGGCATCAATCACCTCGCCCGCACTGTGGCTGAAAGCCGTCAAAACCTGCAAAAGAAGGTGTTTGACGCCACCTTCCAGCTGCAAAAAACCCTTGATGACCTGAAAAAAAATAACCTGGCGCTGGAGCAGGCGCGCCAGGATGCCGAGTCCGCCAACCAGGCAAAAAGTGACTTTCTCGCCCAGATGAGCCATGAGCTGCGCACCCCCATCACCGCCATTCAAGGTTTTGTGCGGCTGCTGGGGGAGTCCAATCTGGAGTCTGCCGAAAAGCGCTACTGCGACATTATCCAGCAGGCATCGCTGCAACTGCTGCGGCTGATCGATGACATCCTCGACATTACGCGACTGCAATCCAGCGGTCTGGTGCTGGACACCGCAGCGTTCAACCTCACCGATTGCATTGAAGCGCCCATCTCCCTGATGGCCCCTACTGCCCATCAAAAGGGACTGGAACTGATTCTCGATATTGCCCCGGATGTACCCAGGGCGCTCGTCGGTGACAGCCTGCGGGTACGGCAGATCGTCTACAACCTGGTATCAAACGCCATCAAGTTCACCAGCAGCGGCGAAGTCGTTGTCAAGGTGCAAACCAGAGGTGATAACAAGAGTCCACCGCGGATTGCCATCAGTGTCATAGACACCGGTATCGGCATCCCCGAAAAGCAGCGAGCGCTGATCTTTGAACCCTTTTCGCAAGCGGACAATTCCATTTCCCGACGCTTTGGCGGTTCGGGCCTGGGCCTCACTATCGTGCGCAATCTGGTCATGCAAATGGGCGGCAGTATCAATATTGAGAGTATGACCGGCAAGGGCACCACATTCCGGGTAGAGCTGCCGTTACCCATAGCGCCCTTCCAGCCTGCGGAGACTTCAGCGCTCTACCAGTGTGTTTTGCTGTTCGATCCCCACCCCCACAGCCGCCAGGCCATGGAGCATATGCTGGGCAATTTTGTCGTGAATATAGAGTCCTGTGAAACCACCGGGGATCTCGAGATTGGCGGCAAATTCCAGCCCCCGGACATTATTGTTTACTCAGTGCCGGTGGGTCAGGCTGCGGGGGTCCTCGACCAGCATATCGCTTACCTGAAAGAGCGCTTTACCTGCCCGATCCTGATCATTTCTCCCCTCAACACCCCCACGGCGGCCCTGCACCAGGACCAATTCCTGTACCCGCAGCCCATCCTCTTTATTGACAAACCGCCAGTGATGGCCGAGATGGAAACCCTGTTTACCGAGCAAAACAGCGATAGAAATGGCAGCCATTTCAACGGCGGGGCATCAATACAGGCCAATATCCTGATTGCCGAGGACAACGAGTTCAACCGGCTGCTGCTATCCACTTTCATGCAGAAACTGGGCAGCCACTACACCACCGTTGCCAATGGCCAGCAGGCCATAGCCATCTGTGACCAGCAGCCCTTTGACCTGATTCTGATGGATGTGCATATGCCCGAAGTCAACGGCATCAGCGCGGTGAAAGCCATCCGCAGCGGGCAGGGTCCCAACAGCAACACCCCCATCGTGATGCTGACCGCCGATATTCTCCAGCAGGAGGAAAATGCCCTCTTCGATGCGGGGGCAAATGATTTGCTGTTCAAGCCCTTCGATGAATCGACACTGTTCAATACCCTCAAACAGCACTTGCAAACTCTTCCCCTGCCTGCCACCACCGATCACCCGCCCCAGACCCCGCCCCATGTGGATCTTGACCTCTTTATCCACGAAGTTTCAAAACTCACCCAGGCGGCACAAAGCGCCATTAACTCAAGGGATGACAACAGCTTGCGGGAAAGCATCCATCAGCTACTGGGTATCGCCGGGGTTTTCAAAATGACTTACCTGGAAAGGGCCGTACGGGCGCTGCATACGGCGGTTAAAAGCCAGGACGAAGAAAAAACCTACGCCGCCATGGATACCCTGGCGATGGAAGTTGAACAGTTGCGCAAGACCATTACCCGTTAGTGACGGGAGATGGGAGATGGGAGATGGGAGATGGGAGATGGGAGATGGGAGATGGGAGATAAAAAAGGTTAGCCGCAGATCGCGCGGCTAACCTTGGCACGAGTAATTAGAGTACGCGAACGCGGATCACGCCTTCAACGGCGGCAATACGGGCGATGATGTCCGCTCCAGGTGCATCTTCCACATCGATGATGTTGTAGGCCACATTGTCGCGGCTCTTGTTCACCAGATCGATCACGTTGTTGTTGCTGTCCGCCAGAATGGCCAGCACGTTACCCAGCACCTTGGGCACATTGTCATTGCTGAAGGTGATGCGGTAACCGCCGCTGCGCGCCATGGCTGTGGGCGGGAAGTTGACGGAGTTGGTAATGTTGCCGTTTTCAAGGAAATCCATCAGCTGATCCGCCGCCATGATGGCGCAGTTCTCTTCTGCTTCTTCGGTGCTGGCGCCGATATGGGGCATCAAAATCACGTTTTTGCGGCCCAGCAGCTCCGGGGTGGGGAAATCGGCGGTGTAACCACCGAGAAGCCCCTTGTCCAGCGCCGCCATCAGAGCTTGCGCCTCGACAATTTCCTCGCGGGCAAAATTGAGCAGTTTGGCGCCCGGCTTGAAGAACTTGAGGGTATCCCCATTGATCAGGTGACGGGTAGCAGCAATGGCGGGCACGTGCAGGGTGACATAATCGGATTTGGCGAGCAGGGATTGCAGGCTGTCCATTTTTTCCACCCGGCTCGACAGGCGCCAGGCGGACTCCACCGAGAGGGCGGGGTCGTAACCGGCAACATTCATACCCAGCTCGAGGGCCATGTTGGCCACCATGGAGCCGATGGCGCCAAGGCCGATCACACCGAGGGTTTTGCCGAAGATTTCCGAACCGGCAAAGTTCTTCTTTTCCTTTTCAAGCAGCTTCGACATTTCACCGGCATCGGTCATGTGTGTGAGACCCTGCACATAGTTCATGCCGCCGAAAATATCCCGGGAGCTGAGCAGCAGGGCCGCAGCAATCAGCTCCTTTACCGCATTGGCGTTGGCGCCGGGAGTGTTGAACACCACGATGCCCTTGGTGGTGTATTCCGGCACCGGGATATTGTTGACACCGGCGCCGGCGCGGGCGACACCCAGCACGCTGTCAGGCACAGGTTCGCCCTGGAGCTTCTGGCTGCGCAGGATAAAGGCGTCGGGATCGGCCAGGTCGGGGCCAACCTGATAGCGGCTGGCGTCAAAACGGTTGAGCCCCAAGGGGGAAATCTGATTGTAGGTGCGCACTTTGAACATGGATTTGCCTCTGTAAAATGGGTGATTTCGGGGCGACGCTTCAGGCGTCCTTGACGTGCAAATAGGCCCACTCAATCCAGGGCATGAGCTTTTCCAGGTCATCGCTGGAGACAGTCGCGCCGCACCAGATGCGCAGACCAGCGGGGGCATCCCGGTAGGCGTTGATATCGTAGGCGACGCCCTCGGCCTCCAGCAGTTTAACCACTTTTTTCACCTGGTCGGCATCGAGATCCAGGGTCAGGCATACGCTGGTATTGGAACGCACGGCCTTGTCGGCAGCAAGAAATCGGATCCAGTCGCGGTTGGCAACAAAATCCTCAAGCACGGCGAGATTGGCTTCAGAACGGGCAATAGTGGCGGCCACACCGCCGATCTCCTGCACCCAGTTTAGGGCGTCCAGATAGTCCACCACACAGAGCATGGAGGGAGTATTGATGGTTTCACCCTTGAAGATGCCCTCAATCAGCTTGCCGCCCTTGGTCATGCGGAAAATCTTCGGCAGCGGCCATGGCGGGGAATAGGATTCGAGACGCTCAACAGCGCGGGGGCTAAGGATCAGCATACCGTGGGCGCCTTCGCCCCCCAGCACCTTCTGCCAGCTGTAGGTCACCACATCGAGTTTTTCCCAGGGCATGGCCATGGCAAATACGGCGGAGGTGGCGTCGCAGATGGTCAGACCTTCGCGGTCATCGGCAATCCAGTCGCCATTGGGGGTCTTTACACCGGAGGTGGTGCCGTTCCAGGTGAACACCACGTCGGCAGCGGGGTCGGCACGGGTCAGGTCCGGCAGCTGGCCGTAGTCAGCCTTGATGGTTTCGACATTGTCGAGCTTGAGCTGCTTGACCACATCAGTGACCCAACCCTCGCCGAAGGATTCCCAGGCGAACATCTGCACCTTGCGCGGCCCAAGCAGGGACCACAGGGCCATTTCCACCGCGCCGGTATCGGAAGCGGGTACCACACCCACACGGTAACCCTCTGGCAGGCCAAGGATTTCCGCCGTCAGTGAGCAGGCCTTGCCGAGCAGATCCTTGCCGATGGCGGCGCGGTGGGAACGCCCCAGGCTGCGGGTATCGAGCGCGGACAAATCGTAGCCGGGGCGTTTGCTGCACGGACCGGAAGAAAAATTGGGATTGCCCGGCTTGATGGACGGTTTCATAGGGATCCTTTGGGAGCGCTTGGGGAAAAGGTGGCGATTTTACTGGTCCGGCGCCGTCAAATAAAGGGCCAGTCTGCAATGAGGTGCCAGTTGGCCAAACCGCGCCCTGCCTGTTCATCCCGTCGATGGTCTGTTGTGGCAGTTTTTATGGGGCTTGCGATTCCTTTATACTGGCGCAGTTTTGCGCAGCGACCCGCCAGGCCGCTGTTGCAGCCATCGGACATGGAAGGATCAAGGGGCATCACAGCCCGATCCCCTTAATCACAGGACAGGCCCTCTAACCCCCTTGACCCAGCAGCAGCCCGCCACCAAACACCACTTTTCCTACCGCGCCGAAATTGACGGCCTGCGGGCACTGGCGGTTATTCCCGTCATCCTTTTCCACGCCGGCTTTGAGTGGATGAGCGGTGGCTATGTGGGGGTCGATGTTTTTTTCGTGATCAGCGGATTTCTTATCACGTCGATCATTCTCAAGGAAAAACAGCAGGGGGATTTTTCTCTCACGGCCTTTTATGAACGCCGGGCGCGGCGCATTCTCCCCGCCCTGTTCACGGTGATGGCCTGCTGCCTGCCCCTGGCCTGGTTGCTGATGACACCGGGGCAACTGGTGGACTTCTCCCACAGCCTGATCGCGGTTCCCCTGTTTGTGGCCAACATCCTGTTCTGGCGCACCAGCGATTACTTTGCCCCAAACGCCGATGAACAACCCCTGCTGCATATCTGGAGCCTGGGTGTGGAGGAACAGTACTACCTGGTGTTCCCGCTGGCGCTTATCCTGCTGTGGCGTCTGGGCCTTGCCCGCACTGTCCAGCTGATCGCCCTTGCCGCCATCGCCTCCCTGGCCCTCAGTGAGTGGAGCTGGCGCCACGCCGCCACGGCGAACTTCTATCTTCCCCACACCCGCGCCTGGGAACTGCTGCTGGGCAGCCTGCTGGCACTGTTAACCCTGCAGCGGCCACTCCATGAACGAATCGCCAGCAAACTGGCCACCAACCTGCTGGGCGCTGCCGGGCTGGCGCTGATCCTTGTGGCCATTTTCGCCTATGACAACAACACCCCTTTCCCGAGCCTGTATGCCCTGGTGCCCACCCTCGGCACAGCCCTGATCCTGGCCTTTGGCCAGCGCGACAGCTGGGTTGGCAGGCTGCTGTCGGCGCGCTGGATAGTGGCTGTCGGACTGGTGTCCTACAGCGCCTATCTGTGGCACCAGCCCCTGTTTGCCTTTGCCCGCCTGCAGGACCCCAATACACCTCCCAGCAGGATTTTTGCCCTTCTCACGGTGCTGACACTGGTGCTGGCATGGCTGAGCTGGCGCTTTGTGGAACAGCCATTCCGCAACCGCACAACGTATTCACGGCGCAGGATTTTTGCCCTTGCCGCCGGAGGATCGCTGCTTTTTATCGCCATCGGCATTGGCGGGCATCTCAGTAACGGGTTCGAAAACAGGGTAAGCGGCCAGGTGCAGGCGCTGTTCCATGAACTTCGCCACGACAAGCGTGCCCTGTGCGGCAAAAGCGCGGGGCGTAATGTGGCACCGGCGACCTCGGTGTGCAACCGGGGTGACCCGACCCAGCCCGTCACCATCGCCGTGCTGGGGGACAGCCACGCCGATGCCCTCTATTCCAGGCTGGGGGACCTGTTTGCCAGCCACCACATCAACGCTACGCTGCTCACCTACAGCGGCTGCCCCCCGGTGATGGATATCTTCCGCGCCGATGAGGATTCCAGTCACCGCTGCCCCCAATACAATCAGGCGGTATTTGATCTGCTGGCCGGGGATGCCTCCGTCGACACGGTGATACTCGCCGCGCGCTGGCCGCTCTATATGGAAAGCCACAGTTTTGACAATGGTGAAGGGGGCGTTGAACCCGCCGCCGACAGCGTGCTGCTGGCGCCCACCGGCAGCGATACCCGCTGGCAGGGTGACGATGCCCTGCGACAAGGTTTGATTGCCGCGCGCATCAAGAGCAGTATCGAGCGCTACCTGGATGCGGGCAAGACGGTGATCCTGGTCTACCCGGTACCGGAGGTTGGCTGGCATGCGCCCAATCTGATGGCCCATTATCTGAAAAACGACACGGAACTGGAGCATGGCTTCTCCACCGACTACAGGGTGATTGCCGATCGCAACCGCCGCGCCAACGCTGCCCTTGACAGTGTTGGCGATCACCCCCGGCTGTTTCGCATCAGGCCCGAATCGATCTTTTGCAATACCTGGCGGCAGGATCGCTGTATATTCGCCCTTGACGGCAAGCTTCTGTATTTTGATGAGGATCACCTGAGCCTGTTCGGTTCAGACTTCGTGGTGGACAGCATTGCCCCGCTGCTGGAACATGCCAAACCGTAGCGATGGCAGGGCGGTGAAAAGGGGCGCACTATGAATATTCTTGTGTTCAATGCCGGCAGCTCTTCCCTGAAGTACCAGCTGATCGGGGGCGCCACGGGCAAAGCATTGCTCCATGGCATTATCGAGCGCATAGGCCAGGACAGCCCCCGCGGGATACACCACTGGCAGGATCGCCACGGCGCCTTGCAGGTCAGTGACAGCACCTGCGCTGCCGACCGCCACGACAGCGCCTTCTGCGCCGTGCACCACCATCTCCAGCACTTGCAGCAAAACAGCGCGCTGCCCACCATTGATGCCATCGGCCACCGGGTGGTCCATGGCGGCGACATTTTTGACAAACCGGTGCTGGTGGACAACCAGGTGCTGACCTGCATCGAAGGCCTGAATGCCCTGGCACCGCTCCACAACCCACCCTCTCTTGCGGTAATACGGCAGTGTCGCCAACATTTTGCCCACCTGCCCCAGGTGGCCGTGTTTGATACAGCCTTTCACCAGCACATACCGGAACATGCCCACCGCTATGCAGTACCCGATGACTGGTTCCGGCAGCACCGGGTGCGCCGCTACGGCTTTCACGGTATATCACACCACGCCATGGCGCAGCGCGCTGCTCAATACCTGGGCAAACCCCTGGCAAGCCTGAGGCTGATTACCCTGCACCTGGGCAATGGCGCCAGCATTGCCGCCATTGAAGGCGGACACAGTGTGGATACCTCCATGGGCATGACGCCCCTTGAAGGTCTGATAATGGGCACCCGCAGCGGCGATATCGACCCTGCTGCGGTGTTCCATGTGGGCCGTGAAAGCGGCCTCGACATGGCGCAACTGGAATATCAGCTCAACAGCCAGAGCGGCCTGCTGGGTCTCTGCGGCGTCAGCGATATGCGGCAAGTCATTGCCCGCCGTGCTGGGGGTGACAGCGTCGCCAAGCTGGCTCTTGAGATCTACTGCTACCGAATCCGCAAGTATATCGGCGCCTATTTCGCCGTGCTGGGCGGCGTCGATGCCCTGATATTCAGCGGTGGCGTGGGGGAGAATGCCCCTCTGGTCAGAACCCTGGCCTGCAGCGGTCTCGACAAACTTGGCATTCGCATCGACCCTGGCTGCAACGCCGCCGTACACAGCCCTGTTGCGCAGATAAGCACAGCTGCTACCGAGGTGTCGGTGCTGGTAATTGCCGCCAATGAGGAACAGCACATTGCCCGGGAAGTCCGTGAATTACTGGACTCCTGCCATGCTGCACAAATCACTGACTGGAATGATTGAATGAAAACTCATCCCCTTGACCCCGACCAACTCAACGCCATTGATGCGTACTGGCGCGCCTGCAACTACCTGGCCGTGGGCATGATCTACCTGCGCGACAACCCCCTGCTGCGGGAGCCCTTGCAGCCGCAGCACATCAAGAAGCGCCTGCTGGGCCACTGGGGTGCCAGCCCCGGCCTTGCCTTTATGTACGCCCACGCCAACCGCATGATCAACCGGTACGACCTCGACGCCATCTTCGTCGCCGGTCCCGGCCACGGCGCCCCGGGAGTGCTGGCACCTGTCTACCTGGAGGGCAGTTACTCCGAGGTCTACCCGGATATGGGCGAGGATGCAGAGGGCATGGCCGCCCTGTTCAGGCAGTTCTCCTTCCCCGGTGGCTTTGGCAGCCACTGCACCCCGGAGTTGCCCGGCTCCATTCACGAAGGGGGCGAGTTGGGCTACAGCCTGTCCCACGCGTTTGGCGCTGCATTCGACAATCCTGACCTGATCGTTTTTACCGCAGTTGGCGATGGCGAGGCGGAAACCGGCCCCCTGGCCACCGCCTGGCACTCCAACAAGTTTCTCAATCCGGTGCGGGATGGCGCGGTACTGCCCATCCTTCACCTCAACGGTTACAAGATCAACAACCCCACCCTGCTGGCACGCATCTCCCGTGACGAACTGGAAAACCTCTTTCTGGGCTACGGCTGGACTCCGGTGTTTGTGGAAGGTGACGATCCCCACCACATGCACCAGCAAATGGCCGCCGCCATGGATCACTGTATTGAACAGATCCGCACATGCCAGGCAAAAGCCCGCGCCAGCGGCATTGCCACAAGACCGCGCTGGCCGATGATTGTGCTGCGCTCACCCAAGGGCTGGACCGGCCCGAAAACCGTCAATGGCCATCGGGTGGAAGGCAGCTGGCGCGCTCATCAGGTGCCCCTGGCGGATGTGCGGGACAACCCGGATAACCTCGCCCTGCTGGAAAGCTGGCTGCGCAGCTACCGCCCCGAGGAACTGTTCGACAGCAACGGGCGACTGATTGAATCTCTGCGCACCCTGTCCCCCAATGGACGGCGACGCATGGGTTCCAACCCCCACGCCAATGGCGGCCTGCTGCGCCGCGACCTGCGCCTGCCGGATTTCCGCGATTACGCTGTGACAATGGCCAAGCCTGGAGCTGAACGCGCCATGAATACCAAACCTCTGGGTGCCATGCTGCGCGACACCATGGCCCGCAACCCCGACAATTTCCGCGTTTTTGGCCCCGACGAAACCACCTCCAACAAGCTCGATGCCATTTACCAGGTCAGCAAAAAACTGTGGCTGGCGGATCGTCTGCCTGAAGATGACGATGGCGGCGAACTGGCCGTTGATGGCCGTGTGCTCGAAATGCTCTCGGAGCACACCCTGGAGGGCTGGTTTGAAGGCTATGTACTCACCGGCCGCCACGGCTTTTTTGCCACCTATGAAGCCTTCGTCCACGTTATCGACTCCATGTTCAACCAGCATGCCAAGTGGCTCGCAATTTGCGAGGAGCTGCCCTGGCGCGCCCCCGTCGCCTCCATCAACCTGCTGATTACCTCCACCGTGTGGCGCCAGGACCACAATGGCTTCACTCACCAGGACCCCGGTTTTCTCGATATCGTGGTCAACAAAAACCCCCATGTGACCCGCATCTACCTGCCCCCGGATGCCAACTGCCTGCTGTCCACCGCAGACCACTGCCTGCGCAGCCACAACGATATCAACGTCATTGTCTGCGACAAGCAAAACCACCTGCAGTATCTGGACATGGATGCCGCCATCACACACTGCACCAAGGGTATCGGCATCTGGGACTGGGCCAGCAATGACCAGGACGGCGAGCCGGATGTGGTGATCGTCGGCTGCGGCGATATCGCCACCCAGGAGGCCCTGGCCGCCACCGCACTGCTGCGGGAATACTTCCCCGACTTGAAGATCCGCTTTATCAATGTGGTGGATCTGTTCCGCATGACCCCGGAGGAAGAACACCCCCACGGCCTCAGCCACCGGGATTTCGACAGCCTGTTCACCGTCGACAAGCCCATTATCTTCAATTTCCACGGCTATCCCTGGCTGATCCATCGCCTCGCCTACCGGCGCACCAACCACGCCAATCTCCATGTGCGCGGCTATATCGAGAAGGGCAGCATCAACACCCCCATGGAGCTGGCCATAGACAATCATGTGGACCGCTTCAGCCTCGCCATCGACACCATCGACCGGGTGCCAGCACTGCAGGCCATCGGCGCCCACGCCAAGGAAAAATTGCGGGATCTGCAGATCGAGGCCCGCCACCACGCCCACGAGCACGGTGTGGACAGCGAGGCAATCAGTGGCTGGGTCTGGCCCTTGGAGTAGGGGATATTTTCCGGTTTCCCTCGCAAACACTCCCTGGCAAGAACTCTCCATAAAACAGCACCAGGCCGGAAACACCCCCGCCAACGCGTCGCAGTCGCCAACAGCTGGGGAGCATACTGACCTTGTGAGTTGGCCAGAGTCCTGCGTCACAAAAAAGGCCCCATCCTGAATGGGGCCTTCTCGCTTCACATGGTGCCGGAGATAGGAGTCGAACCTACGACCTTCGCATTACGAATGCGCTGCTCTACCAACTGAGCTACACCGGCAAAACCGTAATTCTTCAGATAATGTCCGTGGCATCTGAACTATTGCAACGAATCAGTTATTTTTCGTTGCGGATTTTCTCGATCAAGAAGTCTGTCACGTCAAGCATGCCCTGGTGACTGCCCGCCATCCTGCCGCTTACCCGGTAGGTACCATTGACCACCACTTCAGGTGTGCCCTGGGTGCGATAGCCGCGCTGGCGCGCCTCCGCCTGACGCACGGCGCTGTTGACACCGAAGGCGTGGAAGGCTTTGGTGAAATCCTCATTGCTGACGCCATTTTGTTCAAACAGCTTGGCAATCGCCTTTTCTGTTTCGAGTGGATTCTTGTGCAGATTCATGGCTTCAAAGGTAGCCTTGTGGATCTTCTCAAAAACTCCGAGGGCGCGGGCGGTGTAGTAGATACGGGCATGGCGCTCCATAATCCCCTGCTGATCCCACATGGCGGGATTGCGCACCAGCACGACATCATCGGCGAGGGACTCGGACCATTTCTCAATGATGGGTTCAAAATCGAAGCAGTGACCACAGCCGTACCAAAAAACTTCTGTCACCTCAATCTTGCCGGGATCGCTGGTGGGCACTGGCTGGGGCAGGACTTCGTAGTGTGTGCCGGCGACAAAGTTGGCGGCAACGGGCACGGGGATGGGTAGTGGCAATGCCTCTGGCGCCGGGGACTGGCTTGTCTTGGTTTGGGTGACCGCTGGCGCGGGGGTCTGGGTGCTGCCCTGTTCAGCCTCGCACCCCAGGGTGACCACGATCAGCAGTCCTAAAAACACTTTGCTCAAATGTCGCATGATATCTCCTGCCATTGGCTTTTGTTGCGTCGCTAATATGCGGTTTATGGTATGCAGCTTATGGCTTGGCTGGCAAGTTGCAACCAAAACCATGGCCCATGAAAAAGGCGGCAAATGCCGCCTTTTTTGCCATCGGCACACTGCCGGTCAGTTGAGACCTGCAATGTAGTTGGCTACTGCATCTATTTCCTGGTCTGTCATACGTGCCGCGACACCGCGCATAACCTGGATTTCACCATCATTGCTGCGACCTGTGGGATCTTCGAGGTCGTGGGCAGCAGTACGGAATGCCCGCAACTGCTTGGCGATATACTGGGCATACTGACCACCCAGCGCCGGGTATCCAGCGGGGGCATTGCCGTTGCCGCCGGGGGAGTGACAACCGATACAGGCGGCTACGCCGGTTTGGATATTGCCACCACGGTAAATTTTTTCACCCAGATCCAGCTTCTCTTCCTTCGATCCGGACAGTTGACGTGGCTGGGCGTTGTAGAAGGCGGCCATATCTGCCAGATCCTGGTCAGTCATGGCGTCGAGCTGACCCGTCATTTCCGGAACAGGCCGGGCGCCGGACTTGATATCCTGAAGTTGCTTGAGCAGGTACTTTTCCCCCAGACCGGCCAGCTTGGGGAAGCTGGGAGCGGGGCTGTTGCCGTCGACACTGTGGCAGGCAACACAGGCGGATGTCTTGTTCTGTCCTGCAGTGGCATCACCTGCCGCCATGGCGAAAGGGGTAACCAACAACGTGATGGCAAAGGCAAAACCACTTACAAATTTCATCATGATTGTTCCGTTCTCAGGTGCGCTTCAGGATTCAGGCTCAGCAGGGCCGTTCAGGCCGCGGGATTATATACCATTCCTTCATCAAGCTTAAACGCTATACTGCCGGGCTATGAACGATACTCTGAATTTTGCCAATGCCAGCTTTATGCTGAGCGCACCCAGATTGCGTGAATGCCCCCACGACAGTGGCAGCGAAGTGGCCTTTGCCGGTCGGTCCAATGCGGGAAAGTCGAGCGCTATCAACACGTTGACGCGGCAGACCAAGCTGGCTCGCACCAGCAAGACCCCGGGGCGCACCCAGCTGATCAATTTTTTCTCCCTGGACCAGGATCGCCGCCTTGTGGATCTTCCTGGCTACGGCTTCGCCAAAGTACCCAAGACCACCAAGGAGGAGTGGGATCGCAACTTGGCGGAGTATCTGCAAAACCGGCTGTCTCTCAAGGCGCTGGTGTTGCTGATGGACATTCGCCACCCCCTGCAGGAGTACGACTGGCAGATGATCCGCTGGGCGGCACAGGCCAATCTGCCATTGCACATCCTGCTCACCAAGGCTGACAAGCTCAATCACGGCCCGGCCACCAATGCCCTGCTGAAAGTGCGCAGTCAGCTGGCCAAGGCTGGCGTGCAGGCACTATCGGTGCAGACCTTTTCGGCATTGAAAAAATCAGGACTGGATGAACTGCAAGCCTTTTTAAATCAGTGGCTTGTGTAACTGATCGACAAATTCCGGGCCGATAAATACCGGACAAAAAAAACCGGCGCAAAGCGCCGGTAACCTGAAAACCGGGAATTACCAAGAGGGGAGAGAGGGTTCCCGGTTACTGCTCACAACGAAGAGAGATACATTAACCGGTAATTCAGACCGGGGGGCTGAAGCAAAGTTCACGGCTTCTTGATAAATAATACGCGGTAGCAACAATGCCCCCTCAATTCCCCCGTTCACGGACGAAAAAAAACCGGCGCATGCGCGCCGGTTATCTAAGAACCGGGAGTTACCAAGAGGGGAGAGAGGGTTCCCGGTCATGCTCACAACGAAGAGAGAAACATTAACCGGTAACTGAGACCGGGCTTGATGGGGGAAGTTCAGCCATGCTCAAAAAAAAATCTGCTTTTTTTCTGAATGGGGCAACAGGGGTCCAAGAAAGCGCCTGTGTATGCCGGAGACCTGCACTCAAAACTACATCAAGCAAAAAAAACCCTGACCCAAGAAAATAATTGAAGGGGTCAGGGTATGTGTGCTTTATCAAAGGGGAACAAGCCAAAAAGCAGTAACAGCGACTGGGAGAACGTCAATTGCTGCCTGCCAATGGTTAGACAGAGTCCTTCGCACAAGTTCCAGTCACCAGATGATTTCTGCAGTCTGACACAACGGGCCGATCAGTGCGCCTGGTCCCAATTGTCACCAACACCCACCTCCACCACCAGCGGAACATCCAACTCAGCAGCACCGGACATCCGCTGCTGGATACCCGCTTGCACCCTGTCGAGTTCACCCTCGGGCACTTCAAACACCAGCTCATCATGCACCTGCATGATCATCAAGGTCTTGAAGTTATTGTCCTCCAGCCAATGGTGCACCGCTATCATCGCCCGCTTGATGATATCCGCCGCTGTGCCCTGCATGGGGGCGTTGATGGCGGTGCGCTCTGCGGCCTGGCGCAGCTGGCCGTTGCCGGCTTTGATATCCAGCAGATACAGTCGGCGCCCAAAGAGGGTTTCGACATAGCCCTGCTCGCGGGCCTGCTGGCGGGTGTTGTCCATGTAGGCGGCAACGCCGGGGTAGCGCTCAAAGTACAGATCGATGTATTGCTGGGCCTGATTGCGCCCCAGATGCAGCTGGCGCGCCAGCCCAAACGCCGACATACCGTAGATCAGACCAAAATTGATGGCCTTGGCGCTGCGCCGCTGCTCGGTGCTGACCTTGTCGAGGGGCGTATCAAACACTTCGGCGGCTGTGGCACTGTGGATATCGAGACCGTCCCGGAATGCCTGCACAAGGCTGGCGTCCTTCGACAGGTGTGCCATGATGCGCAACTCGATCTGGGAGTAATCCGCCGCCATAATTTCTGATCCCTTGGCCGCCACAAAGGCCTGGCGGATGCGGCGCCCCTCGGCGCTGCGCACCGGAATGTTCTGCAAGTTCGGATCGGAGGACGAGAGACGTCCGGTGGCAGTGCCCGCCTGGTGATAGGAGGTGTGTACCCGCCCGCTGCGGGCATTGATCATGCGCGGCAGCTTGTCTGTATAGGTGGATTTGAGCTTGGCCAGTCCACGGTGTTCGAGAATCACCCGGGGCAGGGGGTAATCGAGAGCCAGCTCCTGTAAAACCTCCTCCTTGGTAGAGGCTGCTCCCTTGGCGGTCTTTTTTGCCACCGGGATATGGAGTTTTTCAAAGAGAATTTCTGCCAGCTGTTTGGGGGAGGCGAGATTGAAGACTTCACCGGCGAGGTCGTGGGCTTCCCGCTCCAGCTCCTCCAGGCGCTTGGTGATCTCGCCACTCTGGATGGCCAGCAGCTTGCCGTCCACCAGGGCGCCGTTGCGCTCGATGCGGGACAGCACTTTCACCAGGGGAATTTCAATCTCCTCGAACACAGTTTTCAGGGCGGATATGGCCTCAACCTGGGGCCACAGGGCCTGGTGCAGACGCAGGGTGACATCGGCATCTTCCGCCGCGTAGGGTGCGGCCTGATTCAAATCGATCTGGTTGAAGGTGAGCTGCCCGGCGCCCTTGCCAGCGATATCCTCGAAATGAATGGTTTTTTCACCCAGGTATTTGAGCGCCAGACTGTCCATATCGTGGCGGGAGCCCACCGAATCCAGCACATAGGATTCCAGCATGGTGTCAAAAGCAATCCCTTGCAGTTCGATGCCGTAGCGGGCGAGAACACTCATATCGTATTTGAGGTTCTGGCCAACTTTTTTCCTGTCCGGATTTTCCAGCAGGGGTTTGAGGCGCTCCAGCACATACTGCCTGTCGAGTTGCGGCGGCGCCCCCAGATAGTCGTGGGCAACCGGCACATAGGCCGCTTCATGGGGTTCAATGGCAAAGGACACTCCCACCAGATCGGCGTCCATGTAGTTGAGGCTGGTGGTCTCGGTATCGATGGCAAACAGCAGGGCTTTGTCTAGGCGCTCCAGCCACGTCTCAAAGTCTTCTTTGGTGAGGACGGTATGCCACTGTTTGTCCACCGCTACCGCTGGGCCGGGACTGACGGCGTCCTTCTCGTTGAGCAGTTCCTCGCTCCAGGCCTTGAACTCCATATCCGCAAACAGCGCCAGCAGCTGCTCTTTATCCGGCGCCGTTGGCGCCAGGGCAGACGCTGTGACGTCCAGCTCAACATCGGTTTTGATGGTTGCCAGCAGGTAGGACAGGTAGGCCTGTTCGCGATTTTCGGCGAGTTTTTCCGGCATTTTTTTTGCGCCGCGAAAATCCAGTGTGGCAACGGCGTCGAGGTTGGCGTAAATGGCGTCGAGCCCACCGAGGTTTTGCAGCAGGGCGAGGGCAGTTTTTTCACCCACACCGGGAACGCCGGGGATATTGTCGGATTTGTCCCCGACCAAGGCCAGGTAGTCGATGATGAGTTCAGGGCCGACACCGTATTTGTTCCTGACACCTTCGCTGTCCAAACGCGTATCAGTCATGGTGTTGACCAGGGTGATATGGCCATCCACCAGTTGCGCCATATCCTTGTCGCCGGTGGAGATCACCACCGGGCGACCCTCCCTGGCACTTTGCTGGGCCAGGGTGCCGATCACATCATCGGCCTCCACTCCGTCGATAATCAGCAGGGGCAGGCCCATGGCCCGCACAATGTTGTGGATGGGCTCGATCTGGCGACGCAGGTCGTCCGGCATGGGCGGGCGGTGGGATTTGTATTCCTCAAACAGGTCGTCCCGGAAGGTTTTGCCCTTGGCGTCGAACACCACGATCAAGGGACTGCCGGCATAATCCTTTTGCAGGCGCTTGAGCATCGAGATCACGCCCTTGACAGCGCCAGTGGGCTGGCCCCTGGAGTTGGACAGAGGCGGCAAAGCGTGGAAGGCGCGGTAGAGATAGGAGGAGCCATCCACCAGCACCAGGGGCGTGTTTTCTGTTGTCATGGAGAATCCTTCTTATCAGACGACTTTCTATCAGGTGAATTTGTTGGGAGAAGCTGTTGGGTGAGAAGGATACACTATCAATAATGGCATTTTTCACGGATTACCCATGGCAGTGTATACCCCGGTTGCGACCGCTGATTTTATCCCCCTGGCACGAAGCCTTGGTTTGGAACTGGTGGGCGATCTCAAACCCGTAGCACAGGGAATAGAAAATACGACGTATTTTTTCGCCACTGATGACGGGGGCCAGCACCGTGAGTATGTACTGACATTGATTGAACAGTGCCCGCCACAACAGATCCGCTTTTCAGCGGGTCTTGCCGCCCACCTGAAGGACCGGGGCCTGCCTGTGCCAGCGCCCCTGCCGGATACTTCGGGCGTGACAATTCACGCCCTGAAGGGCAAGCCGGCGCTGGTATTTGACCGTGTCAAAGGAACGCACCCCCAGCCAGTGACCCTAACCCATTGCGAACTGATCGGGGATTTTCTCGCCCGCAGCCACATCTGTGGCCAGGATTTTGCCCTGCTGCTGGACAATGGTCGCGGCCTGGAGTGGCTGGCCCGCAGTGGGGATCAGCTGGCGGGTCATATGGACAGCAGCGAACGCGCATTGCTGGCGAGTGAAGTGGAGCGTTACCGGCAGCTTGCCAGTGCAGCTGCGGACCTGCCCAGGGGCGCCATCCACGCCGATCTGTTTCACGATAATGCCTTATTCAGTGGCGAGCGCTTGAGTGGGGTGATCGACTTCTACAACGCCTGCACGGACTGGCTGCTGCTGGACGTGGCCATTGCTGTCAACGACTGGTGTAGCGACGACAATGGCGCGCTGGACAGCCGACGCTATGAGGCATTGACCAGCACCTACCACCGCTACAGGCCCTTTACCCGGAAGGAGATCCAACACTGGCAGGATATGCTCTGCCTCGCCAGCACCCGGTTCTGGGTATCGCGGTTACTCGGGCGCTATGCTGCGACTGCCGGTGAACCGCAGCCTGTGCAAAAGGATCCGGGTGAATACCGCACCAAACTGCTGGCATACCGCAGGGCAGCGCCCGCCTTACCCTTCATGCAGATCATTTAGTGGTCATCGCTGGAGGGAGTGTCATTCAGGCAGGTCTCAAATCCACTGGCAACTGTTTCCAGCAAGCCCTGATATCCCAGTTGGCGAGGAACAGCAAGGCCAAGGGGATCGATGGCAACCACTGGCACGCCAAGATCATCCGCCAGTTGCCTGGCCATTTTTGATCCCGGCAGGCGCTCAACCACGACGCAGCCTGCTGTTTGCTGGTTTTTGAGCAGCCAGAGATTCCTCGCGCCTTTTGCCACCCCCGAGGCATCCGTCAAGCTGCCCGCGCTGGCAAGACCAAAGCGCTCTGTAAACGGACCATAAGCGGCATGCTCGGCAATAAAGGTCCGCACGGGCAGGCCCGACAGTCGCTGCTCCAGGCTTTTCACAGTGTCGGCAAGAGACGTTTCAAACTGTTGTTGACGCTGCGCCAGGGCCGTGGCGTGTGCGGGAAAAAGGCTGGCAAGGCGCGCCGAGAGCTGGCGACCGAAAGCCAGCGCGGCATCCGGATCGAGCCAGGGATGGGGATCATTCGCGCCATGGCCATGGTTGAGGGATGCAGACGGGTGCCCAGGCTGAGCTGGCAACCAGGTCAAGACTTGATCCTTCTGTTTGCTGACCAGGGGTTTTGCCAGGGAGCTTTCAAGCCCCGGTCCCACCCAGACCACCAGATCGGCCCTATCAATCAGACGGCGCTGGGAAACCGTCAGGGAAACATGGTGTGGGTCCTGGCTGGGGGAGAGCAGCTCTTTTACCGCAATGAGGTCACCTGCCACTTGCAGGGCAATCAGTGTCAGGGGGCGAATCGATGTGACAATCACTGGCCTGTCTGCCTGAGCCAGCGCCTGATGCTCCAAGGGCTGTGCCGCCGCAGCCTGACTGTGCAGGGCAAGTGCAATCAACCCGAGGCAGGCCCAGCGTAACAGCCCACCAGCCAGAAGGAAGTGCGGCAAACCAGCAATGGTACTTTGTTTCATTTATTCATTCTCTCTGACCAGGATCAGTGTGACTATTAAAAGGCTGCAATGGATTCCCGCAATGTTTTGTTGGCGTGAAGACAAAGTTGGTACATTATATCGTTTAATACAACCAAAGCACTTCCCGGCCATTCCCATGATCAGCAATGCCCGTTCCGCCTATCAGGTCCACGACCACCAGCGCTGTATCGATGCCGCCCTCAACCGCGCCCGGCAGTGTTGCGACGCCGCCAATGCCCGCCTCACCCCCATCCGCGAAACGGTGCTGCTGTTGATCTGGAAGAGCCACAAACCCCTCGGCGCTTACAGTATCGTCGAGCAACTCCCGGCCCTGACCGGCAAACGCATCCAGCCCCCCAGCGTTTACCGGGCCATTGAATTCCTGCTCGAATTGCGCCTGATCCACCGCATTCCCTCACTCAACGCCTTTATTGGCTGCCCCTTTCCCGGCAGTGACCACAGCGATGTATTCATGGTCTGTCGCCAGTGCGGCAGCGCCGCGGAGGTCAGTGCTGACAACCTCAACCAGCTGATTGCCGAAACCACTCACAAAGCAGGCTTCCAGTTGGAATCCCAGACCGTAGAAGTGTCAGGACTCTGCCTGGCCTGCAACCCTGGGACGCCGCGCTGATGCAACCGTTGCTGAACAGTAGTGACATTTGCCTGCAAATCGCCGGCAAGACCATTCTCGATCATGTCAGCTTCCAGCTCTTTGCGGGTCAGATCCTCACCCTGATTGGCCCCAACGGCGCGGGCAAGACCTCTCTGGTGCGGATTATTCTCGGTCTGCTCAAGCCCAGCAGCGGCACGGTGTCGTTTTCCGGCCCGCTGCGCATCGGCTATATGCCGCAGAAACTCCACATCGATGCCACCTTGCCCCTGACTGTGGCGGGTTTTCTCGCCCTGGCGGATCGGGACAGGAAGCGCCGCATCGATGCCCTCGCGCGGGTAGCAATTCCTCACCTGCTCGATCAGCCGGTGGGCGCGTTGTCCGGGGGCGAGATCCAGCGGGTGTTGCTGGCCCGCGCCCTGCTGCGCAAGCCCGATCTGCTGGTGCTGGATGAACCGGTGCAGGGGGTGGACGTCAATGGCCAGGAAGCCCTCTATCAACTGATCACCCAGATTCGCAATGAAAGCGGTTGCGGCATACTGATGGTCTCCCACGACCTGCACCTGGTGATGGCCGCCACCGATCAGGTGATTTGCCTGAACCAGCACATCTGCTGCCACGGCACGCCGGAAGTGGTATCCGCCAGCCCCGCTTATACCGAACTGTTCGGGGTGCGCACTGCGCTCTACACCCATCACCATGATCATCAGCACAGTTTGCACGGCGAAGTGGAAGATTGTGGAGACCACCACCATGGCTGATTTCCTCTTGCTGGCGTTGCTGGCGGGACTGGGTGTGGCTCTGGTGAGCGGCCCCCTCGGTGCCTTTGTGGTGTGGCGCCGCATGGCCTATTTTGGCGACACCTTGGCGCACTCGGCATTGCTCGGCGTTGCTGCGGGCCTGTGGTTTGCCATCGCGCCGGGCATTGCGGTGATTGTTATCTGCCTGTTGATGGCCATCGGCCTGCTGGCATTGCAGCGGCAACAGGCGCTGGCCACAGACACACTGCTGGGCATTCTGTCCCACAGCTCCCTCGCTCTGGGCTTGATCGCCATGTACCTGATACCGGGCGCCAGGGTTGATCTGGAGAGCCTGCTGTTCGGCGACCTGCTGTCCGTCACCGCGATGGAAACCCTCACCATCTGGCTGGTGGCGGGGTTTGTGCTGGGCCTTATTTACTGGCTGTGGACGCCACTGCTGTCCATCACGGTACATGAAGATCTGGCGCAGGTGGAAGGGGTCAAGGTGGGATGGGTAAAAACCTGTCTGATGCTGACCCTGGCCCTGGTGATTGCCATCGCCATGAAGGTGGTGGGTGTCCTGCTGATTACAGCTTTGATGGTGATTCCCGCCGCCACCGCGCGGCGCTTTGCCACCAGCCCCGCGCAGATGGCGGTGCTGGGCAGTGTCGCGGGCATGATCGCTGTGTGTCTGGGTGTTGCCGCATCCTGGTGGTGGGACACCCCCATGGGGCCGTCCATTGTGCTCAGTGCCGGCTTGCTGTTCCTGCTTGCCCTGGCCCGCAGCCCCCGTTAATGGCGGAAACCTGACGCCATGGAGCGCCATGCCACCCGCATCTGACCCTCTTCAAAGGGCGGGCGGAAGAAGCCGTGGTAATGGCCCCTGGGGTTGATAATCACCACATTGCTGCTGTGATCCATGGTGTAGTCATCCCCTTGGAGGGGCACCTTGGTGTACACCACGCTGAGCTGGGTAGCCAGGTTGAGGATCTGGTATGGGTTGCCGGTAACTCCGATAAAGTCTTTATTGAAATAGGGCACGTACTGTGCCAGTGTTTCCGGGGTATCCCGATCCGGGTCAACAGTCAGCATCACCACCTGGATATTGTTCTGCTCCCGCTCATCCAGGACGTTCACCAGACGGTTGAGGGTAGCCAGGGTAGTGGGACAAATATCCGGGCAGTGGGTAAAGCCGAAGAACACCAGGGTCCACTTGCCTTGCAACGATTCCTGAGTAAAAGGCGCGCCGGTGTGGGTCAGTAGCTGGAACTCGCTGAAACGGCGCGGGGTTTCCAGCAGCATGGCGCCGTACTCTCGCATCTCATAGCTCGTGAGCATGCGCGGGGTGGACAATTTATTCATCAACCCCGCCACCATCAACGCGCTGAAGGCAGCACAGAGGGCCACAGTGACCCAGATTTTTTTCTTCAATTTCATGTCTATCCCATTTTCAGAAAGCTTGGCACCGTTACCAGATAATGGTCCACCAGCATAACGATGAACAACAGCATCAGGTAAACGATGGAATACTTGAAGGTTTCCATTCCTGCCTCGGGGTTTTTGCCGATCATCAGCACAATGGCCCAGTACAGAAACCCGGCCCCCAGCACCAGGGCGCCCAACAGATACAGCCAGCCACTCATGCCGGTGACAAAGGGCAGCACCGTCACCACGATCATGATGATGGTATAGAGCAGGATATGCAGGCGGGTATAGCGGTCGCCGTGGGTGACAGGCAGCATCGGCACCTCGGCCTTGGCATACTCATCCTTGCGGTGTACCGCCAGCGCCCAGAAGTGGGGCGGCGTCCAGGCGAAGATTATCAGTACCAGCAGCAGCGCGTAACCGTGAATCTCGCCGGTCACAGCAGTCCAGCCCAGCAGGGGCGGGGCAGCGCCCGCAAGCCCCCCGATCACGATATTCTGGGGTGTGGCGCGCTTGAGAAAGAGCGTGTAAATAACCGCGTAACCCACCAGGGAGGCAAGGGTGAGCACCGCCGTCAGCACGTTGATAAACAACACCAGTATTGCCATCCCGGACACACCCAGCACAGCGGCGAAGATAATTGCGCTGGCCGGATCCACACGACCGGTGGCCACTGGCCGGTTAAAGGTGCGGGCCATTTTTTTATCCACCTGGCGATCCACCAGGTGGTTCACAGTGGCAGCAGAGCCGGCACACAAGGCGATACCCAGATTACCCCACACCAGCACCTCCAGGGGCACCATGCCCGGCACGGCGAGGAACATGCCGATGAGGGCAGTGAGGATCATCAGCGCCACCACATTGGGCTTGGTAAGCTCGAGATAATCGCGCCAGGTGGCTTTGCTTTGGGCTATTTCCATCACTTTGGATTTTCCTCCCCGCTCGCCATCCAAAGTCGACAGGCCAGGGTAACCAGGGTCAGCAGCAGCAGACCGCCACCGGCATTGTGGAGCACCGCCACCGACAGGGGAATATGCAACAGCACATTGGTAATACCCAGACCAATTTGCAGGACAAGGGCTGCCAGCACCACTACAGCGAGGGTTTTAATCCGCGAATCACCGAGGGCAAACAACCGCAGACTCAGGCCCAGCAAATAAATCGCCACCACTATAGCGCCAATGCGGTGAGTGAAATGAATGGCCACCCGGGCATCACTTTCCAGCAAACCGCCAAGGTAATTGGGACCAATAGTCTGGAAAATGTTGAATCCGGTGGCCATATCCATGGGTGGCAGCCACTCGCCGTGACAGGTGGGGAAATCGTGGCAGGCATAGGCGGCATAGTTGGACGTGGTCCAGCCCCCCAGCAAAATCTGGCACACCACAATGGCAATGCCGATCAGCACCCAGGGCCGCAGCCCCAGGGTTTTTTCATAAAGGGCAGCGGGCAATCGCCAAATCCGGTTATCCAGTCGCAACACCAGCAGCCACAACAGCGACAATATGGTCATGCCCCCCAACAGATGAATGGTCACTATCTGTGGCCACAGTTTGAGAGTGACTGTCCACATGCCGAACAAAGCCTGCCATACCACCAGAAACAGCAGGAATATTGGCAGACGGAAGGGATAAGTGGCATCTTCCCGCATTTTCCAGCCTTTTGCCGCCAGCAGCACAATCAGTACTCCAAGGGCACCGGCAAAATAGCGGTGCACCATTTCCGGCCAGGTTTTGGCATGGTCGACCGGCATGTCCGGCCATGCTTCGTTGGCGCGTATTACATTGTGTTCCTGGATCGGCCACAGCAAATGGCCGTAGCAACCGGGCCAGTCAGGGCACCCCAGTCCTGCGTCCACAAGGCGCGTAAAGGCACCCAGGACGACCACGACAATCACAAAGCAAAAGGCTATCAATGCCAGATTGAAACCGGGCTTGCGCAGGGACGGGTTATTGAACAGCGCCATTGTGAATGTTCTCCCTTTAGGGTAAATGCCTGTGGTGGCTTGTGGCGATCAGTCGGCGGAATAACGAAGCAGGTGATTAAGGTCTTCCAGCAGGTGGTTGTCAGGCTGCTCCGGTGTATAGAACATCATCGCCTGGCCACCCGGGTCCACCAGAATGCCCACCATTGTACCCGCTTGCCAGGGCAGATTGCTGCCCGCCAGCCAGCGGGTAAAATCGGTGCGGTCAGCCTGCAGCGTGTGCAGGTATGGCTGTTCCTGCTCAAAATACGCAAGGGTTTGCGCGCCGGGAGCGCCGTCGAGACTGAGATAGATCCGCTCAAAACGCCCTGTGTTCTTGCCCAGCAAAATATGGGTCTGGCGCGATACATAGAGCAACTCCCGACAATCCCCCTCACACTCGTTGCTGCCGGGCACAAAAAAGCGCCACTTGGCTTTGTGCTGGCTCCAGAGCCAGGGGTTGCCCTCTTTATCAATCAGGTCGAGGTCGGCAATATTTTTCACGGGCACCAGCAGGGTGCCATGATTAGTGGTTCCCAGCTTGCTCAACAGAGCGCGCTGCTCATCCTCACTGGAGGGCATCATCACAAACCCGGCTACAATGGTGGCTATGACAATGGCCAACATCAGCACCACCTGCAGTGGTGCAGTAAAACGTGAAGGGCCCTGACGGGCAGGTTTAGTCATCCGGGTTGATTCTCCTGTTGCGCCCGATCAGGGCACTCAAGTTGGAATTGGCAAAGAGGGCCAGTATGGCAAGCGCCCCGGCCAGGGCAAACCATTGCACCGCATAGGCAACATGCTTTTGCGGTTGCACATTGACCACTTCCCAGCCCACCTGGTAACCAGCCGGAGATACTTCATTCAGTCGCAGGGTCAGCGGTGTCAGCTCAACGCCGAGTTTCCCGGAAACGAGGGCAGGGTCGAGGTTTTGCACAATCTGTGGCCAGGTGTCCCGCCACTGATCTTCTCCCAGGGTGAACGGCTTGCCGGGAGATGCGTAAAGATGCCCCTGCAGAGTGACCTGGCCAGTTACATCAGCTATCTGTGGCAGTTCATCACGGCTTGCCGTGGCGGCTACCCAGCCGCGATTGACCAGAATCCAGCGATCTGTAGCGCTTAGCTGGAAGGGTGTGATCACTTCATAGCCTGGCTGACCGCGGCGGACCCGATTGTCGAGCAGTATATGGTGTGCGTTGTCGAAGCTGCCTGTGGCCAATACAGGGCGGTACTGGTTGCTGGCTGCAAAATCCACGGCTTCAAGCAACACTGGCGCAGCCTGCTGCCTGGTACCGGACTCGTCCAGCAGAACCTGCTTTTCAGCGGCCCGATCCAGCTGCCAGAAACCAAGACTTATGGTGAGCGGCAGAAACAACGCCACGAACACCAGAATCCGTCTATGGGGGTGCCACTGGAAACGACCTTCTCCTGCTTGCTGCGTTGGGTAACCCATCTGTGATTAAATCACCCCTTTGATAAGGGCGGATAACCCATGCTGTTGAAGTTCATCATCGTCATACTGTTTGTCGCCGTGGTGGCGAGCCTGAGTAGCGGTCTGTATTTTCTCATGAAGGATGTGGGAAACCCCCGGCGACGGACACTCTATGCCCTGGGTGTCAGGGTTACTCTGGCACTGCTGCTGGTGAGCACCATTGTCTACGGATTTACCAGCGGCAAACTGAAGAGTACGGCACCCTGGGACCGCCAACTCCACCCCGGCTTCAGTGCTCCTGACAACCCCGGCAACTGATAGAAATTGCCTATCCCAAGGTACTGAATCACCTTAATCCCGAATGACAAAAGGCCAGGATTGATCCTGGCCATTGCGCCTGCCGACTTCACGGGGAACCGCCTGTTATCAGGACCCCAGCACGTAAACGAAAATAAACACCCCGACCCAGACCACATCGACAAAGTGCCAGTACCAGGATGAAGCCTCAAAACCAAAGGCATCATCGTGGGTAAAGTGACCCTTCAAACCCCGCAGCAACTGCACCAACAGCATAAAGGTACCCAAGGCAACGTGGGCGCCATGGAAACCCGTGAGCAGGAAGAACGTGGTGCCATAGATACCGGACTCGAGGGTCAGGCCAAGATGGTTGTAGGCTTCACTGTACTCCACCGCCTGCAGGCACAGGAAGATAATGGCGAGGACGACAGTGAGCGCCAGCCAGCTGTTGAAGCCCTTGCGGTTATCCTTTTTCAGGGCGGAGTGGGCAAAGTGTACAGTCCAGCTCGACACCAGCAGGATAACAGTGTTGATCAGCGGCAGATGCCAGGGGTCGAAGACTTCGTCCGGTCCCTTGAAGCGTGCTGCGTCACCTGCCACTGCCATATCCGGTGTCGTCATCAGGGGCCAAGCAGCCTCGAAACCATTCCACAACAGTTCAGATTCAGGACCACTACCCAGCCAGGGCAATGCCAGCATGCGGACATAAAACAAGGCACCAAAGAAGGCAGCGAAGAACATCACCTCAGAAAAGATGAACCAGCTGATACCCCACACATAGGAGCGCTTGAGCTGCTCGCTGTTCATGCCCGCCATGTTTTCGCGGATCACCGTGCTGAACCAGGAGTAGAACGTCAGCGCCAACACCAAAGCGCCCGCCAGGAAGATCATCGGCGAACCACCGGTTACCCAGGATGCCGCCCCCCAGGCTACCAATCCCAGGCCAAATGCCATAATGATCGGCAGCTTGCTCTGCTCGGGAACATAATATGTGCTATCAGTTGCCATTGTGTGTCTCCGCATTGACGCCCGGTGGGGGCGCGACTTCCTGTTGGTTCGGTTTTCAGTTTACGTTTTGGTTTTTCATTTCACACTTGCCACAGGGGCGGTGTTGCGACCTGTGACATCAAACAGGGTATAGGACAGGGTAATTGTATTTACACTGCGGGGCAGATCCTTGTCGATAATAAACACCAGGGGCAACTCCGCGTCCTCACCCGCCTTCAATGGCTGGCTATTGAAGCAGAAACATTCCGTCTTGTGGAAATACTGAGCTGCATTGTTGGGCACCACATTGGGGATTGCCTGGCCCACCATATCCATGTCAGTGGTGTTTTTTGCATAAAAAGTCACCGGCGTTGGTTGGCCGGGATTTACCTTCACTTCAAAAACCGTGGGCTGGAAATCCCAGCTCATCTCGGCATTGTTGGTGGCGACAAACTGTACTCGCACGGTTCTGCTTTCATCCACGCCAGCCACATCGGCTTCATAGCGGCCACCAGTCTTGCCGCCGATTCCTGTCACTTCACAGAACAGGTCGTACAGGGGTGGCATGACAAAGATGGCGAAAGCAAACATGACGATAGCACCGCCTATGGACTTGATATAGGTTTTGCGAATGGAACTGATCGTCATGCTGCTCTCCTCGTTTCAGTGTCAGTTGTTACTTGACCTCGGGCGGAGTTGCGAAGGTGTGGTAGGGCGCAGGGGTCGCCACTGTCCACTCCAAGCCTTCCGCACCTTCCCAGGTTTTCGGCTCGCTCACCGGCTTGCCCGCCACAATCGCATGAATCACGTTGTAGAGGAACAGCAGCTGGGCAGCGCCGTAGATAAAGGCGCCGATGCTCGACACCATGTTCCAGTCAGTGAACTGCAGGGAGTAGTCGGCGTAGCGACGGGGCATGCCGGCCAAACCCAGGAAGTGCTGCGGGAAGAAAGTGATGTTGAAACCGATAAAGGCAATCCAGAACTGCAGCTTGCCCATGGTTTCGTTGTACATGCGGCCGCACCACTTGGGCAGCCAGTAGTACACCGCTGCGGTACCGGAGAACACCGCACCCGCCACCATCACATAGTGGAAGTGCGCGACCACGAAGTAGGTGTCGTGGTACTGGATATCCGATGGCGCGATGGACAGCATCAGACCGGTAAAGCCACCGATGGTGAACAGGATCACAAAGGCGATGGAAAACAGCATCGGCGTCTCAAAGGTCATGGCGCCCTGGAACATGGTGGACACCCAGTTGAACACCTTCACCCCGGTAGGCACCGCGATCAGCATGGTGGCGTACATAAAGTACAGCTCACCGGTGAGCGGCATCCCCACCGTGAACATGTGGTGCGCCCACACGATAAACGACAGGAAGGCAATGGCCGCCGTCGCATACACCATGGATGAATAGCCGAACAGGGGTTTGCGGCTGAAGGTGGGAATGATCGCAGAGATCACACCGAAGGCCGGCAAAATGATGATATACACCTCGGGATGCCCGAAGAACCAGAACACATGCTGGAACAGCACCGGGTCACCGCCACCGGCAGCGTCAAAGAAGCTGGTGCCGAAGTTGATATCCATCAGCATCATGGTGACCGCGCCCGCCAGTACCGGCATCACGGCAATCAGCAGGAACGCTGTAATCAGCCAGGTCCACACGAACAGGGGCATTTTCATCAGGGTCATGCCCGGGGCGCGCATATTGAGCACCGTGGCCACGATATTGATGGAACCCATAATCGACGAAGCGCCCATGATATGGATGGCGAAGATAAAGTAGTTCACCGACGGCGGCGCATAGGTGGTGGACAGGGGCGCGTAGAAGGTCCAGCCGAAGTTGGGACCGCCCCCTTCCATAAACAGGGTGGATGCCAGGATCGCAAAGGCAAAAGGCAGAATCCAGAAGCTGAGGTTGTTCATCCTCGGCAGCGCCATATCCGGGGCGCCGATCTGCAGGGGAATCATCCAGTTGGCGAGGCCCACAAAGGCGGGCATCACCGCACCAAACACCATCACCAGGCCGTGCATGGTGGTCATCTGATTGAAGAATTCCGGGCGCACGATCTGCATCCCGGGCTGGAACAGCTCGGCGCGAATAACCATGGCGAAGAAGCCGCCCAGCAGGAACATTGCGAAACTGAACCACAGGTACATCGTGCCGATGTCCTTGTGGTTTGTGGTAAAGAGCCAGCGGCCAATACCTTTAGAGGGACCATGTGCCATGACGTAAACCTCCCTTATTGGCCTTGCTTGAATTTAAGAACGTCGACGGGTTGCACCACGTCACCAAGGTTGTTGCCCCAGGCATTGCGCTCGTAGGTAATCACGGCGGCAATATCCACTTCAGACAACTGGGCCCCAAAGGCCTGCATAGCGGTGCCGGGGGCGCCATTGACAACAATATCCAGATGGCCAGCCAGCTCACCGGTAGTGATAGGACCACCCTTCATGGCCGGGAACACCCCGGGGATGCCTTCGCCGTTGGCCATGTGGCAGGAGGCACAGGAACGGTTGTAAACCGCTTCCCCTCGCTCCATCAGATCTTCCATGGTGAACTCCTGGGAGGCGAGTTCACGCAGGGCCGCAGCTTCGGCCTTCTGTGTCGCCAGCCACTCGGCAAATTCTTCCTTCTCGACCACATTGACCACGATGGGCATGAAGGCGTGGCCCTGGCCGCACAACTCTGCACAATAACCACGGTAGACACCGGTCTTTTCAACCCGGGCCCAGGTTTCGTTGATAAATCCGGGGATGGCGTCCTTCTTGACGCCGAAATCGGTCATCCACCAGGAGTGGATCACATCCTTGGCGGTGATCAGGAAGCGCACCTTGGTATCCACAGGGATAACCAGGGGGTTGTCCACCTGGGCGAGGTAGAACTCACCGCGGGGCTCGATACCGTAGATCTCGTCGTTGGGGGTGGACAGCTCGCTCATGAACTGCACATCCTCCCCCAGGTACTCGTACTGCCATTTCCACTGGTAGCCGGTGACCTTGATATCGAGTTCGGAATCGGAGGTGTCGTAGAGGTTGATCAGGGCGGTAGTGGCGGGAACCGCCATCACTATCAGGATCAGGGCTGGAATCACTGTCCAGGCAATTTCCACCGACGTGCTCTCGTGGAAATTGGCAGCTTTGTACCCCTTGGACTTGCGGTGTACAAGCATGCTGTAGAACATGACCGCGAACACCACCACGCCGATGACCACGCACACCCAGAAGATCAGCATGTGGAGGTCATAGATTTGTCGGCTCACTTCCGTGACGCCCCGCGTCATGTTCAGCCCTTCACGCCATGAACTACCTTCAGCTTCAGCCTGGGCGGCGAAGGCGAGGGGAGACAGCATAAAAAGAGCAAGCACGCGCAGAAAAAGCTGCTTGACGTTTGGTCGCATCGCCCGGTTTCTCCGTTGTTGAGTTCTGAAAATTATTCAGCCTGGGGAGGAATTTTGCGCGCACTGGCGCTGCCTCCGCAGGCAGGGCCGCGAGTATAACAGAAGGAAACCGGAGCCGTCACGCCAACATCGTCCGGCAAGTGCCATAAAACAAGGCTTTTGCTGCCTGATCCGGATAGGCACTAACTATACCGGCTGCGCCAGTGTGGGAAATCCAGCGGGCTTATGCTGATTGGTTCTTTGCAATTTTTCCCCCAGCGTCTAGTTTTGAACCATGGACACGGTCAACATGCGAACCATCATCAGCCAGTGCTTCAACCACGAACATCGCACCAGCGAGTTCGCTTGGCTGCTGCGCACCCGCCTGCAAAGCCTCCACAGCACCATTCGCATCAGCGCCGCCAACCCGGCTGTTTACCTGCTGGATTTCGTGCAGCGCTACGTGGCGCGGTTGCCGGATATCCTTGATGCGATGCGGGATATATCCCTGCTACAGGGGACAGATGATGTGGCTGATGCCATTATTGATCGCTGTGTGGAGTTTTTCGCCAACCCACCGCCATTGCTGGTTGGGCACAACGGCCTCAATGGCGCCATGAACACCGCCTATATGGCCCTTCGCCTGGTGGAAGAAATGAACGATTACCACTTGCTCTCCAGGGGTCAGTCGCTCTTGCCTCTGGATACCACCAGCTCCAATCTTGTTGTTCATCACCTCATCGGTGAAAACTTTGCCAATCAGCTGGACGAAGCTGTCCGCCTGATTGCCGCTGAGCTTATCGGGCACTGGCACAACCCTCGTTCTGCCGCCCCCGACAAGACTGTCACTCCCGGCGTCCCTGAAATGCTGAAGCGCTGGCCCTGCCTGAGGGACTGCCTGGGAGGAGATATGTTGCGCACTGGGGCTTTTTCACATCCCTCCATTCACTGATATTCAGCCCTTGCCGTCCTTCAGCGGGTCCATCAGCCGCACCGGTCGCACTTCCTGCTGGCGCTGCTCCGGGGTTGTATTGACACGGGTTTCCAGTTCGCGGGGCGTCATCGCGAAACGCATTTCATCCTTGTAACCACAACTGACGCACTCCCGGTACTGTCTGTCGTCATCGCTGTACATGACGACACGGTCCAGGGCCGCGCATTTCGGGCACACCGCCCCGGCGACAAAACGTTTGATCACTGTCACGGCATTCACCCTTGATTCAACACTGCGGAGGGCTATTATAGCCGTCCTTGTTCTCCCTCCCGACTTTTCAACACAGGTACCCCCATGTCGCGCCAATCCATTCGCACCTTTAAAGGCATCACACCCCAGCTGGGCAACCGGGTCTATGTCGATCCCGCAGCCACGGTCATAGGCGATGTCGTGCTGGGTGATGATGTATCCGTCTGGCCTGGCGCGGTGATTCGCGGCGACATGCACAGCATTCGCATCGGCCAACGCTCCAATGTGCAGGACAATGCCGTACTCCACATCACCCACGCCAGCGACTTCAATCCCGGCGGTTACCCCCTCACCATCGGTGACGACGTGGTAATAGGCCACCGCGCCCTGCTGCACGGCTGCACCCTGGGCAACCGCATCCTGGTGGGCAATGGCGCCATCGTCAATGACGGCGCCATCGTTGAAGATGAAGTGATCATCGGTGCAGGCTGCGTGGTGCCGCCGGGAAAAACCCTTGAAAGTGGCTTCGTCTATGTGGGTAATCCCTGCAAGCAGGCGCGCCCATTGAAAGACTCGGAGCGGCGCTTTTTTACCTATTCACCGGCTAATTATGTGAAATTGAAGGATCAGTATCTGGCTGAGGCTAGTGCAGGTCTGACGTCAGACCACCGCGCAGCTCCTCAATAACAGGAGCAGTCTCTGGCCGCACCCCGCGCCACAGGTAAAAAGCCTCGGCGGCCTGCTCCACCAGCATCCCCAGACCATCCGCCACCTGGCTGGCGCCATGATTGCCTGCCCACACCATGAATACCGTCGGCTGATTGCCATACATCATGTCGTAACAGCAGCAACCGGGGGCGAGGATGCCCGGAGGCAGGGGGGGCAGATCGCCGCCAAGACTGGCACTGGTGCCATTGATCACGAGATCAAAGGTGCGCCCCTCAAGGTTGGCAAAGCCGCAACCTTCAACAGGCCCGAGATCGGCAAATGCTGCGGCAAGCTCTACAGCTTTCTCCACAGTGCGGTTGGCTATGGTGATGGTCAGGGGACGCTCTGACAGCAGCGGCTCTATCACCCCCCTAACTGCACCACCGGCCCCCAGCAGTAGAACCTTTTTTCCCCTTATGGACCAGCCCAGGTTGTGAAGGATATCCCGCACCATACCGGCGCCATCTGTGTTGTCACCGAGGACAGACCCGTCTGCCTGCAGGGCCAGGGTATTGACCGCAGCGGCGCGGCGCGCGCGGGGTGTCAGTTGGCCAGCATAGGAACAGGCATCGAGCTTGAAGGGCACGGTGATATTAAGCCCCTTCCCGCCCGCCCTGAAAAACCCATCCGCAGCTGCGACAAAACTGCCCTGCTCCACCAGCTGGCGCTCGTAAACCAGATCCTCTCCGGTTTGCGCGGCAAACAGGCGGTGGATTTGGGGTGACCTTGAATGGGCGATGGGATTGCCAAATACGGCATAGCGGTCAGTCATGGTCGGTTCCGGCCTGCTTAAACCCAATCGCGGGGCGAGAGGTAATGATCATAGAGCGCCGCCTCCGCAGAACCCGGCTCGGGGTTCCAGTCGTAGTCCCAGCGCACCAGGGGCGGCAGCGACATCAGGATGGACTCGGTACGCCCTCCGGTTTGCAGGCCGAACAGTGTGCCCCGGTCATAGACAAGATTGAATTCCACATAGCGCCCGCGGCGGTAGAGCTGGAAATCCCTCTCCCTGTCGCCCCAGACCATAGCCTTGCGGCGCGCCATGATGGGCCTGTAGGCTTTGCTGTAGCTGTCACCCACGGCACGCATAAAGGCAAAACTGTCGTCGAATCCCAGGTCGCTGAAGTCGTCAAAAAACAGACCGCCGACACCGCGGGTTTCATTGCGGTGCTTGAGGAAAAAGTACTGGTCGCACCACTGTTTGAAACGCGGGTAGATATCTGCGCCAAAGGGATCACAGGCGGACTTTGCCGTCTGGTGCCAGTGGCGACAATCCTCCTCAAAGGGGTAGTAGGGGGTCAGATCGTAGCCACCGCCAAACCACCACACCGGCTCCTGCCCTTCCTGTTCAGCGATAAAAAAGCGCACATTGGCGTGGGATGTGGGCACATAGGGATTGCGGGGGTGGATCACCAGGGAGACCCCCATGGCCTCGAAGGAGCGCCCCGCCAGCTCCGGGCGGGCGGCAGAGGCAGAGGGTGGCAGCCGCGTGCCAAATACGTGGGAAAAGTTAACACCCCCTTTTTCGATAACCGCACCATGCGACATGACCCTGGTGCGACCGCCACCACCTTCATCCCGCTGCCAACTGTCTTCCCTGAATTCAGCGCCGCCATCCTCACTGGCCAGCTCAGTACAGATATGGTCCTGCAAGGCCAGCAGGTAATGCTTCACATCCTGTTTGTTCATGTTGCTTAACCTCCTGTGCGCAGAATTTCACCGCTGCGGATATCGCGGATTTCACTGGGCCTGAGGGCATTGCCCACAGCACCGGGAGTAATATCCGCCAGTTGTCGGCCAAAATAGCAGCGCACCTTGAGGGCATGACGGGCCGGGGGCAAGCCTTGGGGATTGGCCGAGGTTGACACCAGCGGGCCGCCAAATCCCTGACAAAGTGCCGCAGCCACCGGATGCCGGGTGATGCGCACGGCGAGGGTCCCGCGACCGCCGGTTATCCATGGCGGGGCCAGGTCGCTGGCAGGCACCACCCAGGTAATGGGCATAAAGCCTGGCTGCAACATTCTTTGCCATTCCTCTCCAGTGAGCCTCCCCACAAAAGGTACGATCTGATCCGCACTGGCGGCAATCAGGATAACGCCCTTCTTTTCGGCACGGCCCTTGAGCCGCAGGATTTCATCCATGGCGCTGCGATCCAATGGATCACAACCCAGCCCCCATACTGCTTCGGTGGGGTAGGCCACGACACCACCATGGTGAAGAAGATTGGCGGCGCGCAGGATACGGGGATGACGGGTCCAGTCCAGGGTCATGGGACTCACAATGGGGTGAATGGCAGAAAATGGCGGTGAGACTAACCCAATCACACTGACCCGGCAATAAAACCTGCGGCCCGAGGTGCAAAAGGTGGCGGCTGCAGCTTCAGCGAACCCGCAGGTAATGGCCCCCTGTGTTTTCGACAATTCCCGACAACTCCAGGTTGACTAGCAGTGCCGCCAGGGGCGACACCTGCATGTCAAGCCGCGCTGCCAGCGTATCCATATCCACCGGATCAAAACCCATGGCGTTCAGCACGGCATGTTCATCGGCCTGAAGCGGTCCCTGAACCTCACGCCAGGCGGTAACTTCTTCCGCCTTGTAGGCCAGCATACCGCCGAGTTGACTGACAATATCTGCGGAGGTTTCCGTGAGCATCGCCCCCTCCCTGATCAATTGATGGCAACCCTTGACCTGCGGATTATGCACAGAGCCAGGCATGGCGAAGACTTCCCGGCCCTGCTCCATGGCCAGCCGTGCGGTAATCAGTGAACCGCTGCGCAAGGCCGCCTCCACCACCAGCACCCCCAGGCTCAAGCCGCTGATAATGCGGTTGCGCTGGGGAAAGTTTTCGCGGCGCACCCCAAATCCGAGTGGGAACTCGCTGACAACGACACCGCCCCTGTCGATAATGTCATCCATCAGAGCGGCATGCTGACGCGGGTACACCACATCCAGCCCTGTGCCTGTCACCGCAATGGTGGTGCCGGTTGTCAGGGCGCCCCGGTGGGCGGCACCATCGATCCCCTGTGCCAGACCGCTGGTTATCACAAACCCGGCAGCGGCAAGATCCGCAGCAAAAGCCAGGGCACTGTCGAGGCCACCTCGACTGGCGCGGCGGCTGCCAACAATGGCTATCTGGGGCTGGGAAAGCACGGCCGCCGGACCCCTGATGTAAAGCAGTGGTGGCGGGCGGTGGATTTCCCTGAGCAAGGCAGGGTAATTCGCTTCGGAAATGGCCAGGGGGGTAATTTCCCGCTGTTCCAGCTCCCCGGCAAGGATTCCTGCCTGATGCTGATAGCGTGGAGGATTGGCAGCCCAGGTTTTCAGGGGGGTGGCAAGATCGCCAGGAAGTTCGCAAGGGTCAGCTGCCAGGAATGCGGAGAAACTGCCGAAATGCTCACAGGCAGCCCTCATCAGGGCCGGGGTTATGCCCGGCAGACAGAGCACCTGTAATGCACAATCTCGCTCTGACAACATTTTCCCTCCCTGGAAAATAAACCCCGGCAGGGCCGGGGCTATGGCTTGATCATAAACCCGCATTGGCTCAAGGATTGGCCACCCCGTCATTGACTGCCAGGGGGCGATCGGCGTGCAGCACCAGGCCAAAGCTCATTTTTTCATAGGACCGGAACACCATCAGCATGCCGGCGCGCTCCGAGGGCAGAGTAACCTGCTCACCGGTCACTCTGTCGAGCACCTGCTCACCCGCCTTGAAAATCCCCAGCAGGTTGCCAACCTCGAGACCATCCCGCTCACCGCGATTGATGGCGACCACATCGAGATATCCCACCTGGGAAACACCTCCTTCAACGGAGATGATCTTGCCCTCCACATCCACGGCCGGCGCTATGGGGAAAAAGGAAGAATCCAGCCTGCGCTCTTCGTGGGGCAGCAGGCGATCACCGATACGGATTTCGCGAACACTGCGGGTAGCGGCCAGGCTGGCCACATCCCCATCGATTTTCTTGAGCTGTGCGGAGCCGATATCCTCAGCCTTCAGCCCCAGCAACTCATTGGTTTCCCTGTCGATATAGGGATCGCCCTTGCGATAAATGCCGTAAAAATCCACCCCGGGCAGCATTGTCCCCCGGGCGTAGAAATCATCGCCACTGCCGCTGATAAGTTTTTTCTCGTGGCCTGCCAGTACATAGGGGGCCGCTTCCAGTTCTCCTTCAGCGACAAGGCGGGTTCGGGTGAGAAAATTATTGATGGTATCCAGGGGCAGTGCAGGGATGGCTTTGTCGGTGGGAAGGATCTTGATTTTCGGTGTCAGCACCACAGTGCGTCCATCCGCACTTGCTCTGCTGCTGGCAGCACCTGCGCTGACTCCGCGCTCGATGGTGAGCCGCCGTTTGCCATCGACATAGACCATGGCGATCACATCGCCGGGATAAATCAGGTGGGGATTGCTTATCTGCGGATTGGCATGCCAGATTTCCGGCCACAGCCAGGGGTCCTGCAGGAACAGGGCAGAAATACCCCACAGGGTGTCACCTTCAACAACGGTATAGCGCTCCGGCACATCATCCCTGAAGGACGGCTCGGCGGCGAATGCCAGCGTCACACTGAGCCATGCGGCCATGAGGGTAATAACGATTTTTTTCATGGTGACTCGTCCTGTCTGCTGTTCCCCAATGATGTATACTTTCAGCCACGTAACGCTGTTTTTTTATATCCACGCTCCGGCCCTGGCGGCCAGAGTAAATCCTTTTGAAACCCAATGTTAGCAGTGGTTCATGCCATTTTGCTAGAAATCTGTTGCAAAGACTATGGCCATTCTCACAATCCTCGAATTTCCCGACCCCCGACTGCGCACCAAGGCAAAACCCGTATCCGCCGTGGATGACCGCATCCGCCAGCTGGTGGACGACATGTTTGAAACCATGTACGACGCTCCCGGCATCGGCCTGGCCGCCACCCAGGTCAATGTCCACGAACGGGTGGTGGTGATGGATATTTCCGACGAACGCAACCAGCCCATGGTCTTTATCAATCCCGACGTGGAAGTGATCGGTGACGATGCTCAGGATTACCAGGAAGGCTGCCTCTCTGTGCCCGGCTTTTACGAAACCGTAGTGCGCCCCGCCAGCATTCGTGTGCGCGCCCTTGACCGCGACGGCAAGCCCTTTGAACTGGTGCCCGACGGTTTACTGGCAGTCTGCATCCAGCACGAACTCGACCACCTCGACGGCAAGCTGTTTGTCGACTACCTCTCCCCCATCAAACGCCAGCGCATCCGCCAGAAACTTGAAAAACTGCAACGCCAACAGGCCTGAGGAACAGCCATGTCATCGACAGCGCCTGCCCGCACAGGTTTACGGGTTATCTTTGGCGGCACCCCGGAATTTGCCGCCCGTCATCTGCAGGCACTGATCGACGATGGCTGCCAGATAGTCGCGGTTTTTACTCAGCCGGACAGGCCCTCAGGGCGCGGCAAAAAGCTTGCCGCAAGCCCGGTCAAGGAACTGGCACTCGCCCACCAGTTGCCACTATTCCAGCCCCCCAGCCTGAAATCTCCCGAAGTACAGCAGCAGATTCGCGACTTGAATGCGGATCTCTTCATCGTCGTGGCCTATGGCTTGATGGTGCCCGAGGCTGTTCTCAGCACACCCCGCCACGGCTGCATCAATGTGCACGCCTCGCTGTTGCCACGCTGGCGCGGCGCCGCTCCTATCCAGCGCGCCATTGAGGCGGGAGACACGCAAACCGGCATTACCATCATGCAGATGGATATCGGCCTCGATACCGGCGACATGCTGGCCAAGGTCAGCTGCTCCATTGACCCGGATGAAACCGGCGGCTCCCTGCACGACAAGCTGGCCCGCATCGGACCCCCGGCACTGCTGGCCACCCTCGACGCCATCAGCGCCAATGCTCTGCGCCCGGTAAAGCAGGACGACAGCCAGACCACCTACGCCAGCAAGATCAGCAAAGCCGAAGCCGGGATCGATTGGCATCAAACGGCACTGGCCATTGATCGCAAGGTGCGCGCCTTCAATCCCTTTCCCGTCGCCTTCACCGGTCTCGAAGGACAAATACTGCGCATCTGGCTGGCGGAAGCGCTCAACAAAACCCCTGCTGCGGCGCCAGGCACTGTTATTGCTGTTGACGAAAAAGGTATTGCCGTGGCCTGCGGCGAGGGCGCGCTGCTGATCAGGGAGGCTCAACTGTCGGGCAAGAAACGTCTGCCGGTGGCGGATATCCTGCGCGGCAACCCGCACTTTGTCGCGGCGGGCCAGCTCCTGGCCGATCTTGCAAACACAGACTCATGAGCACCCCCTGCTTGTCATACAGTCAGCGCCACGGATATCCCTTGAAGAAGCCCGCTGCGCTCAGCCCCAGGAGTGAGCCATGAAAGTCCGGGTGGCCTGCGCCAAGGTGCTGGCCGGCGTACTGCGCGGCGAAGCCTCCCTCAACACTCTGTTGCCCGCCCTGCTGCCCCAGGTTGACGCCGCTGATCGCGGTCTCCTGCAGGAACTGTGTTACGGCACCCTGCGCTGGTATCCCGCCCTCGACGTACTGCTGGGGGTGTTGCTGGAAAAGCCCCTCAAGGCCAGGGATGCAGAAATCACCGCCCTGCTCGCTGCGGGACTGTACCAGTTGCGGGAGATGCGCACCCCCGACCACGCCGCCGTCAACGAAACCGTGGCCGCCTGCCAAAGCCTCAAACGGCCCTGGGCCAAAGGCCTTGCCAACGGCATCCTGCGCCGCTACCTGCGCGAACGCGACAGCCTCGAGGCCCGCCTGCAGGCCAACCCGGCTTTTACAACGGCACACCCGGACTGGCTGCGCCGCGCCCTTGAAGATGCCTGGCCTACCCAAGCGCTGGAGTTGTTTGCCGCCAATAATGCCCGTCCGCCCATGACCCTGCGGGTCAACCGCCGCAAGACCACCCGCCCTGAGTATCTGGCACTGCTGACCGCACAGGGTATAGGCGCACAGCCCACCCCCTTTGGCGACGATGGCATCTACCTCGACGAGGCGGCGACCATTGATCGCCTGCCCCATTTTGCCGAAGGCTGGTGCAGCGTGCAGGATGAAGCCGCCCAGCTGTGCGCGCCACTGCTGGCCCCCCGAACGGGGGAGCGACTGCTCGACGCCTGCAGCGCCCCGGGCGGCAAAACCTGCCACCTGCTGGAATACCAGCCCGCTCTAAGTGGTGTGGTGGCCCTGGATGTGGATGCCGAACGGCTCCAGCGGGTTGGGGAGAATCTCAGCCGCCTCGGTCTTGACGCCACACTGGTTGCCGCCGATGCCGCCGCAACCGATGAGTGGTGGGACGGCACGCCATTTGACCACATCCTGCTTGACGCTCCCTGTTCCGCCACTGGCGTTATTCGTCGCCACCCGGATATCAAACTGTTGCGCCGGCCCGAAGACATTGACAGACTTGCCGCCATCCAGGCGCGCCTGCTGCACGCCCTGTGGGGCACCCTCAAGCCGGGCGGGCGCTTGCTGTACACCACCTGTTCGGTGCTGCCGGCAGAAAATGATCAAGTGGTGATGGCTTTTCTCCACAGCCGGCCCGACGCGCGGCAGCTTGTGATTGATGCGCCCTGGGGAATCGCCACCGCCGCTGGCCGCCAGCTGCTGCCGCAACAGGCTGGCAATGACGGTTTTTACTATGCACTGCTGGAAAAACACCACCAGCCGTTAACGTAACCAGCCTTCTATCTGAATATCAGTCGGCAAACAAGCCGGACAAGGGTCAGCCATGAAAATCATCATTGTGGGCGCGGGACAGGTTGGCGGCACCCTCGCCGAGCATCTGGCCGGCGAGGCCAACGATATCACCGTTGTGGATATCGACCTCGACCGCCTTGGTGAACTGCAGGATCGCCTCGATATCCGCACGGTGGCGGGGATGGGCTCCCACCCGGACGTACTGATCCGTGCGGGCATCGAGGACGCCGATATGATTGTCGCCGTCACCAGCAGCGATGAAATCAACATGCTGGCCTGCCAGGTGGCCTATTCCCTGTTTAAAACTCCCACCAAGATCGCCCGCGTCCGCGCTGGCAGCTATGTGATGCCGCGCTTCCGGGACAAGCTCTTCAGCCCCGAGCACCTGCCGGTGGATGTGCTGATCACACCTGAACAGGTGGTAACCGACTATATCCACCGCCTGGTGGACCAGCCCGGATCGTTGCAGGTGCTGGATTTTGCCAACGGCATCATGCAGCTGGTGGCCGTGCGCGCCTATGACGACGGCCCCCTGGTAGGCCATCACTTGCGCTCATTGCGCGAGCATATGCCCAACGTGGATTGCCGGGTGGCGGCCATTTATCGCCGGGACAGGTCCATCGTGCCGGAGGGGGACACGGTGATTGAAGCCGGCGATGAAGTGTTTTTTATCGCTGCCAAAAAGAATATCCGTCAGGTGATGGGTGAATTGCGCCGTCTTGAAAACCCCTACAAACGCCTGATTATCGCTGGTGGCGGCAATATCGGTTACCGCCTCGCCCAGGCCCTGGAAAAAGACTACCACGTCAAGATCATTGAATTTTCCAAAACCCGCTCGGCATTCCTGGCGGAACACCTGGAGCACACCACCGTACTCAATGGCTCTGCCACCGACCAGGAACTGCTGCTGGAGGAGAGTATCGAGCAAACCGACCTGTTCCTGGCCCTCACCAACGATGACGAGGTCAATATCATGGCCTCCCTACTGGCCAAGCGGCTCGGCGCGCGCAAGGTGATGACCCTGATCCAGAACCAGGTGTACGCCAACCTGATGCAGGGGGGCGAAATCGACATCGCCATCTCGCCCCAGCAGGCCACCACCAGCCAGCTGCTGACCCATGTGCGCAAAAGCGGCGCGGTCAATGTCCACTCCCTGCGCCGCGGGGCTGCTGAAGCCCTGGAGATCATCGTCCACGGCGACGCCAAAAGTTCCAAGGTGGTGGGGCGCACCATCGAGCAGATCAAGTCACCGCCGGGGGCAACCCTCGCCGCCCTGGAGCGCAATGGTGAAGTCATTATCGCCCACCGCCATACGGTGATCGAGAGTGGCGACCATGTGATCGTGTTTGTGGTGGACAAAAAACGCGTGAAGGATATTGAAAAGCTGTTTCAGGTTGGTTTTACCTTCTTTTAATCCTCACTGGACCGTCAACCATGCATCCGTCAATGGTTTCACGAATTCTCGGCCTGTTCCTGATGGTATTCAGCGTGACATTGCTGATTCCCATCGTGGTGTCGGTGATCTATGACGAGCACACGGCGCAGGCTTTCTTCCTCGCCTTTGCCATCACATTCTCCCTCGGCATGGTGATGTGGCTCCCCTTCAGCCGCCTGCCCATTGAGCTGCGCACCCGCGACGGCTTTATTATCACCGTACTGTTCTGGGTGGTGTTGGGACTGACCGGCACCCTGCCGCTGATGCTGGTGGAAGAAGTACACCTGTCCTTTTCCGATGCGATTTTTGAATCCGTGTCGGCCATCACCACCTCCGGTGGCACTGTCATCACCGGCCTGGATTTCCTGCCCAAATCCATTCTTTACTACCGCCAGCAGCTGCACTTTCTCGGCGGTATCGGCATCGTGGTCATTGCGGTCGCCATCATGCCCATGCTCGGCATCGGCGGCATGCAGCTGTACCGGGCCGAGATGGTGGGGCCGTCAAAGGAAACCAAGATGACCCCCCGCATCGCCGAAACCGCCAAGGCGCTGTTTGTCATCTATGTCTTTCTCAATGTGGTGTGCACCCTGGCCTACTGGGCGGCGGGAATGACTTTTTTTGACGCCCTCACCCACAGCTTTTCCACCATTGCCACTGGCGGCTTTGCCAATTACGACGCCAGCATGGGCTACTTCGACAGCAACCTGATCGTCGCCATCTGTACGTTTTTCATGATTGTTTCCGCCATGAGTTTTGGCCTCCATTACTACGCCTGGGTGCGCGGCACTGTGTTCCACTACTGGCGCAACCCGGAAGCCAAAGTATTCCTGCTGACCCTGCTGGGAGGTGCCGGAATTGTCAGTGCCTACCTGTACTTTTCAGATGTCTATGGGGTTGAAGCGAGCCTCTATCACGGCATCTTCCAGATGGTATCCATCACCACCACCACCGGCTTTACCACCGACAGCTTCAGCGCCTGGCCCACGTTTCTGCCGTATTTTCTCCTGGTGCTGTCCTTTTTTGGCGGCTGCGTAGGCTCCACCACTGGCGGCGTAAAAATGGGCCGCATGCTGATCATGCTCAAGCAGGTGATGCGGGAAGTGAGCAGACTGGTGCACCCCAGCGGGGTGTTTTCCATGAAAATCCGCAACTGGGCAGTACCCACCCGGGTAACAGACGCCGTGTGGGCCTTCTTTGGTGTCTACCTTGCAGTTTTTTACATTATTGTGCTGCTGCTGCTGGCTTCGGGGCTGGATTATGTCACCGCCTGGTCAGCGACCGCCGCCAGCCTCAATAATATGGGTCCTGGCCTGGGGGATGTGGGCGCCCACTTTGGCGACATCAACAACTTTGCCAAATGGGTGCTGTCCGCCGCCATGATCCTGGGCCGACTGGAGATTTTCACCGTACTGGTGCTGTTCTCCCCCATGTTCTGGCGCAGGTAACAGGCGGCCACGGCAGATAGGTATCCATTCTTCAACAGCTGATTGGTTACGGAAGAATATGGCTGAGGAGGGTTTCTGGGATTTCGCCAAGCAACTGTACGCCCAACCCGGCGTAGCTGACGCCTGCCTGTGGTTACAGGATCAGCGTGATCTGGACGTGATGATGATACTTTTTTGCCTGTGGGCAGGGCACAGGCAGGGCGCGCTGGACCAGGCCGCACTGCAACAATTGTGTGCAGCCAATGAGCCACTGCGCCGCACCGTGATCATCCCCCTGCGCACCGCGCGGCGCTGGTTAAAGCAACAGCCTGGCAATGGTAACAGCGACCGCACCGTTGCCATCCTTTACACCGCCATCAAGTCCAACGAATTGCTGGCCGAACAGCTACAGGCCCAGCGGCTGGAGCAATACCTCGACGCTGGCGACTGGGCGGTGACACCTGTATCAGGACCTGTGGCAGCCCGGGCCAATCTGCACTCCTATTTCACCCTGGCTGGCACTGTGGTGGACCAGCCGGTGATTGAACACTGTGATATTCTTTTGAGCGCGGCCCAAGACTGCATGGCCCCCTGAATGGGAGCCAAAAAAACGGCCCTGAAGGGCCGTTTTTTACTGCGACGGCGGCAACATCAAGGCCGGCGCGCCTCGGCGTAAGCTTCTTCCGTAATGGCCTGGTAGCTCCTGGTTTCCGCCATAAACGCCTTCTGGGAGGCATATACCCTGCCCGCCATGGGATCGCTGGCGGCGATTTCCTCCAGTACCTGATGGGAAATTGTCTTCAGGTCATCCAGTACGGCTTTTGGCAGGGGCTTGACCTGTACCCCGTGTTGTTCCACCAGATCCCGCAGTGCCGAGGCATTGCGCGCGGTGTACTCATCGAGAATGGCCTGGTTCATGGCCCGGGCTGCACCCTCGACAATGGCCTGCAAATCATCAGGCAGGGATTCAAAGGCCTTCCTGTTGACCATCAACTCCAGAGCCGGACCCGGCTCCTGCCAGCCGGGGTAGTAATAGTATTTGGCCACCTGGTGAAAACCGAAGGCGATATCGTTGTAGGGACCCACCCATTCCAGAGCATCGATCACACTGGTCTGTATGGAGGTGTACAACTCGCCACCAGGGATATTGATGGACTGCCCCCCGGCGCGGTGGATCACTTCGCCGCCAATGCCAGGAATGCGCATTTTCAGGCCCTTGAAGTCATCCACGGAATTGATCTCGCGGTTGAACCAACCCGCCATCTGCACACCGGTATTGCCCGCCGCGAAAGGGATAATGTTGAAGGGTGCGTAGGCCTCGCGCCACATCGCCATGCCGCCGCCGTAATGGAGCCAGGCGTTCATCTCGGTGGCATTCATGCCGAACGGCACCGTGGAGAAAAATGGCGCCGAGGGAATCTTGCCCTTCCAGTAATAGGCTGCGGCATGGCCCATCTCGGCGGTGCCCTGGGATACCGCGTCGAACACTTCCAGCGCGGGCACCAGCTCACCTGCGCCATAGACATGGATCTTCAGGCGGCCAGCGCTCATGCGCTCCACCTGTTTGGCAAAATCCTCCGGGCCGGTGCCGATGCCGGGGTAGTTTTTCGGCCAGGTCATGACCATTTTCCATCTGTAGGTCTTGCTTTTATCGACCCCGGAAGCACTGTCTCCGGATTGCTCTGCACCGCAGGCGGCGAGCAACAGGGTAGCCAGCGCCAGGGCCAGCAGGCCGGGCAATGTTTTTATCTTCATCGTTGGTTCTCCTTGGTCAGAGCTGTTTATGCTGAGTTTCACGTTACACGTTGGCAGACATACTGGGTTGGATCCTCGTGCAACGTGAATCGTGTTACGTGCAAGGGCCTTCAAAGCGCTTCCAGATTGGCGTACTGCAATACCAGCCATTTCGACCCCAGGCCTTGAAAGTTAACCTGCACCCTGGCCTGAGCGCCATTGCCTTCCACATTGAGCACCACGCCCTCGCCAAAGGTTTTGTGCATCACCCGCTGGCCGAGGCGCAGCCCGGTGCCCTCGCCATCTTCCTTCAGTTTGAAGGCGCCGCTGCTGGCATAGCTGGTGGGGCGCGCCACGGTGTTGCCGAGGCGCACTTCTTCCACCAGTTCAGAGGGAATATCCCGCACAAAGCGCGATACCCCGTTCCAGCTCTCGCTGCCGTGCAGCTGGCGGGATTCGGCAAAGGTCAGATAGAGCTTTTGCATGGCCCGGGTGATACCCACATAGGCCAGGCGGCGCTCTTCCTCAAGGCGGTTGGGATCGTCGGCGGACATCTTGTGGGGAAAGAGGTTTTCCTCCATACCGGCGATAAACACCAGGGGGAATTCCAGCCCCTTGGCGGAGTGCAGGGTCATCAGCTGCACTGCGTCTTCATCGCTGTCCGCCTGACGGTCGCCGGCATCAAGGGCCGCTTCGGCGAGAAACTGGGGCAGGGCGGGCAAGTCAGGGTCCTGGGGCTCATAACTGCGGGTGGCGCTGACCAGCTCTTCGAGGTTTTCCACCCTCGCCTGCCCGCGCTCGCCCTTCTCCTTGCGGTGAAACTCCAGCAGGCCGGTGTGACTGAGCACATGGTCCACCTGTTCGTGGATGGGCAATTCTGTGATGGTGTCCGTGAGCCCTACAATCAGTTCTGCAAAACCCTTGAGGGCATTGGCGGCGCGGCCCGGCAGATCGGGGAGAGCGAGGGTCAGAGCATCCCAGAGGGGCAGGTTTTCCTCGCGGGCCAGGTGGCGCAGCATGTCCAGGGTGCGGTCGCCGATGCCACGGGTGGGGGTATTGATCACCCGCTCAAAGGCGGCATCGTCGCGGGGATTGACCACCAGGCGCAGGTAGGCGAGGGCATTGCGGATCTCCAAACGCTCGTAAAAGCGCTGGCCGCCGTAGATGCGATAGGGAATCTGCTCGCGCAGCAGCGCCTCTTCGAGCACCCGTGACTGTGCGTTGGAGCGGTAGAGAATGGCGCAGTCATTGCGCAGGTTGCCCTTCGCCACCCAGTCGAGAATACGCTCGGCGATAAAGCGCGCCTCGTCGTGTTCGTTGAAGGCCGAATAGAGGGAGACAAGCTCGCCATCTGCCGCATCAGTCCACAGATTCTTGCCCAGGCGCTCGCTGTTGCGGGCGATCATGGCATTGGCGGCCTTGAGGATAATGGCACTGGAGCGGTAGTTCTGCTCCAGGCGCACCACCTTTGCCTCGGCAAAATGGCTGGTGAAATTCTGGATATTCTCGATGCGGGCACCGCGCCAGCCGTAGATGGACTGGTCGTCATCACCCACTGCGGTGACCATGGCGCTGGTGCCCGCCAGCATCCGCAGCCAGGCGTACTGGATGGCGTTGGTGTCCTGGAATTCGTCCACCAGAATATGGGCAAAACGGCGCTGGTAGTGAGCCAGCAGCTCCGGCTTGTTGAGCCACAGCTCGTGGGCGCGCAGCAGCAGCTCGGCAAAATCCACCATGCCGCCGCGCTCGCAGGCCTGTTCGTAGGCCGTGTACACCTGCACCATAGTGGTGGTGAAGGGATCGCCGCTGCGCTCGATATGGCGCGCCCGCAGGCCTTCATCCTTCTGGGCGTTGATAAACCACTGGGCTTGGCGCACTGGCCAGCGGCCATCGTCGATACCCAGGGTGTTGTAGACCCGCTTCACCAGCCTCAGCTGATCGTCGGAATCGAGAATCTGGAAATTTTCCGGCAGGCCCGCATCGTGCCAGTGGGCCTTGAGCAGACGGTGGGCAAGCCCGTGGAAAGTGCCCACCCACATGCCCTGGGGCGACATGCCCAGGGTATCCTGGATGCGCTCGCGCATCTCCCGCGCCGACTTGTTGGTAAAGGTCACGGCGAGGATGGCATGGGGAGAGATCCCCTCCACCCGCACCAGCCAGGCGATGCGGTGCACCAGCACTCGGGTTTTGCCACTGCCGGCACCGGCCAGCACCAGCAAGTGGTTGTCGGTGTGGGTCACAGCCTCGCGCTGGGCGGAATTGAGGGGGTCGATCAGAGTGGTTACGTCCATGGGAGCGGATTCTAGCAGATAGGTGCGATAAACGGGTTTTCTACACAAACACAAAGAAACACCACAAAGTCATGTTGACACTGTTGGAACCCACCCGAGTTGTGCTAGAGTTTTTTCGTCACGCGGCGCTCATCGCTGTCGGCAAGCACACACAATAATCACTGACCAGGGAAGGCAGACTTAGCGACACACCCACCCCTCGTCCATGACATGCATCGCCAGATCGATGACCTGTGCCTGACTTGCTGTCCAGCCCGCAGACATCACCCATAAAGCCAGCTGATACGGATGTTATGCCTATGAATACACGCCACTACTTTGCCCTTCAGCAGCGCCACGGCTGTCGCAAGCCTCTCTCTATCCTCTTCGCCCTGGCTCTCATCCTTGTCATCAATGGTTGCGCCACTCCGAACAATGTCAAGAAGGTGGATACACTCAAGGGAGATATCTCCTCGACAAAAATCCTCCTCATGCCCATGGATGTTGAGCTGTCCATTCTGACCGCTGCCGGTTTACTTGAGCTCCAGGCAGAATGGACCAGCAACGCCATGGGTTACATGACAAGGTCCCTGGAAAGCAGTTTCTCCCGCGCCAACTACGATATCGCTGCACACCAGATTTCAGACGCCGATCCCTTGTCTGAATTTGTCCAGCGGCAAAAGCTCCACGAGGCAGTCGGTCTCTCGGTGCTGACTCACCACATAGGCCCTTTGAAACTGCCCAGCAAGAGTGGCGGAGTTTTTGATTGGTCATTGGGCAGCAACGCCCGGCATTTAAAAGAAACCAGCTCCGCTGATTACGCCCTCTTTGTGTTTGTCAGAGACAGTTATTCCAGTGGTGGCAGAGTGGCATTGCAGATTGGCATGGCCATCCTTGGGGGCCATGTACCCGGTGGACAGCAAGTTGGTTTTGCCTCCCTGGTGGATCTGGATACCGGCGACATCGTCTGGTTCAATCACCTGTGGAGTGGGACAGGTGATCTGCGCAACCAGGAGGCGGCGGACAAAACAATGGCTGCCTTGCTGGACAACTTCCCCGGGATTCAATCCACCAGGAACTAGGGTGCACACCATGTCACAGATCACCCTCGTCATCACTCTGGCCTCACTGCTCCTGCTGGGATCCAATGCCCTGAGCGCCACTTACACCCCTGACTTCGACCCAAATTATCGACCACTGCCTTCCACCGATGAAGGAGGACTCTGGTACAAAGTCGACAAGTTGGAAGCCGACCTCAGGAATTCACCCCATCGGGTGCGATTCCCGGAACTGAATGAATATCTGCAGTCAATGGTCTGTGCCCTGGCTGGCGAATTCTGCGCCAACATCCGGGTTTATCTGATCGACAATCCCCACTTCAACGCCAGTATGGCGCCAAACGGAATGATGGTCGTGCACACGGGACTGTTGCTGAGAGTCGCCAATGAAGCTGAACTCGCCGCAGTACTCGGGCACGAAATTGCCCATTTCCTCCGTTCCCACCAGATCAAGCAATGGCGTAACCTGCGGGATTCTGCTGCATCGGCCATCTGGATAGATGTCGGGGTTGCACTGTTCACGGGCATTTACGGACTCGCCCAGATGGGTACGCTGGGGGCGGCGCTCTCCTACAACAGGGGGCAAGAGGAAGAAGCCGATCTCTACGGCCTCCAGCTACTCGCCGCCCAAGGCTACGATCCCATGGCGGCACCAAGGTTATGGATCTCTATTGCTGAGGAACGAGCACTCGACACCAGCAAGGAAAAGCAGAACGCATTTTTCGCCACCCACCCGAGGGTGGAAGACCGCCAGAGCCAGCTACTTCAGGAAGCCTCCCGCTACACCCGCAACGAGTATCGGGGCACCGGTGACGAGCTGCAAACTCTGCTGGCGCCGCACTATTTCGCGATCATGCGCAATCATCTGCAATTACAGGAATACCAGCAGACAGAGTACTTGCTGGGCAAGCACGAACAGCTGGGATATCCCAAGGCACAGATCGAGTTCTTCAATGGCGAACTCCATCGCCTGCGCAAGGGCGAGGGTGATAGCAACAAGGCAATGGAGGCCTACAGCCGCACAATCCAGATGCCAGAACCCCCTGCGGATGCCTACAGGGAACTCGCCTATCTGAAACTCAAGGGCAACGAAACCCTCGAAGCCCGATTGCTTTTTGAGCAGTACTTGGCAATCCATCCCGATGCAAGCGACCGGGAAATGATCAACTACTACATTGAATCACTGGGAACAAATGACCATGAATAAATTCATTCCCCTGTTATTGACACTGCTGCTTCTGAGCGGGTGTGCCCCGCACTATTCGCTGGTCGCACCAGGCCAGGTATCTACCCAGGGCCTTACCCTCACTCCGGCAAGACACTGGAATAAGAGTCCTTTCAGTCCAGGACCCAAAGTGTCGCTGTGGACCGGCGACGGCGAGGCACTGAACCAGTTATTTGTCATCGGTGGGATAGAGGACGGCGAAACACTATTCAAGGCTGCCAGCAAGGAACTCGCGATGCCGACGTTCAGTGCGGATATGCTGCCTAATGAACTGGTGAATTTCGCAGTGACCTCGTTAAAACTTCACTACGGCAGTGAGTTGACCATCACCTCATCCAATCTTCGGCCACAGAAAGTATCCGGGGACATGGGCTTGCGATTCAATGTTGCACACTACACCCCAGCAGGGCTCTACCGCCAGGGTGACGTACTGGCAGCAGTGCGGGATAACCGTTTGTATATGGTGATCTTTATCGCGGCGAAAACACATTATTACGATCGCCACATAAGCGAAATCGAACAGATCTTTCAATCCGCTCTGATAACAACCCCAACTGGCAGAAAAACCTGACGATACAGTTTTCCAGGGTGTATTGCCGAATTAGCGGCCCGGTCCTGGCGCAATACCTGGCGGCTAACCCGGCCTTGGCATAGGGTAAACCTGTGAAGATTTACCCTACAGAATGACAGCGACTAAATGGTCAGGGGCCAGCCGCCAGTTCCACGTGGTGTAATCTTTTGACATTCACAAGTCCATTGGTTGAACGGGCAGATTCTGTGACGGAGTAAGAACCTGCTGCCCCTTGAATTCACTGTGGCATTTTTAAAACGCCGCTTTTTTAAGGATATTTGTTTAATGGGACTATCTTTTACAGAGACAGCTTTTTAAACACAGCCTCCGGTATCAGTCGAATAACAAGCATGATGTAGCGCCAGAAAAAAGGCGCATAAACCTGCGATTTTTTCTTGTCTATTCCGCGCAGTATCGCCTCTGCCACATCAGCGGGCTGTGCCCACAGCAGACCTTTTTTGAACGCCGCCGTCATCGGGGTATCGACAAAACCAGGCTTGATGTCCAGCACATTGACGCCGCTTTTGAACAGGCGATTGCGCAACCCCTGCAAGTAAATGGACACCATGCCTTTGGCAGCGCCATAGATATAATTCGACTGGCGACCGCGATCTCCCGCTACACTGCTGATAAAGGCGATGGTGCCGCGGCGCTGCTGTTCGAGGCGGTTGGCGATATTCGTCAGCAGGGAAAGGGGGCCGAGGGCGTTGGTGTTCAGTTCCTCCAGCATCTTGCCAAAATCCGCTTCACAGGCTTTTTGATCCGGCAGCGAACCGGCAGCGATCAGCACAACATCAACTCTGCCAAGTGTGGAAAATACACGAGCGAGAATTCCCTGATGTGAGTCGAAGTGGGTCACATCAAGGCTGTCCACATCCACCGTGGGCGCGCCCCGCACTGTCAGATCCTGCGCCAGCATGTCAAGGCGCTCGCGGTTGCGGGCCAGCAGATAAAGCCTGTCGCCACGCTCAGCAAACAGCTGCGCCGCCGCTTCGGCTATCGCCGAGGTAGCGCCAATAATCACTATGTTTTTCATGTTAAAGCCCCAGCCGCCGTGATTGTAGTGAGTGGAACAACCGGTCAGCACCGTAGCTTGCCCTGATACGACAAAACTCATCCCGGCGCGGATAACCCTGTTTGAATACGTGTTCGCTCATGCGCGCATCCTTGCTGAGGTACAGCCGCCCGCCATGGTCGGTGACGATGCTGTCGAGTTCTTCTAGTAACGGGAACAACCCCTTGTCGATTTTAAAATCCAGCGCCAGTGTGTAACCCGCCATGGGGAAAGAGAGGTAGTTATCATTGGCTTTGCCGAAGGCTTTCAATACCGCCAGAAACGACCCTCGCTTTGAAGCGGCAATGCGCTCAAGAATGGTGGTCATGCCCACCAGCCCGGCGTCAACGGGCAGCACAAACTGATATTGGGTAAAGCCGTTTTTACCATACAGACGGTTCCACTGGCCAATGCCATCAAGGGGATAAAAAAAGGGCTGGTAGTGAATGCGCTGGTGACTCACGGGCTGTCTCACCCGCCGGTAATACAGTTCATTGAAGGCGGCGATGGCATGGCGGTTGAGAACAAAGGCCGGCATATCCACCGGTATGGCGAGCCGCCCCTTGCCGCCCGTCACCAGCTCACCGTCCTGTGCATGTTCTCCCAGCATCACCAGGGAACGGCCCAGATGTTTGCCCGTCGACAGGCAGTCAATCCAGGCGACGGAATAGGTGGCTGTGCTGTTTATTGCGAAAAGCTGTAACGCCTCTGCCAGATTGGCGGCCTTGCAAGTGGTCTGCCGGATAAAGGCACTGTCAATTTTTTTGAGCCGAAAGCTGGCCTCGACAATCACCCCCGTGAGCCCCATACCGCCGCAGGTGGCATGGAACAGATCGGGCAATTCATGGCGGGAACAGGTGACCAGGCCGTGGGAAACCGTGGCTACCACGATGGATTCGAGATGGTCACAAAAGGTGCCGTCGATATGGTGATTTTTGCCGTGGACGTCGCTGGCAATGGCACCCCCTACGCTGATATGGCGCGTGCCGGGGGTAACGGGCAGGAACCAGCCGTTGGGCACAATCAATTGAAGAATATCGTTAAAACTAACTCCGGCGCCACAGGTCAGCAGCCCGCGCTCGGCATTGAAGGCGACAAACTGGTTGAGCCTCGCGGTGCTGATCACCTGGGGAGCGAGGGCGCTGTCTCCGTAGCTGCGGCCCATTCCCCTTGGAATAAGACTGCCTGGCAGCGCCAGTTGCGCCATGAGTTGGCTGACAGTGCCGGGAGTGAAGCGTTCGGCCTCGATCACCGGGTATTTGCCCCAGCCGCTCAGTTTCATTCACGCCCCGGCATTGACGAAGACATAGCGTTTATCCAGTTGATACTTGATCAGGTAGCCGATGGCGAGGCCGATCACGCCACCCAGGTAACGCATGGCTTTGGTCTGATAGAGCAATTCAAAACCGAATTCAAAGCCCCAGAAGACAAGAGTGGTGAGCAGACCCATCACTGTATAGAGGGTAAAGATTTGAGTATCATGCAGGGCGTTCCGGGTCTGGAAACGGAATATGTATTTTTTGTCCAGCAGGTATTTCACCACCAATCCTGTGGCGGTACCCACCAGGATGGAGATACCAATATCCAGGTCGCCGCTGTACAGTCGCAGGAATATATCCTGACTGGCGATATTGACCACTGTCGCTATCAAGGCAAACAGTGCGTAACTGACAGCGATTTTCATGCAATTGCGCACTATACCTGGGAAAAATAAGTGATGGATTCTACCGTGCCCGGTGTGGGAAAGAAATCAACAGTGCCCGGACTGGTGCGGTTGCTGCGGCCCAAGCAGTGGGTCAAGAATGCCTTTGTCTTCGCGCCGCTGGTATTTGCAGGTGAATTTACCCATTCCGGCGCGCTGGTGTCCGCCCTGCTGGCAGCACTGCTGTTCTGCATCGCCTCTTCCGCCACCTATATCCTCAACGACTGGCACGACCTGGAATCTGACCGCAACCACCCCGTCAAACGCCACAAGCGGCCCATGGCGTCCGGCGAGGTCAGCAAGAGCCAGGCACTGGTGCTGTTGATAGCGCTGCTGGCAGCCCTGGCGGTGGGTGCCCTGTTCAAGCCTGCTGTATTGGCGGTGATCTGTGTCTACCTGGCGCTGAATGTCGCCTATACCCTGGCGCTGAAGCACCAGCCGGTGATCGATATTTTTACCATCGCCATCGGCTTTGTGCTGCGGGTATACGCCGGTGCCATGGCATTGGACGTGCCCGTTTCATCCTGGATGTTTGTCACCACCCTGTGCCTCGCCCTCTACCTGGCCGCCGTCAAGCGTCGCCAGGAGCTGACCCAGAGCGGCCTGGGCGGACGCAAGGTGCTGGAACAGTACAGCGTGCAGCTGGTTGACCGCTATGCGGAAATGTCCGCCACCGGCGCACTGCTGTTTTACAGCCTTTTTGTCATGACCATGCGGCCTGAAATGGTGATGACGATTCCCCTGGTACTGTACGGCCTGTTCCGCTACTGGTTTGTGGTGGAGACAAGGGACGTGGGTGAATCCCCCACCGATGTCCTGCTGTCGGACTGGCAGCTGATGCTGACGGTCTCCGTGTGGATCGGCCTGTGCGGCTGGCTGCTGTGGTCGGCAGGCGCGTGACGATGTACTGGGGCTATCTGATCACACCCTTTCTTGCCTGGCTGATGGCCGGATCACTCAAGTTTTTTGTCAACAGCCTGCGAGCGCGGCGATTGGCATTCGACCTGATCGGCTATGGCGGCCTGCCCAGCAACCACAGCGCCATCGTCAGCAGTGTGGCGGCGTTGATCGCCGTGCGCGAGGGCATCGACCAACCCGCCTTTGGTGTGGCCCTGGCCCTGGGCTTTATCGTCATACTCGATGCCACCAGCCTGCGGCGCCAGGTGGGGCGCCACGCCGAAACCCTTAATTCTTTGTCGCCAGCCGGGCTGCACAAACCACTGCGCACCCGTATAGGCCACACGCCCATGGAAATTGGCGCCGGGATAGCAACAGGGGTGCTCTGTGCTTTTTTTGTTGAGCAACTACTACAGTGGGCATCTGCCATCCCGCTGCTGTAATCCCCTGATCTGTTATGGGCCTATACTGTTGTGAACGCAACCCTGGATACCCCCATGTGGAAACCCCTCAAATTGGCAGTGCTTATGCTTGGACTCAACGCCCCCGCCCTTATCAATGCCAGCCCCTGGATGGATGAACTGACCCTGCCCCTGCCACAGCAGTTGCCCTGCTGCGCCCGCCAGGAGCAACAGTTGCTGATCGCCGCCGACGGCATTGCCATCAACGGCCATGCCACTGTCACACTCAACAGCGATGGCTTGAGTGTCGAAGTCCGCAACCACCAGGACCTGCAACTGGCCGCCCTGCACCAGTCACCGCAAGGGGAGATCACCAGCAGCGAAACCAGCCAGTGGAAAACCTCTCTCACCCGCCTGGTGCTCACCGCTGTGTACCTGCATCAACTCGACCCGCGCCAGTGGGCAGCAACGCAACCGGGCTGGAGCTGGGAGAGCGGCAATGGCGAAACCCAACTGCTCTATCGGGGAGAATCCCAGATCAAGCTGGATTATGGCGACCCCTCCGAACCCGGCGCAGCCACCAGATTCAGTATGGCCGCCAGGGGTTTTGCCCTGACGGTGAAGGTTCTCGACAGCAGTCCGGCCGCCACACCCGAATAATCCGACCAGCTGCCAGACAGCAACAGCCTTCTCACAGTGGCTCTCATATAGCGGCACTGTCACAGTAGTGTCAAACACCAGACCTATGGTGCCCACAACGCCCCATCCTGCGATACCGATGTGCAACCCTCACTCCCTGACAGCAGGTTTATCTACCTCGCCTTGCTGACCCTGGTTATCTGCCTGGTACTGGCTGCCAGTTGCTGGCTGTCGCGCCAGCCTTTTACCACGCTGCGCGCCAGCGATATCCAGCTGGGTGACTACAGCCGTTATCAGTGCGCCACCCCGGAGGGTAGCGGCCCGCTATTCCGGGTGCTGACACTCTCCTCGATGCAGGCCATGGAGATGGCCGACCGCCTGTGCCAGACGCCAGCCATCAGCAAACAGTTTTCTGCCGTGGAAATCTCCTGGCGCCCGCGCAGTTTTCTCACTGCCAGGATGATTGTTGATGAGGAATACGATTATTTCTGGAACCGCGAACACCTGGTGCTGGGGATGGTGCCGGATTTCCACAGCTACTACAGCGCCCTGCTGGAGACGCCGGTCTATCCACTCTACTGGCTCAGTCTGCACAGTCAGCCGCAGCTCACCCAGGAATATTTTGGCAATAAAACCCTGGGCTTTTTGCTGGATGCCCACAGCCAGACGTTTTTCCTGCAACCTTTCAAGATCCTCAAGGAAGCGGGCATTACCCTGCGGGATTCGCAAAAGCGCTATTACCCCGATATGAACGCTCTCCACGATGCCTTTATCAGCGGTGAAGTGGACCTGATGACCGCTACCCGGGGCATAGCCCAAGGCCTCGGCATTGCTGATCATTACAGCCTGTTGCTGGCAGCCAATGTACCCTCGGGCCGCTGGTTTTTGCGCCAACGCTGGTTCGGCACGGGTATTGAGTGCGCCCTTTACGAACTCAACGAACCCGATCCTTTTCTCGCTGGCCTGCCAACCCTGGTGGCTGAAGGACTCGATTGCCGGTCTATGCCATGAGAACCAACAGCAGCGTGGACAACGTGAGCTGCCGCCGCCTGATGACACTGCTGACAGCCTGGCTTGCGCTTGTCGCACTGTGCTGGTGGCAGGCCACCAGCACCACCCTGGAAAGCCTGGAAACAGCATTGCAAAAAAAACTGCCACAACGGCTTGCCGCAGCAAGGGTCAACCAGGTAGGTCACCACGAACTGACAGATTATCTGAAGAGCCGTATCGAAGCAGACCTCGCCAACATCCGCCCCGGCGGACAGCTGTCACTGGTGAAGTCCTGCTCGGTACGGGTGTTGCGCCTGCAGGACAAATTCTTTCCCCGCCACCAATCCAACAAGCAAGCAATCTTCCTCAAGTGGCAATACAACGGTCACGATGAGGAAGCGGTGCTTGCGGTTGAATGCGCCATGCACTGGCCGCGCCTGCTCGGCAGCCAGTTGCTGGTGGCCCTGGCGGGATGGCTACTGATTGGCGCCATCCCGGCACCCCTGTCACAACGGCGCAGGGCGGTGGTCAACCGTCTGGTCAGCTCCGGGCTATCGCCATCCCGTGCGCGGCATCTGACGCGCCACCTGGACAGCTATAACCCGATGCAACTGGAACTGGCGGAGCTGCTGTTAAGCGCTGGCGACATCCCTGCGCAGGGGGTCATGGCCTGGCTCGAAACCCCGCGCCTTGCCAATCTCGACAGCGCCCGACTGCCCTGGTTAATACTCGGCCTGAAACACCAGGGCCACTCCATGGAACAAGCCCTGCAAATAGCCGAAGCTGACCCTGCGCTGGAACTGAACCCCGACGACTGCACGGCCCGCTGCCACGGGGTGGCGGTGCCCTTGCCATCCACTCCCTTCTTTTATTACTACTGGTATGCGCTGCGGCGCAGCAGCGGGGAAAATGCTGGCTGGTTTACCAATCCACCGGCCAATGGTTGCGACACCCAGGTGGCACAGGAACTGATTGCCCTGATGGAGCGCCACGGTGGCCATCACAGGGCAGTGAAGGATCTGCGGGACAAAGGCCTGCGCGCCAAGATACTCGACCAGAACCGCAGCAAAATAAAGGACGAGATGATCAATGCACTCGGCGAAACACTGGCCAGTGAATACCTCTTCGAAATGGCGCGTGACCCCCGCACAGCCCGCTACAACTACCGCCTGGCACTGCCCCCGGAGCGCATCCGGCAGCTGTGACCACTCCGAGCAACAACGCCAACCACTTGATTAAAAATAATAATTTTTTAGAGATGTCTTTAACGGTCCATTCCTTCGCGTTTTAACAGAACGTACATATTGCCTCCTGATACTGGCCGCCGAACTGCTCACGCTTTTCCCTAACCCCCCCTATTCCCAACCCTTTATCAGGAGAACAGACATGGCTTCCCACAAGCTGAAAAAACTGGCGCTGGTCCTTGCCGTACAGATCGCTGCGGGCATCCCGACAGCCGCACTGGCAAGCCAGATCGACGAAGTGGTGGTCACCGCCACCCCCATCCGCGACAGCGACATGGCAGCCATCGAGGCCAAGCGCGATGCCGACAACTATGTGGATATCATCTCCGCCGACACCATTGGCCGCTTTCCCGACCAGAACCTGGCGGACTCCCTCGGTCGCCTGCCGGGCCTCGCCATTGAGCGCGACCAGGGCCAGGCGCGCTATATCAACCTGCGCGGCGCGCCGTTTCGCTATACCAGCATCGCCTTTGACGGCATCGATGTACCCGGCGCGGAAAATGGCCGCGTACCCCGCTTTGACAGTTTTCCCTCGGTAATCACCAGCCGTATCGAGGCCAACAAGGCTATTCTGCCCAGCATGCCCGGCGAGTCCATTGCCGGGCACATCAATGTCCACACCTTCAACCCCTTCGATCAGGAGGGCTGGAGCCTGGCCACGGATGTGGGCATGGGGGAACAGGACCTCGGCGGCGGCGATGTGGACAAGTACAGCCTGCGAACCTCCTGGTCCAACGACAACATCGGCGTGGTGGCCTTCGGCTCGCAAAACAGCCGCGAGCAGGTAACCGATACCAGGGAATATATCCTTGGCCTGAACGACAATAATGACGTGGTGGTCAACAACCTCGACTTCCGCAGCTACAAGGTGAAGCGTGAAGACCACGCTTGGGGCGGCACGGTGGAATACCGGGGTGAGGGCACACTGCAATCCCTGTTCGCTTCAACCCTCTACAGCGAATTTATCGATAGTGAGGAGCGCAACCAGTTCGTGTTTCTGTTCAAGCAGCCCCAGCCCGGCCTCACCGGCACCGACCGGGAAGTGGAAGTACGGCGCTCCCTGGAAGACGGTGACTATGAGAGCTCCACCTTCACCAACACCCTAGGCGCTGACCTGCAACTCGGGGAGTGGCTGGTGGCGGGCCGTCTCAACCGCACCAGCACCGAAAACACCATTGACCTGCCCATCCCACAAAGCCGGGGCGGTGTCGCCAGAGCGGACTACGACCTGACCGACATTGAGAACCCCAAGGTTTTCCTCGACCGCGACCTGGCAAGCATTGCCTACACAACCACCCTGGGTATTCACTATGTCTCTGCCATGGATGTGGACACGGACAAGTTCAAGCTGGACGCCGAGCGCGACATGTCCTGGTTCGGCCAGGACATGACCCTGAAAATCGGCGCCCAGTACGATACCCGTGAAGGGGAGGGTTACATACCCACTCCGGCGACCGGCGCCTTTCCCTCATCGGTTAATATCGCCAGTTTTGATACCGGACGTCCCTGGGACAGCAACACCAGCAACACCATCGGCGCCACGTACTACAACAACGTTGGTTTGCGCAACGCCTGGATCGCAGCAGGGGGCCTGGGTGCAGTGAATGTCACTCCCGCCAACCGCATCAGTATCGAGGAAGATGTCATCGCCGCCTACGCCATGACCACCACCCATTTCGACTGGGGCAACGTGGTCTTCGGTGCCCGGGTGGAGCAAACCGATTACACCAGTCGCGGCACTGTGCTCGGCGAAGCCATTGCAGTATCAGACGATTTCACCAACGTGCTGCCCAGCGCCCACGTCAATATCGACCTGACCGATGACATCAAGCTGCGACTGTCTGCCTCCACCGGTCTCAGCCGCCCCACCTATGACGAATGGCGCGCCGCCGCCAGCATCAATGTCATCAACCAGGAGATTACCGGTGGCAATCCAACCCTGAAAGCGGAAGAAGCCATGGGTGTTGACGCCTCCCTGGAGTGGTATTTCGCCCCGGCCAGTATTGTTTCGGTGGGCGCCTTCTACCGCACCATCGACAACGTCATCTATGCCGACAGCACCACCATCGACGGCGGTATCTACCTGCCCAGCGCCGCTGGCGAGCAGTGGAAGTACACCGGGACAGTGAACGGCGATGACGGCAGGATGCAGGGACTGGAGTTCAACTTTATCGGCAACGCCAGCGACTGGCTGCCATCACCCTTTGACGGTTTTGGCATCAGCGCCAATGTGACCGTGCTGGACACCGAGTTCAAGGGCATTGATGGCGTCAAGTACGATCTGCCTGGCACCTCAGACCTGATCTACAACGCCTCGCTTTTTTACGAAAAATATGACATGTCGGTGCGCCTCAACTACCAGTACCGGGACGAGTGGATTTCCCCCATCGAAGACCCGGAAGAAGTCTGGGGCGAACAGCAGCGCCTCGACCTGACCGCCATCTACACCCTGCCGTTTGATCTCAGCGGTGCCACCGTGTCGCTCTACGCCAACGTCAACAACATCACCAACGAAACCGACAATCGCTACGCTGGCAACGGCACCATCAATCAGTCGGAAAGCTACGGTCGCTACTATTTGGTGGGTTTCCGCGTCAATTACTAATGGAAGCCTGATGACTTCCCCTTGACGGTGCAATCCGCAACTGCGGATTGCACCGTCCTTTTCGGTCTACACTTGCCTGCACAGGAGAACCACCATGACACTACCTACGAAAGCCCATACCACCATCGCCAGGGCCGTGCTCGCCGCCCTGCTGATCTTGCCTGTCACTGCCAGCGCTGATATCCCCCAGGCCCAGGCCAGCCAGGAGCAAAGCGGTGTACTCAATACCTATGAACAGCTGTTGCCCCTGGAGGGCGGCTCCAACTTCCGCGACCTCGGCGGTTACAAAACCACTGACAACAAAACCGTGCGCAAGGGTCTGCTGTTTCGCTCCGGGGTGATGACTGGGCTGACAGAGGCTGACCAGCAATACCTCGCAAAAATCGGTTTCGACACTGTAGTCGATCTGCGCTCACAGGAAGAGCTGGAACTCTACCCCAACCACTGGGCGCAAAAATCAGGCATCAATTACCTTACCCAGAGCTACAGCATGAAGGCGTTTACCGCCGCCATGGAAAATGCCAGCGGCGCCCCCACCGATATGGGCGCTCTGTACAAAACCATGCCCTATACCCTCAAACCCCAGCTCAAGATGTACTTTGATCAGGCCATCAACGGTGAAGCCCCGCTGGTGGTGAACTGCTCCGCCGGCCAGGACCGCACTGGCATCGCCTCCGCCCTGATGCTCAGCGCCCTCGGGGTGCCGCGCCAGCATGTGGTGCAGGACTATGTGCTGTCCACCCACTACCGCCGCCCGGCAATAGAGCGGGGCAATGTCGACCTCGCCGCTGCTGCGCAAACCAACGACTTTGCCAAAATGATGCTGCGCTACTCGGCTGCGGAGTCCGACCGCGCAGCGCCGCTGATCACCGGCGAGGGCATTCCCTATATCAACTACACCTTTGCCCGCATCGAGGCGGACTACGGCTCGGTACTGGCCTATCTGGAACAGGAGCTGGATGTGAGCGCGGCGGATATCGCCCGGTTGCGACAGCAGTATCTCCAGTAAAAAAACCGGCGGGGTTTATGCCCCGGCTGTGCCAATGGCAGAACCCCCATCACGGGGTTCTGCCATTTTTTTTGACCGCATCCGCAAAAGCCTTATGATGGCGGCAAATCATAATCAAAATAAACACCATGACTGATCTTGAACAACTGCTGGCGTGCCAGCACAGGACCATCGCAGCCAGACCCTGAAAGCTGCGTCCTCTTGCACAACTGAACCCCCCTCTGACAGCGGAAAAAGGATATTTCCCACCCATGAGTTGTATCGCAGGCATTATCAATCTCGATGGTGCGCCGGTTGATCCGGCGCTGCTGGCAAACATGACATCCACCCTCCAGGCGCGGGCACCCGATGGGATGAATACAGTGCAGCTGGGCCATGTAGCTCTGGGGCACAGCTTGCTGGATATCAGCGGCGGATCACAGCGGGATCAACAACCTTGCAGCCTGGGTAACAGTCCGGGTAACCAGTTGTGGCTGAGCGCCGACGCCCGTATCGATGGCCGCGCGGAACTGCTCGACAAGCTCCGCAGCCACGGCGAACACGTGCCCGGCAATGCCACTGATGCTACCCTTATCCTCCATGCCTATCACGCCTTTGGCGACAGTTTTCTCAGCTGTTTGATCGGGGATTTCGCCTTTGCCCTGTGGGATGAAAGCCGGCGCAAACTCATTTGTGCCCGCGACCAGCTCGGTATCCGTCCATTCTTTTATTTTTGCGACAACAACGTCTTCCTCTTTGCCAGCAACATCGATGCGCTGTTGATTCACCCGGCAGTTGCACAGCAACTGGATGAAGATTATCTCGCTGACTTTTTACTGCTCGGGGTCAGTACCGAACCGCAACGGTCAGTGTACCGACAGATCAAACGCCTCCCTGCCGCCAGCTGCCTGCATCTGGAAAACCGGCGACTGAGTATCCGGCGATACTGGTCACTACCCCCCGAACCCGGGTTCTGGCCCGGCACCCAGGCGGATGCCCAGGTCAGGTTTGGCGAACTGTTACAACTTGCGGTCAGTGATCGCGTGACCACTGACGCTGTCGCCATCGAGTTGAGTGGCGGTCTCGATTCGGGCGCCATTGCTGCACAGCTGTCGATACTCAGGGAACGGCAGCCGCTGACCATCAGGGCCTATACAAACCACTCCCCCCATCTGCTGCCCGGCGATGAAGAAGGCCGCTACGCCGTGCTGACCGGATCACACCTGGGTATTCCACTGCTGTTGGGAGAATGCCAAGGGGCGCTTTTTGAGTGCAGCGATAATGCCGCCTTGAGAACCGCTGAACCCTGTTCAAGCCCTGACCTGGCCTACTACCATCTGCAAAGAAGCCACATGCTCAGCCATGGCGCCAGGGTGCTGTTAAGCGGGCAGGCGGGGGATTCCCTGTTCACCGGGTCACCCCATTATTACCAGCGGCTGCTGAAAAAGGGCCGCTTGTGGCAGACAGTATTTGAGTTCGCACAGTGCCTGTATTACAGGGGCTCCCTGCGGGGTCTGGGCCTGAAAAGCGCCCTGTTTGGCAAGCATCCTCACGAACCCGGTGTTATCCCTCCCTGGATTCTGCCGGACTTTGCCGCCAGGGTCCGTGCCGGGGAGCGCTGGCTCGAGGGTTGGCGCCAATGGAACAGTGCTGTGGACACATCCCGGCAATTCCAGGCGCCCTGGATGAGTGAGATGCTGGTGAGTTATGAAATCCTGAAGATGCCCATGGTGGCGCGCCACCCCCTATGTGATCTCAGGCTGGTGGAATTTATGCTCAGCATCCCCAGGCCGCTCACCCTCGACAAAAGAATTGTCCGCGAGTCAATGCGGGGCAGGCTCCCGGAAGCTGTGCGAACCCGCCCCAAAACACCCCTGGCAGGGGATGGCATCCATGCCCGGCTTACCCGGCCCGCGTATCGCGCAGGGTTGGAACAAAGGCTCACCCACCTGAATCAGAATTATATTGACAGCCGGATTTACCTGGAAAATTTTGATAGATATTGCCGCACACCCCGTCTAGAATCGCCCTGGTCGAGCTGGCAGATGTTGACTCCACTTGCCCTTGACCGCTGGATTGCATGTATTCCCTCAAATGGACATCGAGGACATCAGAATGACAACTACGCACTCTGTGAAACCACAAAAGCCACAACCCCGGGCTGACAACAGCCGCAAGGTTAAACGCCCCTACCAGCCACCCACCCTGCGCCGCTTTGGCACCGTTGCCGAACTCACCCAGGCCAGTTCCGGCCCCTGTGCCATCGATGGCACTCAGGGATTTTGTCTTATGCAAAACATGGCGATGGACGGCTAGGCAGCCATGGTTGCCATAACAGGCTGCCAAACTGCAACGGGCTGTATTTTTGCCGGCTCTTTGCAAAGGCCCTGATTTTGCGGGTTGATGACCGCGCGCCCGATGTAGCGCCTTTCCATCGCTGGCTGTTGCCCGATGGAACGGTTTGGGCGCGTTTTTATCGCCTGGAAAACCACTATCTTGTGTCCTTTCCCGATCTGGCCGACTTTGCCATTGCCTACGATGGCGGTGAGATTGCAACACGACCGGCGCCAGGTGTTTCCATGCAGACCGTGGAACATCTTTTCGCCAATCAGGTGCGGCCATTGGCACTCAGTCGCCAGTTGAAGCTGGTGCTCCATGCTGGCGCCATCGAACTGGAGAATAGCGCCATCGCCTATGCCGGTCTTTCGGGCAGCGGCAAGTCAACCCTGACAGCCAGTTTCGCCACCAGTGGTTATCATTTTTTGACCGATGACGGTTTGCACCTGGAGAAACAGGGCGACGGCTATAGTGTTCACCCCAGCCACCCCTCGATCCGACTTTGGGATGACTCACGACAGGCACTGGTACCGGATAGCACAGCCACGGCCCTGCCCCTGGACTATACCCCCAAGACCCAATTTCTGGCCGCTGGGTCTGCGGCATTCTGTGCCGAGCCGCGCCCCCTGAAGGCGCTTTATTTTTTGGGAGATAACCGTGTCGATTCAGCCCTCATCAAGCTGGCCAACGATGCTGACACACTGATCGAGCTGGTGCGCCATTCATTTTTACTGGATATCGACCAACACCAAAGTCTCAGCCTGCATTTTGCGCAGTTGGCTGATCTTGTTAAAACGGTACCCTGCTACCGGCTGGATTACCCCCGTCACTACGCTGCCCTGCCCATGGTGCGGGAAGCAGTTGCAAGCCACGCTCTGTCTCTGTGAAACAGCACACCGGATGTAACTGAATCAGAACGCTGGTTCCGGATCCCGGATAACGGTGGTGGCCGACTTCTTGAACAGCCATGCCACCATAAAACCAGCAGTGAGGTTGCCCTTTTGCCTGACCAGATCACTGTCTTCGTTGGCAGCCCCGTGCAGGGAGTAGTAGCGCACAAAGCCCCCCACAAACCAGTTGGGGTAGTGCCGGGTGGCTGACAGGGAAAAGCGCGAAGCGGTGTAACCGGCATCCGCACTGTATTCCTGCCGCTGCGCCGTGGCATAGGGCGCGTCGATGTTGTAGAAATAACCGTGGTAGCGGTCATCGCTGAAAATGGCAGAGTAGGATGCGGTCCAGTCCCACTGCCTGAATTTGCTGAAATAGACAAAACCCGGGCTGGCGCTCAGGCCCTGGTATTCCAGATCAAGCCCGTCGACGGCAAAGGCACCGCGCAGGGGCAGATCGAGGCGCAACTGGCTGTCGCCATCCAGGCTTTTCCAGGCGGTGTAACGCAGGGTGGGGCCAACCTCCAGCAACAGGTCGAGGTCTTCCATGCCGCGTCGGGCGCGGCTGTCCTTGCTGTCCACCGGCAAGGTGACATTGGCGCTGATATTCAGATCAAAGCGGTCTTCATCCACCAGGTAGGTCTTCAGGCCGGAGCGGTCAAAGCGTATATATTCGCCCCGGTAGATCAAGTAGGGCACAGGCGCCAGCAGGTTGTGATCCTGATCTGCCCCCAGATAATGGGCTGTTTTGAGTCCCGCAATGCCCACACCCAGTTCATACAGGGGCAACTCCTCGCCCTGGCCGGAGCTGAACCACCCCAGGGCGAGCAGCGTCCCCCACAACAATTGCCTTGATCCCATATCGCTTCCCCCGCTGCGGTGATTGTCCTGGCTACAAGTCCCAGGCTGGCGTCTGCATCCTGAACGGATTCTCATTTTCCCACTGCTTTCATTTTCCCTTTTGGCCACCGTGATTGAAAGCCCTAACCACTGGCGGCTTCCACAGCACGTTCACCAGCGCCCCGAACAGAATCAGTCCCGCCCCCGCCAGGGTCCAGATACCCGGCACCTCGCCAAACGCCACCATGCCGATCAGCGCCGCGAACACCACCTGGGTATAGGAAAAACTGCCAGCGCGGCTCGCAGTTTCCACCCTCATGGCGAGGGTGAGGGCAACCTGGCCAATCTGGGTAAAAATCCCCACCAGCAGCAAGGCAGGCCAGGCCCAGCCGGTGGGCATCACAAAATCGTCCCCCAACAGGATCAGCGCGATGGGCAGGCTCACTAGGGGAAAATAAAAGACGATCACCGACGGATCTTCCAAGGTGCTGAGCCTGCGCACAATGGTATAGGCCAGCCCGCTGCCGAAAGCCCCGGCGATGGCAACCCCCACCGCGAGGGTATCGTAACCCGCGCCCGCACCACCAAACAGAAACGCCGGACGCACCATCACCAGCAGGCCGATAAAACTCAGGGCGATGCACAGCAAGGTGGCCGCCGTGGGCCTTTCCTTCAGCCATATCAGGGCCAACAGGGCGGTAAACATGGGATGCAGATACTGCAACACCGACGCTTCGGCAATGGGCAGATGCACCAGCGCGTAGTACACCCCCGTCAGCGACACGAAACCCACCAGCCCTCGCGCAAGCAATAGCCATCTGTGGGTGCCGAACAGGGGGATACCCTTGCGCCGCACATCCCCGTAACTCAGCACCAGGGACACCAGCGCACGGGCGGCAATAATCTCCAGCACGGGAATACCCAGCTGCCCGGCAAACTTCACGCTGGCCCCCATCAGCGCAAAGGCGAGGGCGCTGAGCAGCATATAGCGGGCGCCGGGGGGAATGGCGGACAGGACGCTGATGGGGTGCTCCGGGCGGGATTGGGCGATATGGCGGGGATTATAGCGGATGGCCCGATCCCAGGTGGCAAACCGAAAACAGGCAAGGTGGAGGGAAAACCGGGGGCTGCTGCCATCCCTCCCCATACTTCAGACAGATAGAAGCATTATTTCTTGCTGTTCAACGCATCCCTCAGCCCGGCAAACGGGTTGTGGGTGGCGGCATCCCGCTTGGCTTCGGTGGTGCTGCCGTAGCGTATAAAACTCTCGAACTTGTTGTGCTCCTCGTCGTGGCAGTAGAGGCACAGCAACTCCCAGTTGCTACCATCGGGGGGATTGCAATCGTGGTCGTGGTTGATGTGATGCACGGTGAGTTCGCGCAGGTTGGCGCGGGTGAACTCCCGGGTGCAGCGTCCGCAAATCCATGGATACAGCTTGAGGGCCTGCTCCCGGTAGCCCTGCTCACGTTTGGCAATGTACTGGCGCTGCTGTTCCAGGACGCGATCGAGCTTGCTGCTGTCCGGTTTATTGCTGGTCATGGCTCACCTCGGCTTGTTCCCGGCGATTGTGATAAACGCTTGTTCAGTTGGCAATACGGGGCTATGTATTGCGGCTCACATCAAGGGTTGTGCTGACCACCCGCTGGAATGCCTGCAGGGAGGCGGTGTAGTCCCAGCGTTCAACGGCACAGTGGTGCTGACCACTGTCTACCCCATGGATAATCAGGTTAACGGAGTTGGGCACCGAACCCCGCACCCGCTGGGACAGGGCTGTGCCCGCCTGGGCGGTCCAGCCGATACGCTCGCCAGTGCCGGTGAGGGGGCGCACGTAGGGCAAGTGAATATGCCCGGCGATCAGCAGATCCAGCCCCGCATCTACCCATGCCGGAATCGCCTGCTCGCGGCCAATCAGCAGATTGGACAGGTCGGATTGCTCAGCGGCACACACCGGATGGTGCTGCATGATTATGCGCAATTGCTCGGGGCGGGCCTCGCCCAGGCGTCGCGCCACCCGTTCGATCTGCTGGCAGGAAACTTCGCCATCGATGTGGTTGGCCGCCCTGGCAGTGTTGACGCCGATCACCAGCAGACTGTCACTCTCGAATTCCGGCTCCAGCACCTTGCCAAATACCCGCCGGTAGTTGCCGAAAGGGGTGAACAAACGGGAAAACAGGTTGAACAGGGGAATATCGTGATTGCCCGGCACCGTCAGCACCGGGGCGGGAAGTTGATCGACAAAGCGGCGGGCGGCAGCAAACTGGCTGCGCCGCGCGCGCTGGGTAATATCGCCGGTCAGCAGCACCAGATCCGGCGCCTGGCTTTTCGCCAACTGCAATACAGCCTGCAGGACATGCCCCTGCTCAGTACCGAAATGGGGGTCTGACAGGTGCAGAATGCGATTCATGAGCGCTCCCGCAGTGCCGGGTCGCGCGGCACCAGCAGGGGCAGCTTGTGCTCTGACACCCTGAATTCCAGTGGTTGCTGCATCCAGGACACTTCACCGTCCACAGCCACCTTGATGCGCCGGTGGCCCCGCGCCAGTCGCACGGTCATGCGGCTGAAGCCAAAGCTGCTGATATTCTCCGCCTCACCCAGGCGGCTCATCAAGCCGCGCAACACCAGGCCGTAGAGGGCCAGTGTACTCATGGGCCTGGCGGTCACCGCCACCAGACGGTCGCGCTCCAGCTCAGCGGTTTCGTCAATGCCGATTTGCTCCAGTTGCAGGGCATTATTGCCCACCACAATCGATGCTGTGCGCAGGATCTCTGTCTTGCCACCATGATCCAGCTGTAAGGCCAAACGCTGGTAAGCGCGCAAAAAAGTGGCCATGGCAGACCAGAAGGCCACCAGACGGCTGCGCCCGTAGCGCTGTTTGAAGGTCTCGCGGTCTTCCAGCAACTGCGGGTATAAACCCAGACTGGCGTTGACCAGAAAGACCTTGTCGTTGAGAAGCCCGACCTGTACAGGCTCTATAGCGGCATCAAGCAGACAGCGGGTGGCGGTTTCGGTGTCCTGGGAAATACCGAAAGTGCGGCCAAAATAATTGAACGTGCCCTGGGGGACAATGCCGAAAGGCAAGCCGCTGCCGAGCACCGCCTGGCTGACCGCGTTGATGGTGCCATCGCCCCCGACAGCCACCACCACGCCGCCATTGTCCTGCGCCAACTCCACCGCGCGATGGGCAGTGGCGGGCAACTGCAAACCTGAATCCACGGACATCAGCTCAAAGCGCCGCCCCGCCGCAGCAAGAATGGACACAATGGTATCCTGCGCTGCACTGGCATTGTTGTGGCCCGAGCCGGTATTGATAACAATATATAAAGGTTCCTGGCCCGTCAGCGCGGTGGCCATGGGGGCAGGGGCGGTATCTGGTGATGCTGGGGTATTGGTCATGGTCCAACGTAACACAAGTGATCAGTCTGTAGGGTGACCTTTTTCAGCAGTGCAGGTTCAACTCCTCAGGGGGATGGTGAATTGGAGCATTGACAACCCTGCCCTTTTAAGAACATTGTTTAAGCGCAGTACTTAAACTGGCTTCAAACAATAACTGCGGAAAAACACCCGATGCCAACAGCACCCCATTCCGATTGGTGGGCCATTGCCCTCAGCGAAGAAGTCACCGGCGACAAGCCCCTTGGCCTGCGCTGCGGCGATGACGAGATTGTGCTGTTCCGCGGCGATGACGGCCAGGTAAAGGCGCTGGAAAACCGCTGCCCGCACCGCCGGGTTCCACTCTCGCTGGGCAAGATCAAACCCGGCGGGCGCATCCAGTGCGGCTATCACGGCTGGACCTACGACGGCGACAGCGGCGCCTGTGTGGCAATTCCCAACCTGCGCCCCAACGAATCCATATCACCGCGCTACCGCGCCGAGGTCTGGCGGGTGTGCGAACTGCACGGCTTTGTGTACGTAACCAAAACCTCTGGCGCAGATGAACCGGCTCTTGCCACCCCCATCACCGCACCCTACAGCCCCCTTTATTCACCCGGCAGCCGTGAATTCCATGGCCGGGTGACCCTCGGTATTGGCGTTGACCACTATATCGCCGCCCTGCTGGACGGCCCCCAGCTGCTGCTCGATGTCACCGGCGTAAAGCTGAGCGGGGATGTGGTCGCAGATCCGGTGCTCGAAAACGGCAAGCTGACCACCAGGCGTGCCGCCGTGTGGCGTGGCCAGCCCGCATTTGACGCCTTCCATCACCATTACCCGCTGATCCTCACCCTTGCCATTACCGCTGGCAGCGGCGAAGTCTCTGCGGAAGTGCGCACCCCGGAAGACGAACTGGTTGCCGCCTGCCAGCTGGCGCCCATTGCCGCCGGGCGGGGCACCACTTCCGTGTGCTGGCGATCCTGGACAGCAACCAACCCAAGGGGATTGCGCCCCGGCCTTGTCGCCACCGCGGCAAAAGCCGGTATCGCCCCGCTGCGGGTGCGCCGCACTGTGGACTGGGAAAAACTGGGCACTCTGTTGATCGGCCCCTCCCGGCACTGGCCGGTTGCCAGCCCGGAAAGTATTGGACTACTCTCTGTTTCATAAGGAGCTGTTCCATAAACAGTCTCATAAACAGCAGTGTCATAAGTCACCACCGGAGCAACCATGAACCAGCCAGCCCTCGCCACCAGCCAGCGCCAGCTACCCCCCGACTGGGTGCCCGGCGAGTTCCCCCTGCGCAATGCCTGGCTGCCTGTTTCCAACTCCCGCCATGTGGGCGCACGACCCACCTGGCGCACACTTCATTCACGCCAGATATTTTTGTGGCGCAATCAGGGCGTGCTGACAGCAACGGAATTTCACCCCGACCAGTTGAGCCAAAAACGCCACGCTGCCAGCGAATTTACCGCTGGCAGCGGCCACTACCCGGTGCTGGAGCGCTACGGCTTGGTGTGGGTGTGGTACGGCAACCCCGCCGAAGCCCACGAAAGTCTGGTGCCCAACGTGCCCTACATCCCTGTCGAGGGTGGTCTGCCTGCCTATATGAGCGGTCACCTGCACCTCAACAGCTGCGCCGAGCTGGCCATGGAAAATCTGCTGGACCTCACCCACTCGGATTTTGTCCACGCCAACCTGATTGGTGACGAGATTTCGGAGCAGGACGAAATCAGCGTGGAAACCACCTCCGAAACCATCACCATGGTGCGCACCTGTCGCGGCAAAACCGCCGCCCCCATCATGCAAAAAGCGGGCGGCATCAAGGCCAAAACCCAGGATCTGCGCTCCACCATCCATATTTATGTGCGCAGCCATGTGGCGCTGGTCTACAGCCGTTTTATTCCCGGCTTCGACGTACCCCTGCTGCATTGCAGCACACCCGAATCCCGCAACAGCTGCCGGGTGAATTTCATCATGAACACCGGCGCGGCCAAGGCGCCGTTTCGCTATGTGATGCCGCAGGCGGGTTATATGGTGGGCGCCCAGGACAACTCCATGCTCAGGCCGCAGGCGCCCCGTTACCACGAGCGCATCGAACGCCGCGACCTCAATTCACGCTTCGACGCGGCCACCACCCAGTACCGCCACCTGGTACAACAATTGACGGCGCGACAGCAGCAGGGTGATTTCGCCTATGGCAGCGATGCCAATATCAGTGGCGACAAAACGGCGCTGTTGCGAATTGGAATGCCGATATAGTATCGTTGCCTTGCACTTGCCGGTTTTGCTCTTATAGTTAAAATCAGCTTCTGCAATAAAGTAAGCGCTTGTATTTATTGTTAGCTGCTATAGTTAATTTGCTGTTATCTTTAATCCGTCACAAACGCCCATTACAGTGAGGTAGAACGCAGGAAAAATTCACACTAAAACTGCTTCAGGTATCCCGAAGGAAAGTCATTGATTGCTAAATCAGCTTTTTACTTCCACCGATGAGGAACAGTGAGCATGGCGAAAAAATCGTTTTCCAGGCGTTCCATACAGCACCCCAAACACCCCGACAACAAAGGAACCAGCGACTCCCGAAAGCACAAAGCCAGCAAGACCGAAGACCCCTCCAATATCTACCCCCTGAATTCCCGACCCCAGCAAACTGAAACAGCCTACTCTCCGCCCCGCTCCGAACGTCCTTTCACTGCAAAAACCCCTGCCCAGCAACAGTACATCAACGCCATCAAGAAACATTGTCTCACCTTCGGTATCGGCCCCGCCGGCACCGGAAAAAGTTATTGCGCGGGTGCACTGGCGGCTGAGGCGTTGAAGTCAGGTCGCATTGAGCGAATCATTCTCACGCGACCCGCAGTGGAAGCCGGTGAACAGCTGGGCTTTTTACCGGGCGATCTCGACGAAAAATTCGCGGTGTATATCGAGGCTTTCCGCGATATTCTCAACGAGCGCCTGGGTGCGGGTACGGTCAACTACAATCTGCGTCACGGCAGAATTGTCGCTGCACCGCTGGCCTTTATGCGCGGCAAAACCTTCGGCCCGGATACCTTCGTGGTACTGGACGAAGCGCAAAATACCACTATTTCCCAAATGAAAATGTTCCTCACCCGTATCGGCGAAGATTGCAAGGTCGTGATCAATGGCGATGTCAATCAAAGCGATATCCGCGGCCCCAATGGACTGGCCGATGCGGTAAAGCGGGTGGAGGGATTGCCTGACGTTTACGTCCACCAGTTTGAGCGCGACGACATTGTGCGCAGCGGTTTGGTCAGGGCGCTGATCGACCGCTACGAAATGGCTGACTAAACAGCTGCTCGTCAATCACACTGCAACATGAGAGGTGTACCACCTCTCATAGGCTGTTGACACTCCAACCCCGCCATCATCTGCTGGCAGTAACTTTGTGCTTTAGCGTACGGAGTTACAGTCTCTGACTGTATGTAGTTACCCATTATTAACCCGGCATAGACACGAAGCTCAGGCGCTGATACGGAAATACGGCCATCCGCCCAGGCAAAATGAGGTGGGGCAGAACGAAGCCAAGCAGCAGTCGGGCAGAAACTGCTTGCGCTTATGTAAGTGCCATTCGGATCAGACAGCCGTTATCACCAAGGCATTAACAGAGGTGCCAACCATCGACGGGCTTACCATCAACCTGGAATTGCATCGTCGCGTCTGCCCTCCAGCAAGCCCTTCAGGTTGTCGTGCATAATCATTTTCTTGTGGGCCTGGGGCAGGTCGGCGATATCGTTGAAAAAATCGAGGGGCTTGGCCAGGCCTTCGGGATGTGGCCAATCGCTACCGAACAGCACCCGGTTGGCGCCCATCAATTCAACCACCTTCGCCACGGGCTCCTCATAGAACGGTGCGACAAACACATGCTGGCGCAGGCTCTGCACGGGGTCCTGGGCAAAGGCCTCGGGCATTTTGTGGGAGACATAGTCGAAGCGCTTGCTGAGGGATTCCAGCCAGCTGGACCCACACTCCATTACTGCGATGCGCACATTGGGGAAGCGGTCGAATACCCCGTGACACACCAACGCCGACAGGGTGTCGGAAATGGGTCGGCCAATGGGATCGAGCATTTCGCCAAAGGCGTCCTTTTCAAAGGCGCGCCACTCCCCCTTGCCGCCAGCGGTCCAGCGCCGATAGGTGCGGTCGTAGCCGGAATCGGAGACGTGATGCACCACGAAAATTCCCGAGTCGTTGATCTTTTTCCAGAACGGATCAAATTCCGGCAGACCGTGGGAGCGGCTGCCGCGCAAGCCAGCAACGGGCGCAGGGCGGATCAACACGGCGTGGGCGCCCGCTTCCAGCAGGAAATCCAGTTCATTACAGGCCACGTCGACATCGGACAGGTTGATGGCGCCTACCGGGAACTGGCGGCCATTGCCAAAACCATATTCCTCAGCCACCCACAGGTTGAGTGAGTGGAACAGAGCCTGAATGGCCTCCGGCTTGTGTTCGAGGCGCTCTTCGATCACCGAGGCAAGAGTCGGCAGGATTACGGCGGCGTAGACACCTTCCCGGTCGAGCATTTCCATGTGAGCCTTGCCACTGTGAAATTCAGCACGGGATTTCACCGGCTTGCCGCCGTACTCGCGGATACTCAGTCCCTGGGGATTGTTGCCGCGGTACCAGCCTTCATGTGAGCCCACCTCTGCCACCACACTGAAAGTGGGGTTGGGAATGTAGTCGGAGAGGACTCCACCCACAACCAGTTTGGTGCGGCCTTTGACTTCCACGTACTGGAAATCTTTGTGGAACTCTTTCGGCAGGTGGCGCAAAAATGCTTCCGGCGGCTCATAGTAGTGGTGGTCGCAGTCGTATACGGGATAGCCGATGGTGGCGGTATTCATTGTTGGATCCTCATTGATGTTTAAAAGCCATGAATTGGGCAATGGGGTTGAACGTCTTTTAGCCAAACAGGTAATCGTTAATGACCTGGTGGAAATTGCTGATCTGCACTTCCTGCACGGGATTGGGCCGCAGCCCCTTGAGTGCAACGGAGTGCATGCCGCGCTGTACGTCTTCCATGTTGATCAGGTCCTGCAGCAGCAGCTTGGGAATGCGCTCGCGCTGGTTTTTCCAGTCGTTCAGCACGTCATCAACCTGCTCCAGGGGCCGCTCTTTACCCTTGCCAAAATGCAACAGGCTGATCATTTCAAGTACGCAAACGTCCGGGTTGTAGGGATCTTCAGGGTCTGGCCTGGCGCGGAAAATCAGCGTGCCGTCAGCACCCCACACCACCCCCAGGTTGGGGAAAATATTCCAGTCGTGGCCCATGGTGGCCAGGTGCTCTGGGGCAATCACCGGAAAAAAGGCACCATCGCGGTCCGCCGCTTCCTTCATGGCGATACCGGCGACATTCATCGCTTCCATCATGGTGGTGCCTTGCGGCAGCACGCTCACGGCTTCGTGGGCAGCGCGCAAAGACCGGGCAGTGAACTGCCCGTCGCCCTCACCCAGGCCAAGCTGGTCGGCAAAAGCCAGTTGCAGCCTGGCGAAATTCTCGCGGACCCCATCGAGGCTGAGGGGTTGCTTGCCAAGGCGCCGCGAGGGTGTGCCCGGTGGCAGGGCATAGGTCCAACGGTGTTTGCCGTGCTTGCCTGCGGCATAGCTGAAATTCTCGTCGTCATTCAGCTGGAGAAACTGGGGGTGAGTGCCCCACACGTGATAGCTCTCCATAAAGGCTTCCTGGGCCACCTTCCAGTTGCACTTGACGTTGATGATCTTGCGCCAGTTAAGGCGCATCAGGTCCATGCGCAGCACATCGAGATCCTGCGGCGCGGGCTTGATGAATTCGTCGAGCGGCTCTGGCTCGGCGCTCATGTTGATAAAGACAAAACCGGCCCAGCGTCCCACATGGACGCGCGCCATGGCCATATCTTCGCGGCTCATATTGGCGCAGCCCTGCCATTGCTCCTGGTCGAGGATGCGGGTGTTATTGCCATGCAGATCCCACTGCCAGGCGTGGAAAATGCAGTGGAACTTGTTGATTCTGCCCTTGCCATTGAGTAGCCGCCGCCCGCGGTGGGGACAAACATTGTGGAACGCTTCGATTACCCCCTCGCTGCTGTGTACCAGCACCAGGGACTGGTCGCCGATGTCGTACACCAGGTAATCCCCCACCTGGGGCAGCTCTTCCTCGCGGCATGCCCAGTGCCAGGTGGTGGTCCACAGGCGCTCCATTTCCAGGCGGGCGAATTCCGCTGAGGTAAAGCGGCGATGGTCGATATAGTCAGCGCGGACTTGGGAAAACAACGGGTTTTCGGCAAACAGGGTCGACATGATCTGCTCCTCGGATCAGTTATCAGGGCTGCAAGGGGAGTCATTAACTAACTTTTCGTCAGTTTTATAGTTAAGGGATACCCTGCCAGGACAGAATGGATTTAATCCCGGGACATCATCGTTGTCATTGATCAGGATCAAGTCAGCAAGCGGCGGCAGGGAGAGGGACCGGGGCCGATGCCAGAAACGGGCAACGGGTCTGGCAGGAAAGGGGTCTTGCCATTTACCCAAATGGCATTTTCAGGTTAACCCCTTGCAATACAATCTGTTGGCAACCCGTGGGCCGGTCTTTGGCTGCGGCTGGATGGCAAGCCAGCCCGTTACAGGCCCCCTGCGGGGCTTGTACAAAAAAGCGTTTTGATGTTCAATTCAGCGGTAGTTTGCCATGGCGCAATGCACCACTTATGGCAGTGTGCCCAAGGCAAAGTAATCAAGCCTCATACCCTCGCGCGCCGGATTGCGGATAACCAACAAAGCGCTCAACTGAATGAGCTAAAGGGTTTGGTCTGCGTTCCATTCGCTATTGATTGAATAAACCCATTCACCCCAAGAAGAGAATTGACTATGAAAGCACTATACCTGGAAAAAGCCGACGGCCCGGAAAGCGTCGCGGTCAGGGAAGTAGAGACACCCACCCCCAAGGCCGGTGAAGTTCGGGTCGCCATCAAGGCCGCATCCCTCAATCACCGCGAACTGTGGATTCCCCGCGGCGAGTATCCCGGCATGGTGCTGCCTGCGACTCTGGGCTGCGACGGCGCGGGCGTTGTCGACATGCTGGGCGACGGCGTCACCAGCGCCAAAGTGGGCGATGAAGTGGTGCTTTACCCCGGCCTGAATTGGGGACCGAGCCGCCGCACGCCGTCAAAAGAATTCGGCCTGCTCGGTATGCCTGGCCCCGGCACCATTGCCGAGTACATCTGCGTGCCTGCCGAAAACCTCGCCCCCAAACCCTCCTTTATGACCTGGGAAGAAGCCGCTGCAGTTCCCCTCACCGGCCTGACCTCCTGGCGCTCACTGATGTTCAAAGGTGAACTGCAAGCGGGCGAAACTGTACTGATCATCGGCATTGGCGGCGGCGTGGCTACCTGGGGTCTGGCGTTTGCCGTGGCCAAGGGCGCCAATGTTTACGTCACCGGTGAAAACGACCAGGTGATCGAAAACGCCATCAAGATGGGCGCCAAGGCCGGTCTGAACTTCAACGATCCCGAGTGGCGCAAGAAGGTCAAGCCCATGACGGGCGGCGTTGATGTGGTTATCGACGGCGCACCAAGCCCCAGCTTCGCTAACTATGTGCGCAGCATCAACCCCGGCGCGCGCATCGTGATTTACGGATCAACCGCAGGCAACGAGTTCAAGGTCAACGCCACCGACATCTTCCTGCGCAGCGCCACCGTGCTGGGCAGCCAGGTGGGCGACCCGCAGGACTTCCGTGAGATGCTGGCCTTTATCGATGAGCACAAACTCAAGACGGTCATCGAGCGCACTTTCCCCCTTGCTGAAGCAAGGGAAGGGCTGCTGTACCTGCAAAACAAGCATCAGTTCGGCAAGATTGTCGTTACGATCTAAACCTCGCACGTTGAAAAGAACGGCAGGCCTTTGCGGGCATGCCGTTTTTTTTGGTCAAAGGGATTGGTGGCATCCCCTCGAGTGCTTCGTTAAGCTGCCCGTTATCGATCAAATCAAGGAATTGCCCAGGCCATGGATCCCTTTGCCCACACCTTGACCGCTGCAACCCTTGCGGCTACAGGCCTGCGCCGAGTATCGCCCCTCGCAACCGCAGCGCTGCTGATAGGGGCAAACGCCCCAGACATCGATGTGGTGATGATGTATGCCGGTGATTACATGTCTCTGGCCCATCGCCGTGGCTGGACCCACGGGGTGTTGGCCCTGGTGATTCTGCCCTTTCTACTGACGGGGTTGTTGCTGCTCTGGGATCACTATGTGCGTCGTCGGCGCAACCCCGGGGCAGAAGCAGTACAGACCATGCCGTTGTTGGCCATGGCGGCAATCGGCGTCATCAGCCACCCGCTACTGGACTGGCTGAATAACTACGGGATGCGCTGGCTGATGCCCTTTGATGGCCGCTGGTCCTATGGCGATGCCCTGTTCATTATTGATCCCTGGGTGTGGCTGGTGCTGGGCGGGGTGTGCTTTCTTGTCTGGTCCCGCAGCAGGATGGCACTGGTGGCCTGGGCACTGTGGTGGCTGGCATCAAGCTGGCTGGTGATGACCAGTTCCCTGGTGCCGGATCTGATGAGGGGGCTGTGGCTGGCAGGACTGGCTCTGCTGTTGGCGATACGGCTGGCGGCTGGCACAAAGCCCCGCTGGCAACAATTCAGTGAACCCGCCGCAATAACGGCGCTGTCGGTGACAGGTCTGTATATGCTTGTCTGTGTGCTTGCCAATTTTCCGGCGCGCTCTGAGGTGCGATCCAACCTTGAGGCCCGGGGGATTGGTCCTGTCGCCTCGATTATGGTGAGTCCGGTGGCAGCCAATCCGTTCAAGGCTTTTGTCATTGCCGAAACGGCGGGCAGATACTATTCCGGCAGCTGGAACTGGCTGGCACATCCACGCTTCGAATTCGATGAGGTGTCAGTGGTGCGCAATATGGACGATCCCCTGGTGGCCGCGGCGGCAGAGGCCATTGTGGCACAGCGCTTTCTGACCTGGGCCCGTTTCCCCTATGCCGAGGTGGTATCAAGCGCTGAGGGCCATGTGGTCCGTTTCGCCGATGCACGTTATCTCGAGGTAAGAGGTCCGGGCAGTGGGCCGACGGTAACGCTTGATCGTAATGCAACATTGCTGCGCCATTGAGAAGTCCTTGATGCTAATCCCGAAACATTGACGGAGCAGTGCTCAGCGCCTGCCAGGATATTTATACAGGCGTTTATGGAAAATCGACACGGAGACAAAAATGAAAAAAATTCTTTTCATCCTTATTCTGGCTGGCATTGCCTACGGATTTTTGGAGCAGCAAAGCCCTTCTCCTCCTGCACATCAGCAATGGTCAGAAAATGCGGACAGCACACTTCAAGCCGCATTCAAAAACCGTCAAAGTAACCTTCAGGTACAGGGCAGCGGCGTGGTTGTGAGAATTTTGCCCGACGACAATGAGGGTTCGCGGCATCAGAAATTTATTCTCAAACTCGGTTCGGGGCAGACACTCCTCGTTGCCCATAATATCGACCTTGCGCCACGGGTGAGCGGGTTGGGTATTGGCGACAGCGTGGAATTTTTCGGTGAATATGAATGGAATTCACAGGGCGGCGTTATTCACTGGACCCACCATGACCCGCAAAATCGCCATGTGGGTGGCTGGTTGAAGCACGCTGGCAAAACCTATCAATAACGAGGCTGTACTGGATGGCGATCAACGATAGAAAGACAGAGATTCCTCCTCAAGCCAGACTTGCCACCGACAGTGGCAATCTGATCGAGGCCATCAGGATAACCAGAGAGCAAACCGGGCTTGGCCTCAGGGAAGCCAAAGAGGCCGTTGAAGCCTATGGGAGAGGAGTACACAGCCGCACCACGGCAGATCCTGATACTGTTGAGATGCCATTGAAGGCGGTAGCTTCACTGCGCCGTGGCAAATTGATTGAGGCGATCAAGCACACACGGGATGCAACGGGGCTGGGGCTGAAAGACTCGCGGCTGGCGGTTGAAGCCTACCTGGCAACCAATCCTGCGGTCGATCTCAAGTTTCAGGCAGCCAGAGCTGAGCAGCGCAAGGCATGGCTGTGGCGGGCGGTACTGGTGGTGCTGATCGGCGCTGCTGTTGTTGGTTATGTGCTGCGTTGAGATCACGCCCCATGGCAGTGGGGGTTATTGCATGAAAAGTCCTTCTGTGAAATAACGACGTAAATAGCCACCGGGTAAATTTGCGGCGATATAACGGCCATTTGCTGGCCAGTGAAGCTTTTGAGGTTAAATTCCTGAAAGAGAAACGGAAAGCAGGACACCCACAAAAGAAAGCACGGCCCGGTGATTATCGACCTGCCCCAGGCCGTGGACGCCGCCGCCAACAACCACGCCCGCACCATGCTGGAACGGGACGTGGCCAACATGACCACCTACTACGGCCAGTTCGCCCCCGAGTTGCTCGTCAGCAACTATGCCGGTGAAATCTGGGATCTGTATGAAAGCGGCGACCTGAACCCTGATATGCAACTCACCGGACTTTTTGAGGATATCAAGGAAGAGGCGGATGTGGATGCGGTGATGGTCGCCATCCGCGAAGCGCTGGCGGAAGAGCAGGGCAGGCAACTGCGGAAAAGGGAGGCGGAGGAGGCGGAGTGAGGTGTTGGGATGAACGCTTTTTGTGAAGGCCAATAATTTAGTCTCAAGCATTTTTATGGAATTTTAATCGAGTCTGACCCCGAGTGCTCGATGGAGTTTAATCGAGTCTGACCCCGAGTGCTCACCGAAGCAGAACGTATCAGGTGTTGGATTCTTTCCTGCGAGGAGCTTGTACTCTGCATGTTCTGGTTCACGGCAGCACCTTAAAGGTGTAGTTATTGCGCTTGGTTGGGTCTACTAACTTATCTTCAACAGCGGCAGCCCACGCTTCGTCAAAATGTTCCACCTCAGACGGTTTGTAGTTAAGTCCGCCAAGCACGAGGGGAATGGTTGCGATAATCGTCCCGGATTCCTTCTCGATTATTGATACACGCACAGGTAGTCTCCGTGACTGCTAACGCCCACCTTTGGGGCAAACGAAGCGCAGCGTAGTTTGTCCCAGCCGCGCTTTTTGGGGCGACAACAGGTGCTTGTTAAGCATTATTGAAAAGTTTCCAAACGCCGAAAATAAAACCTAACAACCATAGTACAAACCAAGTATTCATTAACCTGATAGTGTTGCGGACTATTCTGTCATACTCGGCGTAAAGATCTGTTTCTGAGGTAAGAGTAACCACAGGCGGGCGAGCCATGTAAACTCCAATGACTGCAGATAGCGAAAAGAAACCGAAACAGAGTAAGGTAAGGCAGTCAATAACTGGGTTAGTTGTACCGAATTTTAGCAGGGTTGCGAACAAACCAAGTCCGCCAGTTGAAACACCAAGAAAAAACTTCCCAATGTCATGTTTAGATGATGGACTTTTCTTGATGTCCTCCTTTACCCACTCCCGAATTGCAGAGGCTACATCTTCTCCAGTAGGCTTCATCAGCTTAGCTCGCTTTGGTACCAAGACTTTCCGCATTCTTTACAGCTAACGGGTCTTTCACCGATAACAATCATTTTTATGACGCGATCATCTTCAGATTTATTCCCTCTGGTTGATGTATCGGGAAAACTAATTTTTCCTAGACAATCTTTCGTTTTGCAATCATAGGTTGGCATAGATTGAACTCCTGTTGTGATGCTTAACGCCGCCAACACGCGCAGCTTTGTAGTGGAGGCGAAGCCGCAACGAAAAAGCTGTCGCCGTGATTGGCATTGTTAGGCTTGCCCATATGGCTTACTAACCTCATACGGAACAGCTAACTGCTCACAAACCCTACTAACGGTATCATGAGCATAAAGCTGCGCATGAATCTGAAGAGTCTTTTGATTTTCTATGGAGGACGCGCCGCCATAATCATTTACTAAGTATGAACTCGGGTGGACTAATTTAGAATACAGCTTGAAGAGCGCTTTGTGTTCATCTTCCTGCCCAACCTTATTAGCAAGATTCCCAGTGCTGACGGGTTGCTTAACAATAGGAAATCCGTATTTTTGCACAAGCCCCTTAAGACGCTCTATTTCGCTCTTTAAAATGTTCTGTTCGTTAATATTTTCTGATTCGTTTGCAAGAGATAAGATTCCTTCTAAGGTCTGAACTTTATCTGTAACCGCTTCAGATTGCCATTTCGCCATTTCATCCTGATGCTCGATCAACGATCTGATCCGAATATTAATTTCATAGATACTTCTTGTGCAAAGAGCCAGTGCCGAAATGTGAGAGTCCAAAGAGGACTTCATCAACTCGAGATAATCTGATGTAGAAGAAAGCAGATTAACCAGAATTACTCTTTTTTCGGTTCTGGCAACGTTCTTATCAATCCACCGGATTATGAATCTGGACTTTTTTATAATTTTTTCCACATTCTTTTTCAGCTCAATTTGGTTGCACTCAATTACGTGGTCTCTCAATCGTTTACTCATGAGCTCAAATTTTCTCCTGGAGCCTAACGCCCAAAACAGCGGCGCATTTATGCGTCCGCCTGATTTTGCTTGTTAGCGTTTTTGTGTCGATTTTCCCAAGAATCCTCCGGCTCAACTCCTGGATCAAACCAATAGTCCTCCGCGCCGTCCTGATTAGAAATATAGTGTGCCTCGGCTGCGAACCGAGTTGTCCTATTTATTTCACTTAAAGCACGATCTTCGATATCCAAATATCCACGTATTCCCTGCCTATTCAGGAATATACATTGGTTTGGAGATACTGGGAGAGTTATTTCGATTGTTTTATACCCGAGCGCCGGAGACCGGTAAAGAGGAGGTCTTTTGTATGCTTCTGGATCGCTCCAAACGCAAGGCGCATCCGACGTGATAAACCCCCTATCCGAGTTTGTGCAAAGAACGCTGAAATCCAACCTCCTTAATAATGGGGCCTCTGTACTGATCATTGGGAATAGCGTTGTCTCAACAGGGCTCTCCACAATTCTCCGAACGTCGTCCATGGTCATTCCTTTCTCGCTGTCGCTTGATCGTAATGATGGTATAGATGCCATTCTTTCTCGCTCTTCAGGGCTTGCGGCTTTGATCTGTGCATCCATTTCTTGCATCATCTCAAGTGGGCGGCGCCACTGGTCGCTCATATGGCGCAACTGTTGAATTGTTCGCGCATGCATCGACGCAACAAATATACAAAGAATAAAGTGTTCCTCAGCTGTCAAATCTCTTCGAAAGTTCAGCTTGGAATTCCTGACGATCGTAAAAGCGTCCTCTATCCCAGAGAGACTTTTTTCAACTGTTAGATCACGTTTCCCATTATCCGAAGTGATGGTATACATCTCAGTTTGGTGGAAGATATTATCCGGAGCTTTCTTTCTTCCACTTTGCTCGTCCTTTTTAAAGATCCAAACATACGGCGTCTGGCCATCAGGCGCACGGCTGTCACACCAAGCCTTCAGATAACATCGCGGAATTACGTGCTGTTTTTTATGCTTTGACACTTGCGACTTCTCATTACGCTAACGCTTCAATAACCGGCGCGCTTTAGCGCGTCCGGCGCCGAAGGCGCGTAGTTTATTGATTTGTTACGTGTGCTCATCCTCGACCTCTTGCAGCCTGTCATACCACGCCCATAATTCTTCAAAATTTGCATTTTTAGGGAGGGGGTTATTTTCTATGAACTGAGCATTTATGAATTGATTTAAGTATGCTTCGCCGGTTCTTCTGGGATGGTTTGCTATCCAAGAATCATAGAAACTATCTTGTACTCGATAATGGTGCGTATGTATAAATGGAGACCAAGTTTCACGAAGATCATCTTCGTCCCTGATATCAATCACCTCAAACTCTTCCATATTTCTGCTATCTACGCTACCCCACGCCTCCTTTAATAGGGCAATTGCACTAGCATCTGATGTTGGGGCACCGTACCCAAATATGCTAACCATAAAAACATGCTTTAAAAGGTCAGCCATTGTCGCCCATTGACGGGATATAAATTCATCTAGGTGGTAGTTTTTTTCGCCGACAGGGTAAAGTAACTTTGTTCGGGTTAACGGCTCTCCACAATGGTGGCAATAACCGCCATTGTTTCCCATCATATGGCCATCCTGACAGTATCCAACCTCAACGTTACCATGCAGGAATAATGTACGTGGCATTTTAAAGCGTTTGCCATTTCTGCGAATTGCTTGGACTAAAAATGGGTCCCAGTTAAAGGTTGCAATAAAATCTTTGTTGCGAAGTGACAGTACTAAATGGTCATAAATCGTCGGCTCGTCTGATAGCTCCATACCTTTAAAGTAGTTGTAAACGACACTCTCTAATTCTTCCCTGATACCGTCTAGATCTGGATTCTTATGTATCTCAGAGTATATATCTTCGAAATTGGTGGATGGAAAAGACAAGCCTGTACGCGATATTAAGTCTTCAATACCTAATGTTTCTACGAAGTTATTCATTAGAGGAAGCTTGCGGCCATTTCTATCTCCTTTAGGAAAAGCGGCATAGCTAGCGCCAGCACCTAAAATAACGACATGGGGCTTTCCTACTTCAACCTGATTTATCTCTTCCTCTGCGGATACTTCCATATTTTCCTAGCACACGTAACGCCCGGCACAGCGGAAACCGTAACGGAGCGAATTTTTGTGTAAAAATGAGCGCCAGCGAATACACAAAAAGGCGCGTAGTGTAGGTTTTCCGGCTGGTGCCGATTGTTATCTGCGCTCAATGTCCTGGCTCCCACTCCGAATACGCCACAATGTGGGAGCCATATTCTAGCCAGGGGACTTCGTGCGAACTCCAAATCTGACGCTCAGGTCTGCTGAGTGGGTCTTCATCCAGGCTGGCCACCCGCAAAATTACACGAGGACTTCCCTCTTTGTACGCGACCAGTTGTGAACCGCAGTTTGAGCAAAAGAAGCGGAATTTTCCGGGAGAGGATTCGAAGCTTTTTAGCATTTCCTCGCCCTTCGTCCACCGGAAATGCTCGTGAAGGACTCCCGCTCCGGTATTGAATGCCGCCGAATGAGCTTTCCGGCACGTGCTACAAGAACAGTGCTGAATCGGGGTGTCCAATCGGTCCACCTCGTAACTAACTCCGCCGCAAAGGCAACTCCCTTTCATTTCTCATTCTCCGATGATCCGACACAGATAACGCCTGGCACACGCGGCGCTTTGGAGCAGCAGAGCTGCGTAAAAGCGCTCGCCGTGCTGCCAATTGTTAGGGTTGGTTCTGTGCATGTAGCAGCTCCATTACGGTTTGCAGGCTGGGGATCTCATCGAATTTGTCGCCAGTGGCCGGCTCCCGATCCCATGCGGCCTGTGACCCTAAGTGAAGGTGAACGACAATCTCCAAGCTACTAGAATCATCCAGGCTACCAGCGGGAACTGTGTATAGCGGAAGCCCTCGGAACTTATTGGGAACAGGACTTCCGCACTGAGTACAAAAGCTGACCTTGTACCCGCTTTCCTTTGTATATGTCCCAACTTTATCTTTGCCCCGCTCCCATTCAAAGCTCGTTTCAGAAGCCATTATGGTAGTGCTGAATGCAGAACCTGTAGCCCTCCTGCAGATCGAGCAATGACACTGGTAAGCGAGCAGGGTATTGCTTGAAAACTTGAACGTGACTGAGCCGCATGAGCATTGGCCGTTATGCAACTTCATATTCATCCCTAACGCCCGCATAAAGCGCGCGAGGTACGAGCGTCGCATTTAATGCGCTTGTTAAATGCCATACTCGCGCTCTACTTTGGTTATTCTCACCCGGAAGTTCGTATACCACTCTTTCCGGCCTTTGCTCTGCGCTTCCTGGTGCTCAGCATTCGCTTTCCAGGCTTTGATAGATTCAAGATCCGACCAGTAGGAAACTGTGATGCCAACTTCCTCCCGCGCGGATTCAATACCAAGGAAGCCCGGCTGTTCCGAGGCTAGATCGACCATTTTTGTCGCCATTTCCCCATAGCCATTATCTCCGTCGGTGCGTTGTGATGTAAAAATCACGGCGTAATACGGCGGTTTTGGTGTTTGGGCTATGGATGACACTTGAACTCCTTCGAGCATTTAACGCCCGCAATAAACGGCGCGAGGAACGAGCGTCCGGCGACCGAAGGGAGCGAATTTAATTGCTTTGTTAGAAGCCATTAGCCACCCACCTTGTTGTACGCCATAGCAATAAACTCTTTAACTTGCTCAAACTCAGTTTCAGATGACACGGTGAATTCAACATCTCCGGTACCATAATGACCGATTGAGGTAACATCTCGGTAGTTTGGTGTACCATCAGGAATATCCGAAGGTTTCAGTTTGAGGAACAGTTTTATGTTCTTGCCTTTGACTTCCAAGCACGCAATATTCTGGGAGATTTTATAGGCGACATAAAACTTTTTCGGCACTTCTTCAATAGACTCATCCAAGCCGAGGATGAACTCACGGATCGTTGCTGTTAACTCCCGAATATCCTCACTTTTGCCTTCAAGTCTTTCATCAAATGTATAGGTCGCGGTAGCGCGAGTAAGGGCTGCTTTCTTACCTGCTTCGACCATAACAGGGTTTTTGTATCCGTTTTCCGTTGGCATGGTCGTGACAGAGGAAGCCGCTGACCTTGAAGAGTGGAAAACCTCCTCAAGATATATTGAGTCGTTGGAGAACAAGCGATATTTCCATAATTCGATATTTGCACCCATGACTTGCACAGCGTGCAAGTCATACTTTTTATAGTTGGGAGCTATACAGATCACCCTGACATCTGACCAATCAACTTTGACACCACTACCAAGCCGCTTTTGTACCGCAATCTCGAAATCACCTTTGTGATCTTGAATCCAGTGCAGATAGAAGAGGCTCTGGTTGATAAGCTCAGATGACTCGACTTTCTTGTATTCGATGATGACAGGATTATCTTCTTCCGACAAAGCAAGGCTATCAATTCGGCCAGCATGCTGGGCGCCTGTTGAGAACTCACTGGCAACAAACCGGCAATTGAAAACTGTTTCGAGATTCTTCTCAATCAGCGTTTGCAAATCCTTTTCCAGGGCAAAGTTTTTCTGCTCCACGGCAGACAACTTATCCCCTGAAATATCAAATATCGGCACTTGATGATTACTCCGTAGTTTCTTTGGCTTCTAACAGTCTGTTAATGAGGCCTTCGGCCTCATAATAATTATTAGAGGGCGGCCTTTTAATTTTTCCGCCAGCATCAACCTCCTCGGTAATGATCTGAAAAATATGGCTTTTATTTTCCGACCACCAATCAAAAAGCGAGAAAAAGGCCGTTGGCCTGATAACTCTTGATTATTCAGGCTATTTTGATAGGCTGTGCTGGTCAGTATCAAGGATGAGGCTGCTTCCATGACACAATCTCCTTTTCTCAAATCCATTAATGATTTCATGACTGTGCGCCGCTATAGTCGGCGCACTATCGATTCCTACCTCTACTGGATCAAATATTTCATAGTTTTCAATGACAAGCAACATCCTTCTCAATTGGGTGATGCCGAGATTGAGCGCTTTCTGACCTGGCTGGCCGTTGAACGTCAGGTCGCTGCTTCCACCCAGTCTGTTGCCCTCAATGCCATCGTTTTTTTGAAGAAGACTTTCCTGAATCAGCCGGTGGGCAATCTGTCTGCTTTTTCACGATCATCCCGGCAACCCAAGTTGCCTGTCGTGCTCAACAAGCAGGAGGTGTCTATGCTGCTTGAACAAGTCACAGGTATTCCCAGGCTCTTGATTTCGTTGCTTTATGGGTCGGGGCTTCGGAGAATCGAGCTGGTGAGGCTGCGGGTTAAGGACATCGACTTCGATATGTGTCAGATCCAGGTGTGGAATGGCAAGGGTGGCAAGCATCGGCTGGTGACACTGGCACCTGAACTGATCGAACCCTTGCAAAATCAGGTGATGCGGGTTGAGCAACTCCTTGCCGAAGACCGTACTGTGAACGGCTATAGCGGGGTATGGCTGCCCCACGCCCTGGCACGCAAGTATCCCAATGCGCCATATCAGATTGGCTGGCAGTATCTGTTTCACTCTACCCGATTGGCCATTGATCCCGAGTCTGGCCTATTGAGGCGGCACCATTTTGACGAGAGCGCTCTCAACAAACTGATCAGACAGGCTGCAGTAAAGGCTGGCATTCGCAAGCAGGTTACCAGCCACACACTGCGCCATTCCTTCGCTACTCACCTGCTTCAGTCAGGCGCTGATATCCGTACCGTGCAGCAGCAACTGGGGCACAGCGATGTAAAAACTACGGAGATTTACACACACGTACTCAAACAAGGCGCCCATGGGGTTCGAAGCCCGCTGAGTAATTTATAGTAACCTTTGTGGGGCAGTATAACAGTGCAAATACAGCCCCGTTATGCTTCTACCCGTTGTTATCAACCATTTTCTGTCTCTGTCGTCTCGTTTTTGGCCGAAGCCGGGGCGAGCCTAGACAGATCCAAGTCATTCAACAAATGCAATTTGACTGGCCCCTACGCTTCACGCCCTCACAATTCGGTCAGCTTTCTTTCAAGATTCGCTATCGGGCCAAATCGCATGGCTCGCCCTTCCTTCGATTGCCTCAGCATTCCCAGCTCCACCAGCTTCAACAGATCCGCCCTGGCGGTGGCATAGGCGATGTTGTGGGAGCGCTGGTGGGATTCGATGGAGTACACCGCCGAGGGGTGTTTGAGAGCATGGGCGAGCAATGCTTTCTGGCGGTGGTTGTAGTCATCACGGTTGCGCAGGTATCGGTCGAGCTGCCCCGTTTCTTCTGACTTGCGCTGGATATAGGTTTCCAGTGCATCAACAGCCCTGAGTATGATGTTCAGTTGGTGAAGGATGAAATAGGTGAGATCGTTTTCGTCTGTTTCTGTGTAAAGAAAGGCCCGGGCATAGGCTGCCGGGGCTTTTTTGATCAAGCTTGAAATGGAAACAAATTCGAACAGCCAATATCCCCGGTTCAACATCGCCCAGTAGAACAGCGCCCGTGCCGTACGGCCATTGCCATCCTCAAAGGGATGGTCGTAGGCGAGCCAGAAGTGCAGGATTATGGCTCTTACTACCGGATGCAGATACGCCCCTTCACCCTCCGGTTCATTGGCAAAGGCGCACATGGCTTTTATGCGCGCAGGCAGTTCGTCCGCAGGGGGAGGCGCATGGAGGACCTGGTTATCTATGTCGTCCCAAACCACTACGCGCTTGTCTTCGGGGGTTTGCATGCGGCCTGCGCCCATGGGGTTGTCCAATGTATCCTCGGTGACGATGCGCTGTAGATACAGCAACTTTTCTGGAGTCATCGGCTCATCCTTCCACTCGATGATCTGCTGCATTGCCTGGAAATTGTTTGCGATCATTTGCTCGCTTCTGTCCCTGGGCGGTCGACCCGAGCGGAGCATATCGGCGGCGTCCCGCCGTGTAGTGATGGCACCTTCCAGTTGGCTGGAGGTGATGGCTTCTTCTATCAGGGAACTCATGATGTAGCGATCCCGCTGCGCTGCGCTGACACCGTGGTTCGCCAGCCGGTCATTGGCGGCAATCGAGCCGCTGGCCCGGCGATCCAGCGTCGGGAGTTTTTCGAGCAGTGTATCGGTGAGGCAATAACTGAAGGCGCGGCCCTCGGTATCTTTCAGCGGAATAAGGCGCTGTATCTGGCGCCGACCCCACTTGGTCAATAACCACCACTCGTCGTGGGTGAGACCCTCTGGCGTTGGTCGCCGCCTCAGTTCATCCCAGTGCAGGTACTTCTGGGCGTGGTTCTGCCGGTGTGACGACATCAATTGCACCAGACGCTTGGCATCCAATTCGCCAAGCAGTGCATCCAGAGGCTTCGGAGTGTCGGGTTTTTTCATAGCCACTACCTTAACTATCAATTTGATAGTAATTGATACTTTGTTGATAGTAGACCATCTACCAGCCAATTATCAATCTGATACTAATTGATAATTGGCTGATAGTTATCAAAGAAGAACCCTCAGGATGACCTGATTGGGGCGTTTGGGCTCACTCATTTACCCATACGCAGGTGAGAGGACATGCACTGGACTGGTGGCACAAATACCACTATTGCCACTTTATGATTGATATATCGAGTAGGGTGAGGCGTCACCGCCTCATCCCTCTCACAGAACCGTACATACGGGCCACGTATACGGCTCATGCCATTAGGTTACCCCGAACTCGGGGACAGTGATGCCAGTTTTGACCTTGGTTATATCGATCAACCTCAGTTCGTCGTGCAGATAGGTGTTTGGTATCGCCAGAAAGTACTGGGGTCAGGCTCGATTTCTGTCCTGGTTAGTCGCACCTGACCGCCTCGTTCAAAAACTCGGCTTCTCATTCCCGTTTCACTGCTTTGCCCTGTTAAATGCCGAATTCTCCAGACGTTCTGCGAGCCAAACTTTGATAATTGACTGACGGGTAACACCAAGGCGGGAAGCTTCTCTGTCCAATGACTCTATCATCCAGACAGGAAAGTCGACATTCACCCGCTTTTGAGACTGATTGGGACGACGAGCCGTTGTTAAATCCAGATCGTCGATGATGTCTGATTGGTTTTCATCGAATTTTTTATCAAATGCTTTAGCTTTCATATACTGCTACCTCCGCCTGCCTGGAGCGCCTCACAGAGATTGAAACTCTGGTTCCAAACTACGCTTATGCGGCTAACTCAACATTCACAGTTCGACCAATTCGGGTTTCAAGGGTAATAAGCATTTCAAGGCTGAATTTGTCCCACTTCCCACGCACAAGATCAGACACTCTTGATTGAGCAATACCAAATCGCTCCGCAGCTTCGGCCTGGGTCAGCCCCTCGCTCTCAATATAGGCCCGAAGATCACTCATAAGCATGGCGCGCATCTGCAATACGGCTGCCTCAGCTGGCTCGAAACCAAGATCAAGGAAGATATTACTGGCGGCTTTTTTGCTTTGCTTTTTCACGATTCTCAACCTCTTTATATCGTTGCCTGGCAAGGGCTACATCAGATTGTCGGGTTTTCTGGGTCTTCTTCTCAAAAGCATGCAAGACACAGACTTTATCCTGAAATTTGGCAACATAGATAACTCGCCATTCACCTTCCTGATGAATTCGAATTTCCACAGCACCAGGCCCGATAGTTTTCATGGGCTTCCAATCAGAAGGTTCCTGCCCCTTTGTACGAAATGAAGCTGAAACCCCGCATCCATCCGTGCTCCTGCCGGAAAATCCTTTATGTCTTCTTGGCTGCTGCCGATGAATTCCATTTCTTTCATGAAGGGAAATATATAAGTTCATTTATAAATTATCAAGAATTTTATATATAGGGTTGAGATGAATCGAAGGTGGTAATGGGTAGGTTGCAACGCATCTTGGAAGCAGACAGAAGCTGTTGGGCTTCGTTCCTCAGCCCAACTACAACTGCACCCGGTTTCCACCGGCTTTCTTGGCGCTGTACATGGCTGCGTCGGCGTGGCGCAAGAGCTGCTTTTCGTCCTCGCCGTGGCGGGGATAGATGGCCATACCGATACTGGGTAATACAGTCACTGACTGGCCTTCCAGATCAAAAGGCTGATTGAGGGCGTGGCGGATTTTTTCGGCGGTGCGGGTGGCGTCTTGCTCGCTGCCGCTGTTTTCCAGCAGCACGACAAATTCATCACCGCCAAAGCGCGCCACGGTGTCCGATGCCCGCACACAGTGCTCGATGCGGCGGGCGACTTTTTCGAGCAACAGATCCCCGGCGGCATGGCCGTAGCTATCGTTGACGACCTTGAACTTGTCGAGATCCAGGTAGAGCAGGGCCAGCTGGCTCTGTTCGCGCCGCGCGCGGGCGAGGGCGAGCTGGATGCGGTCGTGGAACAGTTCGCGGTTGGGCAGGCCGGTGAGCTGGTCGAACAGCGCCATCTGTTGCAGGCGCTCGAGCAATTGCTTGCGCTCGATGGCGGCGGCAATCTGGGTGGAGACAAATTGCAGCAGTTCAAGATCCTGTTCGGTGTAGTGGCCATTGTCGGCATCATTTTGCACCACCAATGCGCCGATAATGCCGTTGCGGGACTTGAGGGGAACCCCCAGGGAGCTGTGGGAATGATTGCCAAACAGCTCCTGCAACTCTGCGGGCACTGTGCTGCGGGTGGCCGGTGTCAGCAGCAGTGCTTGACCAGTGCCGATAATCTCTGCACAAAAGATGGATGGGGCCAGCTTTTGCCGGGATGGCTGTTGGTCAGCGGAATAGGGAAAACTCAGCTCTCCACTGCGCTCATCGTAAAGGGCGATGCAGAAACCCGGCGCGCGCATCAGTTCGGCAATGCTGCGATGGATTCCTTCAAACAGGGTGTGGAGGTCGCTGGCGTTGTGGGCGGTTTCGGATATGGCGTACTGGGCATGTTGCACCGCTTCGGCGCGCTTGCGCTTGCTGATATCCCGCGCCACCGCCACCCGCACCTGGTCGGCCTCTGACCAACGCGCCGACCACATGATATGGACGATCTGGCCATCCTTGCGGATATAGCGGTTCTCAAAGTGGGGTTCCTGCAGGCCGGACATGATCTTGTTGGCTTTTGCCAGGGTTTTTGCCCGGTCATCGGGATGCACCAGTTCTATCATGGGCCTGCCAAGCATCTCATCAGGGGTATAGCCGAAAATCCGCTCCCCACCGGCACTGACAAAAACAAAGCGCCCATCCCTGTCCACCACGCAGATCGCATCGAGCAACAGATCCATATAGTTGCTGAGGGAGGCGTAGGTGTTTGTTTCCATCTTGGCCTCCGGAGATTATTGGGGTTGAAGGGAGCCTGTAAAAACGTTTTGCGGCGACGGGCTGGCTAGGCAAATTTGGCCGAAAAAGCGGAGTTTACACGTAGTAAATGAGCATTTTGAGGCCAAATTTAACGCCGCCAGACCTAGTGAGCTAGTTTTTAGAGGTTCCCTGAAGGATGTCCAGGGCTACGGCCTCGGCGACCTTGATGCCGTCAATGCCCGCCGAAAGAATCCCTCCGGCATAACCCGCCCCTTCGCCTGCCGGGTACAGCCCGTTGGTGTTGAGGTTCTGGAAGTCTACTCCACGTTTGATGCAGATGGGCGATGATGTCCGGGTTTCGACAGCGGTAAGCACCGCATCCGCCATGGCAAAGCCTTTGATCTTTTTATCAAAGGCGACAATGGCCTCTCGGATGGCGGCGATGGCAAAGGGGGGCAGGGCGGCGGAGAGATCGCCCAGAGTTACCCCCGGCTGGTAGGAGGGAATCACTCCCCCCAGCTCAGTGGAGGGCACACCCCGCAAAAAATCCCCCACCAACTGGGCGGGCGCGTGATAACTGGCGCCCCCCAGCTGGTAGGCGAGGGCTTCAAGCTGGCGTTGCAGATCGACACCCGCCAGCACATGGCCGGGGTAATCCCGCTCCGGCTCGATACCCACCACGATGGCGGCATTGGCGTTGCGCTCGTTGCGGGAGTATTGCGACATGCCGTTGGTGACCACCGCGCCCTGCTCGGAAGACGCCGCCACCACGGTGCCGCCGGGGCACATGCAAAAGCTGTAAACGCTGCGGCCATTGCCGCAGTGGTGCACCAGTTTGTAATCCGCCGCCCCCAAAATCGGGTTGCCCGCCTCGGCACCAAACAGCGCCTTGTCGATCACCGACTGGGGATGCTCGATGCGAAAGCCGATGGAAAACGGCTTGGCTTCCATATACACCCCCTGATCCAGCAGCATCTGGAAGGTGTCCCGCGCGCTGTGGCCCACCGCCAGGATGATATGGCGGCTGTGGAGGGTTTCGCCGCTAGCCAGTGTGACGCCGGTGATCTGGCCCTGGCCACTCTCATCCACCTCGCGGTGGAGGGTTTCGACCTTCTGCCCGAAGCGGATTTCGCCCCCCAGGCGGGTGATCTCGGCGCGCAGGGTTTCCACCATCTTCACCAGTTTGAAGGTGCCGATATGGGGTTTGCTGACAAACAGGATCTCTTCCGGCGCCCCGGCCTTGACGAACTCGGTGAGCACCTTGCGGCCCAGGTGGCGGCGGTCCTTCACCTGGCTGTAGAGCTTGCCGTCGGAAAAGGTCCCGGCGCCGCCTTCCCCATATTGCACGTTGGATTCGGTGTTGAGTTTGCCCTGGCGCCAGAATCCCCAGGTATCTTTGGTGCGCTGGCGGACATCCTTGCCGCGCTCCAGCACAATGGGTTTGAGTCCCATCTGCGCCAGCAACAATGCCGCCAGAATGCCGCAAGGGCCAAAGCCGATGATGATCGGCCTTTGCTGGTTGGCAGCAGGAAAATCAGCAGCAGCCTGTGCCACAAACTTGTAGCCGGTATCGGGGGAGGGTGTGACCAGGGGTTTTTCGGCGGCCAGCACCTGAGCCGTTGCCGCCGGGGCAAGCTCGATATCCAGCTGGTAGATCAGCAGGATGGCGGTTTTTTTGCGGGCGTCAAAACTGCGCTTGTAGACGTTGAACCCCAGCAAATCGTCGCGGCTGATCCCCAGGGTGCGGACAATGGCGGCGGGCAGATCCTCCGCGCTGTGGTGGAGGGGGAGTTTGAGTTCATTGAGTCTTAGCATGGTAGAGGCGGGTGTCGTGCAGGGGCGCAAATTCTAGCACGGGGTGCCTTCAAACAAACAAACCCGCACAGTGCCCCGACGCCCAGGCCCACTGGAAATTAAAGCCCCCCAGATGACCCGTGACATCCAGCACCTCGCCGACAAAATACAACCCCGGTGCCTTGAGGGATTCAAAGGTTTTCGACGACACCTCGCGGGTGTCGATGCCCCCAAGAGTGACCTCGGCAGTGCGGTAGCCCTCGGTGCCTGCGGGGGTCAGCTGCCAGTTGGCGAGTTTGTCGGCAATGGCTACAAGTTCGGTGGCGCTGTACTGCTTGAGGGGTTTTGACTCAAACCAGCTCTCCACCAGCAGGCCGGCCATCTTTTTGGTGAACAGCTCCGCCAGCAGGGTTTTCAGCTCGGTATTGGGCCGCTCGTTTTGCTGCTCAGCCAGCCATTGCGGCAGGTCCATCTGGGGTAGCAGGTTGATGCTGACCATATCCCCCGGCTGCCAGTAGGACGAAATCTGCAAAATCGCCGGGCCGCTGAGGCCGCGATGGGTGAAGAGGATGTTTTCGACAAAGCTCATGCCATTGCAGCTCACCAGGCAGTCCTCCACCGAGGTGCCGGACAGCTCGGTGCAAAAGGCCTTGAGCCTGGGTTCAGTGATGGTGAAGGGCACCAGACCTGCGCGGGTGGGCAGCACGCTGTGGCCAAACTGCCCCGCCACCTGATAACCAAAGCCGCTGGCGCCCAGGGTGGGAATCGACAGGCCGCCGCTGGCGATCACCAGGGATTCGCAACGGACGGCGCCAGCGCTGGTTTCCAGCCTGTAGCCGCTCTCGGCCGTGTCGATCTGTGTTACCGAGGTGTCCAGCAACAGTTCCACGCCAGCGTCCGCGCATTCCGTCAGCAACAGGTTGAGGATGTCGCTGGACTTGTTGTCGCAAAACAGCTGGCCGAGTTTTTTCTCGTGGTAGGCCACGCCGTGTTTGGCCACCAGGGCGATAAAATCCCACTGGGTGTAGCGCGCCAGGGCGGATTTGCAGAAGTGCGGGTTGGCGGAGAGATAGTTGCCCGGCTCACAGTACAGGTTGGTGAAATTGCAGCGCCCGCCGCCGGACATCAGGATCTTTTTGCCCGCCTTGTTGGCGTGTTCCAGCAGCAGCACCCGGCGCTCGCGCCCGGCGGCGGTGAGGGCGCACATCAGGCCAGCGGCACCGGCTCCGACTATCACCACATCGTGGACAACTTCGGGTTTCATCTGCAACAAACCCCGGAGACTGTGCTTTTAAAGAATCCGCACACGCAGCGAGCGCCCTTTGATCTTGCCATCGCTGAGGCGCTTCATGGCCTGGCTGGCGATACTGCGCTCCACCGCCACAAAGGCCTGGAAATCAAAAATGGTGATCTTGCCCACCTGGGCGGCGGGGATGCCCGCCTCGCCGGTGAGGGCGCCGAGGATATCGCCGGGGCGCAGCTTGTCCTTGCGACCAGCGGCGATGCAGAGGGTAATCATCGGCGGTTGCAGAGGTTCGCCTGCCTGGGGTTTCAGGCTTTTCAGGGGGTGCCAGTTGAGGGGCGCTTTTTGCAGGTCTTCGATGGCCTGGGCGCGGCGCATTTCCGGCGGCGCCACCAGACTCATGGCCATGCCTTTTTTACCTGCGCGGCCAGTGCGGCCCACGCGGTGGATATGGGTTTCCGAATCCCGCGCCAGCTCCACGTTGATCACCATGTCGAGGGCGTCGATATCCAGCCCGCGGGCCGCCACATCGGTGGCCACCAGCACCGACAGGCTGCGGTTGGCAAACATCGCCAGCACCTGGTCGCGATCGCGCTGCTCCAGGTCGCCGTTGAGGGCCATGGCAGAAATCCCCCTGGCGATCAGGTAATCGGCCACTTCCTGACACTGCTGCTTGGTAAAGCAAAAAGCCACGGAGGATTCCGGCCGATAGCAGGCCAACAGGCTGACCACGGCTTCGAGGCGCTCCTCCGGGTCGATCTCGTAAAAGCGCTGCTCGATCTGGCTGTCGTCGTGGAGGGCTTCAACGCGGATCATCTTGGGTTCGCGCATAAAGCTGGCGGCAAGCTTTTTGATGCCGCTGGGGTAGGTGGCGGAAAACAGCAGGGTCTGACGGCGCGACGGCGCCTTGCCGATGATCTCGGCAATACTGTCGTAAAAACCCATATCGAGCATGCGGTCGGCTTCGTCCAGCACCAAGGTGTTGAGACCGTCGAGGTTGAGGGTTTCGCGACTGAGGTGCTCCTGCACCCGCCCCGGCGTGCCAACGATGATCTGCGCGCCGTGCTCAAGGGAGGCGCGCTGGGGGCCGGTGGGCACGCCGCCGCACAGGGTCAGCACCTTGATATTGTCCTCGCCCCGCGCCAGGCGGCGGATTTCCTTGGCCACCTGGTCTGCCAGCTCCCGGGTCGGGCACAGCACCAGCGCCTGACAGCCAAAATAGCGGGGGTTGAGGGGCTTGAGCAGGCCGATACCGAAGGCGGCCGTCTTGCCGCTGCCGGTCTTGGCCTGGGCAATCAGGTCCGCCCCTTCAAGAATCACCGGCAGGCTTTTGGCCTGGATCGGTGTCATTTCGGTATAACCCAGCGAGTCGAGGTTGGCCACCATGGCGGGAGAGAGGGGCAATGTGGAGAAGGCGGAGTCGGTCACGGGAGGGGCCTGATAGACGAAAAATGGCGCGCAGTGTAACAGGTAGCGGGGCTTACTGCCCTGTGACAGCAAAGCCTGTTAGCCCCAAGCAGTAATGTCCCCTTTGTCCAATTCTAAAATGTCCCCTTTTG